>Ga0208123_100803_pt1 | contig 11188 bp, 8 predicted proteins | sample LakWasMe92_HOW11_2_FD_183914 | JGI IMG/M metagenome (GOLD analysis project Ga0208123, IMG submission 183914) | Freshwater sediment methanotrophic microbial communities from Lake Washington under simulated oxygen tension - Sediment Metagenome... | ecosystem: Environmental > Aquatic > Freshwater >... | reverse complement strand
CAATGCAAACCTGCGTCGCTGCGCTCCGACTGCCTGTCCAAATGGGCGTGGATCAGGTGTCCAAGTGAGCGTGGAACGAGTGTCCAAATGATCGTGGACTGGGTGTCCAAGTGTCGTGGAATCCGCAACTGGATCAGCAATACGAGCAGCTGTTGGTGGAAGCGAGACGCCTGGCAGCCAACTATGTGGATGCGTCCATGAAGCTGTACAAGAAGACCGGGGTCAAATCTGTTGTGGCTGCCGTGTCAATCAAGCAGACAAGTCCGAATGCGTATTCGATCTACTGGTGCAAGCTGGTGCCACTGCAAGGACAAAAAAACAAATTCGCGCCCCTGACTATTGCCAAGGGGAATGGCAAACATAAATACCCGGCCTCCTCGTTTGAGTTTGTTGAATATCCATACCGTCACCTCGTTCTGCAAGTTGAGGGGCGGCTTGCAGAGATTCGCCGCGTTGCGAGCGAGAATCGTCAGCTACGTCGGACATTGGTCGCTTATGAGAAGAAGCTGTCTAGATACCAAGCGCTTAATCATGGCATCCTCTATTCGGCAGGGTAGCGGCTGAGTACCTATAAGCAGGGCCGAACAGATTTGACCCGATTGTAAATCCCGAAAGCCCCGTGCAGCTTGGTCTGGCGGGGCTTTCTCTTATCAGCAGTGAACTACGGCGAGATATATTGCTGCGCTTGATCAGGGAAGGCGACGGGTTCGGGCTATAAGCAGTGTAGGGCGCTAAAACTACTCACTGTCAGCCAGCAGGCCCATGCAGGCGGGGGCGGAGGCCGTATTTGCTATTAGCAGTGACGCTTAAGACCAAGTCAGCCGGCCAGCTTTGATCTGTATTAGTAGTGAAAGGCTTCACTTTCATAAAATAAACATTGGTAGGTGCCATTCCAGCTGGTACCTGTGTCGCGCAGCGGGTGGTGACGGTAACGCGCTACCCCTCGCTGCCTCGCTGCTGTTCGAATGCAATGCGGTTCATTACGCAGATGGGGATGGGGTAGCCCTGGATGTGGGTCGTGAGAGCCTCGTTGCCTGCGATCACCATGATGCAGGATAGGCCTCTGCGGAAGCGCATCCCTCGTCCTGAGTAGTTGCGCGGGATGATCTCCCATGATTCGTCGTCGTAGTAACAACCAACGATTTCTGACCAGTGTAATTGGATGCCCGCGCCCATAATGCCTACTGGGGCCAGGCAGAAAGTTTCTACCTGGGTTTCCTGCCCAAGAGGTACAGCGTAAACCCGACCGTTTGGTGCAATAGGTGGGAAGTACTGCCCGTTACGGAGGTAACGAAATTCCATAGTGGCGCTCTCGGTGGATGAGGTCTCTAGACACTCTCCGGTAGTTCCAAGAAAACCCAAGGTCAGACGATGCCTGCGAGGTAGCGCAAGTGCTTTAGCCGTTCTGGGCGAGCGACTCACCAGATTTAGAAGTAAGCATGCCGTAGATTTGCGATTCGGCGCCTGACGCATTTCCGCATTGACCTGCAGCAGGCTACACATCCAAGGTAATCACCGGCCTAATGGGCAGGGTGGCAAATACAGCCGCCGGGTTCGGGTAGGCACCCGCTGCCGGTGACAAGGCAGCGGACACCCTCTTGATACGCAGCGGGTCATACCACTGATGATGACTCAGTCGTCGCCACGCCTCTTATCCAGATACGCCGCGACCATGTAGCCAACAGCACCTGATATGGTCAACGCACTGATAACGGCAACTACCGCATATACCAACAATTCAAAACGATCCACGCTCTGGCTCCTCTCGGGGTGAGCAGATCTTAAATAAACCTACGCTAATGCCAAATTTGAGGAGCTGGGAATACCAATGCTCTAGTGGCTGGTAACGGCGGTTTATGCATCAAGCAGTGTTGATCTGAAGCCAAGATACGCGTCGGCTTTACCAGATCCGTACACCTAGGCTACTCAGGGCGAGGAAAGGATGATTTGAATCCCAGAAGAGGATCTGAATCGGCTAGTGTCGTCGGTTGCCTACTTCAGATTTTCGTGTATCCCCACCTGTATCCCTACGCTTTTAAACAAGATAAAAATCTTTGTAAAACAAATACTTTAGATACCAGTTCAAACGACCCCGGCCCACCAATTTGTCTTCCCGGGAAGACCCAGAAAAGCCGTAAAGCCTAGAGAAATCAAAGCTTTACGGCTTTTTTCTTGCCCGCGTTTTCCCACTTAATCCCAGGGCATCCCACGGTTGACGGGGGCATATATGGGGGCATAAAACGCTCATCAGCTCGCTCGGAGAGGATGTGCCCCCAATGCCCCTGAAAGACACCAACTGCCGCAACGCCAAGCCCCAGGACAAGCCGTACCGCTTGTATGACGAACAGGGCTTGTACCTAGAGGTACAGCCCAATGGAGGCCGTTACTGGCGCTTGAAGTACCGCTTTCTGGGAAAGGAAAAACGCCTGGCCCTTGGCGTTTACCCCGAGGTCGGCCTGCAGGAAGCCCGTCGCAAACGTGATGACGCTCGTATTCAGCTTGCTGGCGGACAAGACCCTTCGCTGCAAAGACGCATGGCCAAGGTGGTCAGCCAGCTCGATCACCAACACACCTTTGAATCGGTCGCAAAGCAATGGCTCACTATTCGCGAGTCAACCTGGGATACGGAGTACACCCGTACGGTGCGGCAGCGCCTTGAGCTCAATGCCTTCCCCTGGCTGGGAAAACTCCCGATCAGCAGCATCACCACGCCCATGCTGGTCGAAAACCTCCAGCGCATCATCAAGCGCGGTGCTCGTGAGACGGCGCGTCGTGTAGCCCAAATCTACAAACAGATTTTCGAGTTCGCCGAAGCTGCCGGAATCACCCCACCCAACCAGATTGGTAACCTCTCTCGTACGCTCCCAGCAAAGCGGGTGAAACACTTTGCCGCCGTGACCGATCCTGAAAAACTCGGCGCACTGCTCAAAGCACTGGATAGCTACACGGGAACACTGCCTGTTTGTTGTGCACTCAAACTGGCCCCGTTGCTGTTCTGCCGGCCCGGTGACTTGCGCCACATGGAGTGGTCGGAGGTCAATCTGGATGCGGGCGAGTGGTTGATTCCCGGCCACAAGATGAAAGGACTCACTGTCACTAAACAGGATCGCCCGGATCATTTGGTTCCCCTCAGTCAGCAAGCAATCGCTGTTCTGCGCGAGCTTAAACCACTCACCGGTAGACATCGATATGCCTTCCCCTCAGCCCGAGGAGGCGATCGACCGATGTCCAACAATGCCGTTCTCAGTGCGTTACGCCGCATGGACATCAGCGGCGACGAAATGACAGGGCACGGCTTTCGTGCGACCGCGAGAACCATAGGTGCTGAGGTGCTGGGATTTCGCCCCGACCTCTTGGAGCATCAGCTTGCGCACACGGTAAAAAATCCGCTGGGACGTGCATACGACCGAACCTCATTTCTGCCAGAGCGCCGCGACATGATGCAGCGCTGGTCAGATTACCTTGATGCCATCAAGGCCTGATCTCATAGCTTGGGCTTGCAATACCGATCCTCGCTTGGTAAAAATCAGACATCCCTCGGACGTTCATAGGTCTTCATGGGATCGTCACGCTGCCCCGGTTACGGCGTTAAGAATTCAAAGTCCATCTGCTGTTAGCAAATGGATTTTCTGGCTACCTCATCGGGGTATCGCCAGCATCTCGCAGGGCCTTGCTGCACGTGCTCGCCTGCAGCAAGGCTGCTAAAAACCTACGTACTCCTATTCCGTACCAGCTGGGTCTTTCCTCTCCCCCACGCCCAAGACACAGCTTCAGCTGTCATCCGAACAGCTGTCGCCGGCAATAAAACTCGGAGACCCGTAACACGGGTCCCAACAAACTCCCTGCTTCGCAGTAGGAAAGTCCGAGCGCCACTCCCAACACATATGCGTATTGCAGCACTTGAGGATCGCCGCAACGCCACCGCCTGAGCATTGATAAATGTCAGCACATGCTATTGCACTTGGCTCTGATGAGCCGCGCTTCCTACGTCTTCCTGACGTTGAATTCGCGGTTGGGAAAAAGAGATCCACGATCTATCGCGACATAGCGGCGGGAAAATTCCCTGCTCCGTATGACTTGGGCAGCAGCAGATCGGTGGGCTGGCTCAGCACCGAAATATCTGCCTGGATCCTGAGCCGGCCGCGCGTGCAGCTTCGCGGGGAACATGACAATGACTAACGCCCTATCCCCACTGCACGCACAGACCCAATGGTTCCATGTTTTCAGGGCTATGATCGATCAAGGTGAAGTAGCGCGAATCGGCCCCCATGCGTTTACGGTTTATGCCGTTATCAAGGCGCACGCAAATTATTCCTCAGGTACAGCGCATCCAGGCATCGAACGAATTTCTGAGCAGTCAGGCGTCAGTCCTGCACAAATCAAACGTGCGTTAAGGGTTCTAGAAACGGCAGGGCTTATCACAAAGAAAAGATCTGGTCGCTCCAACATTTACACCCTACGCGAAAAAATTCAGGTTACCGAGGACGGTCGGCCCCTCGCCGTAGCTGCCTGGAGTTATGTGCCGAGTACCGCCCAGCATGCGGTTTCCGAGATCAAAAACGCACTTGCTACAGGCAATCTCGTAGGTACGAGAACTCTGAATATCGAGCGACTGAACCTACAAATCAATCTGGCCAGGGGAAACTCCCAAATCAATTTAGACTCATTGCTCACCGACCTGGACAGGTTGCCAGCAGGCATACGGGACAAGCTACGGAGAAACCTCAACCGCAGTGACGGTGTTATACACAGCTCAGAGTGATACGTATCCATCTGAGCCGCCTAGGGTGTCGATAGAGCTCATCTAGAGCTCTATCGCGTCGAAAACCAGCTCAGACTGAGCCCCTAAAAAGAAAGAATAAAAAATAAAAAGAACAGCGGGGACGACGTAAGACAAAAGCGCTGTTATGACAGCCGTTTCTCTCGCCTACTACTTTAGCCGCCCAATCTGACCGTCTCTCCCCCTGATCAACGCTAAACAAGGTACATTTGCGCAAATAGAACACGATCAGCAGTGCCGGAATGGAGCGACCTTACCGGCTTGAAAGGGAATTGGAGTTATGGACAAAAAGTCGCTTTCCGAGCGGGATATCTGCAGCAAGTTCATCGTCCCAGCAGTCCAGCAAGCCGGCTGGGACATGCACAAGCAGGTGCGCGAGGAAGTCAGCTTCACAAAGGGCCGCATCATCGTCCGGGGCAAGCTACATAGCCGGGGAGAGTCCCGCCGTGCCGACTTCATCCTTTACCACCAGGCCAACCTGCCCATCGCCGTGATCGAGGCGAAGGACAACAAGCACTCAGTTGGCTCGGGCATGCAGCAGGCCCTGGGCTATGCCGAGGCGCTGGATGTGCCGTTCGTGTTTTCCAGCAATGGCGATGGCTTTCTATTCCATGACCGCAGCGGCACGGGCGATCAGGTAGAAATCGAGCTGCGCCTCGACCAGTTCCCCAGCCCTGACGAGCTCTGGCAGCGCTACTGCCAGTGGAAGGGCCTGGATGACCAAGCCCAACACAAGATCGCAGCGCCCTACTACGACGACGGCACCGGGCGTATGCCGCGCTACTACCAGATGAACGCCATCAACCGCACCGTTGAAGCAGTGGCACGTGGTCAGGGTCGCGTGCTGCTGGTCATGGCCACCGGCACCGGCAAAACCTACACCGCCTTCCAGATCATCTGGCGGCTGTGGAAGTCCAAGCAGAAGAAACGCATCCTCTTTCTGGCCGACCGCAATATCCTGGTCGACCAGACCAAGAACAACGACTTCAAGCCGTTCGGCCAAGCGATGACCAAGATCGCCAAACGGCAGATCGACACCTCCTACGAGATCTACCTGTCGCTCTATCAGGCCGTCACCGGCACTGAAGAAGAGATGAACATCTACAAGCAGTTCTCCCGCGATTTCTTTGACCTTATCGTGATCGACGAATGCCATCGTGGCAGTGCCGCCGAGGATTCCGCCTGGCGCGAGATTCTCGACTACTTCTCCAGCGCTACCCATATCGGCCTTACCGCCACGCCAAAGGAAACAAAGGAGGTGTCCAGCATCACCTACTTTGGCGAGCCGATTTACAGCTACACCCTCAAGCAGGGCATCGAAGACGGCTTTCTGGCGCCCTACAAAGTGGTGCGCATCGACTTCGACAAGGATCTGCAAGGCTGGCGGCCGCCCAAGGGCATGCTCGATAAGAATGGCGAGCTGATCGAAGACCGCATCTACAACCTCAAGGACATGGATCGCACCCTGGTCATCGAGGCACGCACCCAGCTAGTGGCGCAGAAGGTCAGCGAATTCCTCAAGGCCACCGATCCGTACCAGAAGACCATCGTCTTCTGCGACGACATCAACCATGCCGAGCGAATGCGCCAGGCTCTGGTCAACCTCAACCCGGAGCGTGTGGCCGAGAACCGCAAATACGTCATGCGCATCACCGGCGATGACCAGGAAGGCAAGGCCGAGCTGGATAACTTCATCAACCCGGAAGAACGCTACCCGGTCATAGCCACCACCAGCAAGCTGATGACCACCGGCGTCGATGCGCAGACCTGCAAGTTGATTGTGCTCGACCAGCACATCAAGTCGATGACCGAGTTCAAGCAGATCATCGGTCGCGGCACCCGCATCAACGAGGATTTCGGCAAGTACTGGTTCACCATCATGGACTTCAAGAAGGCCACCGAGCTGTTTGCCGACCCGGCCTTCGATGGTGACCCGGTGGTGATCTATGCCCCCGAAGGTGATGATTCGCCCGTGCCGCCGGATAACCCGCTGGCCGATGAAGACGGCATCAGCGCAGGCAGCGATTCCGAGGGCAATGATCTGGAGTTCACCGGCGAGGATGACGGCAAGAAGCGCCTCAAGTACGTCGTCGACAGCATCCCGATCTACGTCATTGCCGAGCGTGTGCAGTATTACGGCCCGGACGGCCGGCTGATCACCGAATCACTGCACGACTACACCCGCGCCTGTGTGCAAAAACAGTTCGTCTCGCTGGATGACTTCCTCCGGCGCTGGAGTGATGCCGAGCAGAAGAAGGCCATCATCGACGAGATGGCCGCCCAAGGCGTGATGTGGGAAGCACTGGCCGAAGAGGTGGAAAAGAAACACGGCAAGCCCCTCGATCCGTTCGACCTCATCTGCCACGTCGCCTTCGACCAACCTGCCCTGTCACGCCGCGAGCGCGCGGAGCAGGTGAAAAAGCGCAACTACTTCGCCAAGTATTCCGGCGCAGCCCGCCAGGTGCTGGAAGCGCTGCTGGATAAATACGCCGACACCGGCATCGAGCATATCGAGGACATCAAAATCCTCCAGCTCGACCCATTCAGCCAGATCGGTGCGCCCATCGAACTGGTCAAGGCCTTTGGCGGCAAAGCCGGCTATAACAAGGCCATCCATGAACTGGAAGACGAGCTTTACGCCTAACCCATGCAAAAGCTGAATTCATTTGAAATTGCCGCCGAGCTTCAACGCCTAGGTTACGCCTTGGCCGTCAATAACAAACACGCTAACGGCTATAAGCACCCGGCCTTAGATGGCTGTGTATTCGTGAAAATGAGTAAAACGGGCACCCCTGTTTGTGAGCAACCTTTTCTCATTCATCCTGACCATCTCGACTCACCAAGCTGGAGAAAAATCAAAGTTCTCTCGCCCAGCGAGCCGAATATGGAATACAAAAACACCAATATGACGGGGTTTCCCAAAGTACCGGGGTCAGATAGCAAGCTGGCTGTTGCTTTGGATATCTCCTCCCGGACTGACCTTCAACTTCTGCTAGAGCTGCTGAGGCACCGTGGACTTGGCGCAGCGGCAATCCTGCACGTGGAAATGTCCAAGTCTGAGCAGCTTGACGTGATGCTTAAAATAAGCGGCATCACTGACACAGAACGGGAAGCCCTGATCAAAGTTCGGATCGGCCAAGGCGGTTACCGCGACGCTTTGCTGGTCTATTGGGGCGGATGCGCAGTGACTGACTGCTACGTATCCGCGCTATTACGTGCCTCGCACATCAAACCCTGGCGCGCAGCCAGTGCGAGTGAGCGTCTCGATCCATACAATGGTTTGCTGCTCACCCCCAACCTCGATCTGGCCTTCGATCAGGGCCTGATCAGTTTCGATGACGAAGGGCAGATTCTTCTTGGCGAAGATCTGGACGCGAATAGCGCTCGCGCGCTGAATCTCACCCCCGAATTGCGCTTGCGTCAGATAGAAGTGCGTCATCGCGCTTATCTGGCCTGGCACCGCGAACATTTGTTTAGGAAGTAAGCATGTCTATTAGCAGTACCATCAAATCCATCCAGGACATCATGCGCAAAGACGTAGGCGTCGACGGCGACGCCCAGCGCATAGGCCAACTGGTCTGGCTTCTGTTCCTCAAGATCTTCGATGACCGCGAACTGGAATGGGAGCTGATGGATGACAACTACCGCTCGCCCATCCCCGAAAGCTGTCGTTGGCGTACCTGGGCCGCCAACCCGGAAGGCATGACTGGCGACTCCCTGAAGGACTTTATCGACAACAACCTGTTCCCGCAGCTGCAAAATCTGCACGAATACAGCAACACGCCATCAGCCTTCGTGGTGCGCAGCGTGTTTGAAGACGCCTACAACTACATGAAGTCCGGCCAGTTGCTGCGCCAAGTGATCAACAAGATTCAGGAAGGCGTGGACTTCAACAAGGCCCAGGAGCGCCACGAGTTCGGCAACCTCTACGAGCAACTGCTGCGCGACCTGCAGAACGCCGGCAACGCCGGGGAGTTCTACACCCCGCGCCCGGTCACCGAGTTCATGGTGCGCATGGTCGACCCCAAGCTGGAAGAAAAGGTCATGGACCCGGCCTGCGGCACCGGCGGTTTCCTCACCTGCGCAATCGAGCACAAACGCAGCCACTATGTAAAAACCGCCGAAGACGAACGCACCTTGCAGGCCAGCATCTTTGGTGTGGAGAAAAAGCCACTGCCACATCTGCTAGCCACCACCAATATGATCCTGCACGGTATCGAGGTGCCCAACCAGATCCGCCACGACAACACCCTGAGCAAACCGCTGATCAGTTGGGGGCCGAGCGAGCGGGTGCACTGCATCGTCGCCAACCCGCCGTTCGGCGGCATGGAAGAAGACGGCATCGAAACCAACTTCCCCGCCGCCTTCCGCACCCGCGAAACCGCCGACCTGTTTCTAGTGCTGATCATGCAACTGCTGAAAGACGGTGGCCGAGCCGCCGTGGTGCTGCCCGACGGCTTTCTTTTTGGCGAAGGCATCAAGAGCCGCATCAAGGAAAAGCTGCTGACCGAGTGCAATCTGCACACCATCGTTCGCCTGCCCAACGGCGTATTCAACCCCTACACCGGCATCAAAACCAACCTGTTGTTCTTCACCAAGGGTACGCCGACCAAACAGGTGTGGTTCTACGAACACCAGTACCCGGCAGGCTACAAGAGCTACTCCAAAACCAAGCCCATGCGCATCGAAGAATTTGCCGTGGAAGAAGCCTGGTGGGGCAACGAGGCCGATGGTTTTGCCGCACGGCAAACTGGCGAATTTGCTTGGAAGGTCAGCTTCGAAGAGCTGCAAGCACGCAACTGGAACCTCGATTGCAAAAATCCGCATATCGGTGAACAGATCAGCCACGATCCGGACGAACTACTGCAGGGCTACGCCGCCCTGCAAGGCGAAATCAGCGAGCTGCGCGACCAGCTCAAGGCCGTGCTGGCCGAAGCCTTGGAGCGCGATATATGAACGCGCGCAATCAATTGGAAGAGGGCTGCAATCGCCTAGCCAGCACCCTGCTGACCGACAACCTACCGCTACTGGCCGGCGCGACCAACGGCATCAAAAAGCTGCGTGAATTGATTCTGGAGTTGGCTGTGCGCGGCAAATTGGTGCCGCAAGATCCGAGTGATGAGCCGGCCAGCGAGTTGCTCAAGCGGATTGCCGAAGCAAAGGCGCAAGACACTTCAGGTCGGAAGAAGTCTAGCGAACAAGGACCAAGTGTTTCTGGTGAAATCAGTAAATTTGATTTACCAAGCGGATGGCGCTGGGTGCGCTTCGGAGATATTGCTCAACACAACTCTGGGAAAACACTGGATAAGGGAAGAAATACTGGAGTTGCTAGGGATTACATAACAACTTCAAATCTCTATTGGGGACGATTTGAGCTCGCCAATGTTCGCCAAATGCTCATGGAAGAAAGTGACTTAGCACGCTGCACTGCAACAAGAAATGATCTATTGATTTGTGAAGGAGGAGAGGCTGGGCGTGCAGCAGTCTGGGATCAAGAGCGTGAGATATGCTTTCAAAACCATGTACATCGGGCTCGGTTCTATGGTGGCGTCCATCCCTACTACGCTCAACGGTACTTTGAAAAGCTAAATTACTCAGGTGAGATATCTGGGTATCGAAAGGGCGTTGGCATATCAAACATGTCAAGTAAGTCACTGGCATCTATAACAATGCCACTGCCCCCTACGGCTGAACAACACCGTATCGTCGCCAAAGTCGATGAACTGATGGCCCTGTGCGACCGCCTAGAAGCCCAGCAGGCCGACGCCGAAAGCGCCCACGCCAAACTGGTGCAGGCGCTGCTCGACAGCCTGACCCAGGCCTGCGCGTCCCCCGACTTCGCCGCCAGCTGGCAACGCCTGGCCGAACACTTCCACGCTCTGTTCACTACCGAAGCCAGCATCGACGCTCTCAAGCAAACCCTGCTGCAACTGGCCGTGATGGGCAAACTGGAACCGCAAGATTCTAGGGATGAACCGGCAAGTGATCTGCTGGAAGTAATAGTTAACGAGATTGCACTGCTTCATTCAGAAGGAAAAATCAGAAAGCCAAAACCGATAGACCCTATTTCTACAGAGGAAGAAGCGTTTGAAACGCCCAAAGGCTGGAAGTGGGTGAGGCTTTCGCAGATAACGCGACAATTAGGCGATGGCTTGCACGGGACGCCAATTTACAGCCAGGATGGCGAGTATTACTTTGTAAATGGAAACAACTTGACGGGAGGCAAGATAGTCATCAAGCCAGAAACCAAAACCGTTAGTGAAAGCGAGCATTCCAAACATAAAAAGCCCTTGGATGAGCAAAGGAAACTCTGAAAAAGACTTTCTGATTTGGCAAAATACCGCGACCCCACCCACCGAGTTTCCCGATGAAGCAGATGACCTTCGCCGACGCCGAGTACGCTGGCAA
>Ga0208123_100787_pt1 | contig 11328 bp, 10 predicted proteins | sample LakWasMe92_HOW11_2_FD_183914 | JGI IMG/M metagenome (GOLD analysis project Ga0208123, IMG submission 183914) | Freshwater sediment methanotrophic microbial communities from Lake Washington under simulated oxygen tension - Sediment Metagenome... | ecosystem: Environmental > Aquatic > Freshwater >... | reverse complement strand
CATTCCGGCATGTGGTTCGGTGCTCCGACAGCGGACATACACCCATCACAAGGCGAATCCGCATGCCTCTAGCCAGTTTATTGGCCCAGTCCCGAAAGCAAAGCGTACGCAGTGCAGGCCCTTTCCAAGAGATCATCAAAAGTCAAGAATTCATCAATATTGAACTGATCCATCATGAGGCCCATGTAAGCGCGTGCGTCAGTAACGTTCTTGAAATTTTCTTGATGAAAACGGCTCATCACAACAGAGGTCTTGCATTTAGCCTGGATGCCGGGATAGCGCTCCGCGACAACCTGATAGTGAGTTTTGATGAAGTTCTTCCACTCTGCCGTCTGAAACACTGCCTGTCCGACTTCCGCTCGCGGCTGTCCTTGCACCGTGGCAACGGACTTAGATGGTCGCTCTATCTCAATCAACTTGTACGATTGGTCAGGGTAGCGAATAAGAAAATCAGGCTGGAGCTTTGTCTTTCCAATTGGTGAAGTTGAACCTGTCGGATAAGCGAACTCTGGCTTGCTCTCGCAGACACCGTAGACATCGAGCAGAAGAGGGTGTCTCTGCAACACTGCGTGGAAGACTGCTTCGACATCGTCTCCATTAAATTGCAGCGCTTCTCGGAGGTCAGCGATAGCCACCTGCAAAGTCTCCAGGCGATTGTTGTATGCCTCAATCCACGTCGGAACATCACCAAATGACATTGATCCACGACTAGCGCGCTCCGGATCGCTCAGCACTGAAGCAAGGTCTCTTCTAAGATCACGTTGGACTCGCAAACTGACCAGTCGGGGGTCCCAGGCACAGGGATCAGCGTGACCGAAAATTTCCAGATGTCTGAAGAAGCGACGATTGTTTAGATCCGCGGGGAACATTCCAAAGTTCCTCGTCAGATGTGATGCGCCAATCTGCGACCCATGGCTCGGCAAATGCGGATTCAAGATAAGCCCATATGCCCCAAAAGTCAGCGACTGAACTACTTCTTCGAGAGACGACTTGACCTCTCGCAGGTAAAGCGAAATTCCGCTCGTCTTGTCGCGGATCTTTAGTTCCCTCGCAACACATCGCACTTGTCCTTTCCAGACTGGCGGAGGCAGCTCAGACTTTCCAACGATGCGATAGATGCCGATAGGCTTCCCAAGCAGGCCATGCGCAGCTAGCGCATCGTGGACTTCCGCTGGCGTCTTCGTCGGCTCACAATCTATCTTAAAAGCCGGACCGCCCGCGATGTACCACTGACGGTCGGGCTCCTTCTCTTCCACTACTACTACCCCATCAGCAGCCACGTAGACATCAAGCGAAGCCGCTTCCAAGTATGGCGTTGAGACCAATGCTGGATATCCTGGACCGTGTGGTCGCGGGGTCGTGGCTTTGGAGTAGGCATCACGATAGCTATTTGTGTACGCGACCAGAAACTCAGCAACTTTCTCGATAGTGACGGCCATATATGTGCAATCCATGTGAACAATCACGCGATTGTGCAGTTCATTCCCTAACGGAACAATCGGTAGCTTTACTTCGATGTGCTGAGGGGAAGATGGACGCAGTCTTTCATCTCTCGAACGTCCGTTTCCGAAAATGACATATGGCTACTACGGGTCAAAAACCCGACAGTGGCAGTTCAGCGCTGAATGACTCAAATGGGTCTTTACACGACTGCTGCGGTCACAAATCCTATGACTGGTACCGCTGCAAAGCCTTCGCCTGCCTTGGACTGCTGAAGGTCGGCAACGGGTCGGTAGCCGACTATCCCTCTAAAGCAGAGTAAAAGCTTCCGGAAGCTTAAGCCATAGGCCGCACCTAGGCCCTATTTCTCTAGTAACACTAAGACAACCCGACCGGTTCATAGTGACGTTTTTTCGGTATGTGTTGTTTCACCACTTATTTACCCTAAATCAGGCTGCAAGCCTTGCCAGACGCCACTTTTCCGGAATCACCAGAGTCACTCGCCCGGTTCTTAGTGGCGTTTCGATAGGGAGCCAAATTTGATGAGCCCTAGCACGCAAGTGCTGGGGCTTTTTCATTTCCGACCGTGATTCAAACGTGACAAAAAAATCACGTTCGCCCCACCACCTTCTCACTCGATGCTTGATGCTTGATGCCGCAGCCAACCGGTTCTGCATCGCAAATGCGGCAAGTGATATGGGTGCGGCAAACCTTAGCGCCATACGCTCTTCAATTCATCACAGAACGTTGCCTTCATTTTGTGCAGTCCTGGGGAGGCCAAGACTGACGCGGGTCATGCGAGTTGTTAGGCAAGATATCCACAACGTTAACCACGTGTTGCGGGGACAACTGGCGAGGCATTGCGGCGCGTACAGGCAATAAAAAAGGACTTGGTCGTTAAACCAAGTCCTTCGAATTTTGGTGGGACGTGCGTGACTCGAACACGCGACCAACGGATTAAAAGTCCGCTGCTCTACCGACTGAGCTAACGTCCCATCAGGGCCTTAGCAAAACATTTTTACTGTTCCGCTAAGCCTTAAATTATAGCGTTTTTTCAACCGCCCCTTCAAGAGCGGACAGAAATTTCATTCATCACCCACCCTGCCGCGCACTGCCCAAAAGTGGCCGTGACGGACACCAGTGAGCCATAACCGCTGCAGTTCAGCGTCCCGTCACCTTCGACGTCACAGGAGGCATCTGGTTGCCTCACTGACTCGCGACTGAAAACGCAGGCAACACCGATCTTCTTTGCATCGCGTGCGGCACCGTGCTCACGGCGCAAGCGGTAGCGCAGCTGGGCCAGTAAGGGATCATGTGTGGTCTTGCTCAGGTCCTCAATGTCGACCTGGTGCGCAAGGCGTTTGCCGCCAGCCGCCCCCACGGTAATGAAAATGGTTTTGCTCCTCAGCGCCCAAGCTGCCATGGCAGTCTTGGCGCGCACCTGGTCACAGGCATCGATGATGGCATCCACACCTGCTGGCAGCAGGCCAGGCCAGTTGTCAGGGTCGACAAACTCTTCAATGCACTGAACCACACAATCCGGGTTGATCTGGGCGATGCGATCACGCATGGCCAGTACCTTGGCCTGCCCCAGTGTGGTTTCGAGCGCGTGGATCTGGCGATTGATGTTCGATTCGGCTACGTGATCGAGGTCGATCAGCGTCAGACGCCCAACCCCACTGCGCGCCAGCGCTTCTGCAGCCCAGGAACCCACCCCGCCGATGCCGATGACCGCAACATGCGCAGCGCGGATGCGCTGCGCGCCGGCCAGACCATACAGGCGCGCCAGCCCGCCGAAGCGTCGGTCCGCATCCATGACCACCACTCAGGCAACGCGCTCAAGCCGCCAGATCTGGTACTTGAATGCCGCGATTGCACCCGCCATGATGGCGGCAACAGCTACAAAACTTGTAGCACCCAAGGTAGAAATGCCGGTCAAGCCCTGGCCGATCGTGCAGCCCATCGCGGTGACCCCGCCGATGCCCATGAGCACGGCACCGACCAGGTGGTTGGCCAGATCTTCGGTGCCGCGGAACCCTTCCCAACGGAAGCTGCGGCTGGTCAGAGCCATGATGGCAGAACCGACGATGACACCCGCCACCGAAACAATACCCACGGACAAGACCTTGCTCTTGTCACTGAAGAACATCAGCCAATCCAGCGCGTAAGCAATCGGGGCCACAAAGCTCATGGACTCGGAGCGGCCAGAGTTGGTGGCAAGGAAAACCTCATCGAGCGTCTCCGGATGCTCGGCAACAAAGCCCAGATGCCCGCTGACCCACCACATGGCGACAATGATGGCGCCGATACCCAGGCCCCCCAGCAGATTGTCCAAACGGCAGAACTCGCGTCCAAGCAAAGCCCAGACAATCAATGCCCCGCCAAGGAGCAGGCCAAGCGCCAAGGTCATCAGTGCGGGCGGCACGCCAAAAGCCATCGCCGTGAGGTGCGGCAGGTTGGCAATGGTAGAAAACTCGATGACGACTTGGTCAACGCTGGCCACGCGTACGACGGCCATGATGCCTTTCATGGTGGCAAATGCAGCCAAACCCATGACCAGCAGGACCACCAAGGACTTCAGGCTGCCACCACCGACACGAACCAGCGTCTTGCTGCCGCAACCAGATGCCAACACCATGCCAAAGCCGAACAGCGCGCCGCCAACAGCAGCCGAGAGCCAGAGCCAGCGATTGGAAGCATGCAGGGTCTTGGTCGGATCAATGATGCCGGCGTAGGCCAGCAGCGCAAAGCCAGCCATGGCAACGCCAGCCGCCAGACCCCACTGACGCATGCGCGTCCAGTCGCCCATGTTGACGACATCGCTGATGGCCCCCATGGTGCAAAAGTGGGTGCGCTGCGTGATGGCACCAAAGATGACGGAAAGAACGAAGGCGGCGATCAACACCTGCGCGTTGAGCGCGGACAATTCAGAGACTTGCATCCCTGAATTTTAGGCGATCTTGCTTCTTGCCCGCTTCCTATTTGAGGCGAGCCAGGCGGTCCTTGGCGGCCGCGGCGGCCTCGGATTGCGGATAAGCCTTGACCAACTCATCCAAGGTCTTGCGCGCACCACGCAGGTCTTTCAGTTCGACCTGGCAGTTGGCGATAGAAAGCACGGCCTCCGGTGCACGCAGATGGTCCGGTGCCTGTGTCAGCAGCGTGCGAAAGTTCTGCACCGCCTCTTTGTAATCGCGCGTGGCGTAGCGGGCATTGCCAAGCCAAAAGTACGCAGATGGTGCATAACCGCTTTGGGCATAACGCTTGATGAAATCAACAAACGCCGTCTGGGCCGCGGCAAATTCTCCCTTGCGGAAGATGCCGAGCGCAGCTTCGAAGTCGCGCTTCTCAGCCGGCTCAGCCATGAATTCACGACCGTCCAGCGAGACCTTGATGGGTTCGAACTTGCGCAAGCGCTCGTCCACCCCCTGCATCACGTCTCGCTGCTGGCGCTGCAACTCTGACACGCTACGGGCAAGCTGTTCATTCTGCCCCTGCATCCGGGCCAGCTCGGAGCGCAAGACTTCGATCTGGTTTTGCAGGTCCAGCATGCTGCGCCGCATTTCCTCACTGGAGCGGCGCGTTTCGTCCTGGCTGCTGCGCAGATCAACGATGGCCCGCCGGGCCTCATCGTCCTCAAACAAGCCGGCCTGAGCCGCGCAGGCGGCCCAGCCAAGTAGCAAGGCACCTGCCAGTCGCGTGTATCGGGTCACAGCCGGATCTCCTGCCAATTTCAGCGGTAGCTGATTTCAGCGCGACGGTTCTGGGACCAAGCCGCTTCGTCGCCGCCCTGGACGGCGGGCTTTTCCTTGCCGAAGCTCACCGCCTCGACCTGACTGTCTGCCGCGCCGAGCAGCACCAGCGCGCGGCGCACTGCCTCAGCGCGCTTCTGCCCCAGGGCCAGGTTGTATTCACGACCACCACGTTCATCAGTGTGGCCTTCGATCGCCACCTTGCGATTCTTGTCCGCCTTGATGTGACGGGCATGGGCTTCGATCACGGATTGGAATTCGGGTTTGACGACATAGCTGTCATAGTCAAAATAGACAACACGCGGGCCAGCCGGGGCAACACCGAGCTTGCTCTTGTCGAGATCGACGGATGCAACGCCGTTCTTGCCGGCAGCGTTGGCATCGGCACCATCCACGGAAGCGCCGGAGCGGTTTTCCACCGGCACATCGTCAAGCTTGACGGAGGAACCGCAGCCGACCATCAATAAGGCAGCGCCCAAGACCAATGCATATTTTTTCATCGACATCTAAAAACTCCTGTAGGTATGTTGGATCAATCGGTTAATTCTGCTTCTGGAACGGACCCCAGTCCGGCTCACGGATGTCTCCGCCCTGCCCGGCCAATCTGGCCTTGAGTTTGCCGTCCAGCGTCGTCGTCATCAGGGCTTCCCGGTCATGCTGTTTGGTGGCATAGACGATCAAGCGGCTGTTGGGGGCGAAGCTCGGGCTTTCATCGGCACTGGTTTCCGTGATGGGAGTTGCACTGCCACTGGCGAGTTCCATCACATGCAGCTTGAACGCACCACTCACGCGGGAAATGTAAGCGAGCCAGCGGCCGTCCTGGCTGATGGAAGGCGAAATGTTGTAAGTGCCCGTAAAAGTCACGCGATCGGCGCCACCGCCCGAAGCCGGCATGCGGTAGATCTGCGGGCTACCGCCGCGGTCACTGACGAAGTAGATGCTTTTACCGTCGGGGGAATAGACCGGCTCGGTGTCGATGCTGGAGGACTGAGACAAACGCCGCGGCTCTCCTCCTGCGGCGGCATCAAGACCATAGATCTGCGACACACCATCGCGACTCAAGGTCACGGCCAATGTGCGGCCGTCGGGCGACCAAGCCGGCGCACTGTTGGAGCCCCGGAAATTGGCTACCAGTCGACGCCGGCCAGTCGCGATATCGTGAACGTAAACCACGGGTTTACGCGATTCGAACGACACATAGGCCAGCTGCGCACCATTCGGCGACCAGGCTGGCGAAATGATCGGCTCCGGACTGGTCAGTGCCGCCTGCGCATTCTCACCATCGGCGTCGGCGACCCACAGGCTATAGCGCGGCCCGGCCTTGGTCACATAGGCAATGCGGGTTGAGAAGGCACCCTTGTCGCCTGTCAGCTTCTCATAGATGAAGTCGGCAATGCGGTGTGCCGCCAGCCGAAGATCACCTGCCGTGACGGCATAGCTCTGGCCACCCAGATCCTGGCCACGGACCGCATCCCACAGACGAAAACGAACGTCGTAGCGACCGTCGGCCAAGCGCGTCACGCTACCGGCCGCCAGGGAATCGGCGCCTTTCTGGCGCCAAGGGGACATGTCGGGCCGGGCGTTCTCGTCCAAACCACTCCCTGCGGCATCAATCAGGCGAAATTGGCCACTGCGCTCGAGATCGGCCTGCACAATGGCCCCGACTTTCTGCGGCGAAACGTCATCACCACGAAAGGGCGCAATGGCAATCGGTAACTGAGTCAGCCCGATGCCGGACACTTCGACACGGAACTGAGCCCAAGCCGGCAGAGTAACCACACCGGCCATCAAACACAACAAGAAGCGTTTCAACATATATCTATTATCCCAGTCTTGTGATCACGGCATCGTCATTGGTACGCTGCTGCGAATAACCCAAGGCGGCCCGTACCACATCGGACTTCTCGCGCGCACGCACGGTTTGGGCATTCTGCGACTCATGGTCACGAGCCGCCTCCTTGTGCCAGAGGTGATAGACCTCGGTCGCACAAAAACCGTTCTTGCGCGCAACGCCGCTGTGATGAAGGCGCAGCACGAAGTCGGCATCCTCGTGCCCCCAACCGACAAAGGATTCGTCAAAGCCATCCACCCGCTCGAAATCCGTCCGCCAAACGCCCATATTGCAACTACGGATGCCTTTCCAGGTGAAATCGCGCTGCACCCGTCCCGACCAATCGGGCAAGCGCAGCAGCCCGGTAAGCTTGCTGGCATGCCCCGTCAAACGCTGTCGAAACCAGTAATGCCAACGTCGCCCACTGACACGCTCGCGGCCACTCACCACCTGCTGCGTCAACCCGGGCGATAGCAGCACACGACTGCCGTTGATGAAAAAACCGGGCTGGGCCAGCCACTTGTGCCGGGCGATGAAATCAACCTCAGGCACACAATCACCGTCAAGAAAAACAATGTATTGGCCGCTGGCTGCAGCGACACCGCGATTGCGAACGCGCGAAGCGGTAAAACCGACATCGGGGTGCCAGACATGCACGACACGCAGCTCTTGCGCCACGGCGGCGTTGAGAATCGGCTGCCGATGCTCGGCACGTGAGCCATCGTCAGCCACGATCACCTCAAAACGGCGGTCCGTCTGACGCGACAACCCGTCAAGCACCGCGAGCAAAGCATCGCAGCGGTTGTAGGTCGTGATCACCACGGAAATCAGGTCAGAAGTATCCATTTTGAACTAGACTACGAGGCTGGCAACCCGCTCGCAGCGCCCTGCATCATCCGCACAGGCCGCCGAATACTACCATCCCTGATGAGCAAAATTTCCGTCTACATCATCGCCTACAACGAGGCCGAAAAAGTCGCGGCCACCATCGAGAGCGCCCGCTGGGCCGATGAGGTGATCGTGGTCGATTCCTGGAGCACCGACGGAACGCCTGAAATCGCCACACGCCTGGGCGCGCGAGTGGTTCAGGTTGAATTCAAGGGCTTTGGCGACCTGCGCAACCAGGCGATTGCCGCTTGCACGCACGAGTGGGTCTTCAGCATTGACGCCGACGAACGCTGCACGCCGGAAGTGGCGCAGGAAGTGCGAGCAATTGCCGACGCGCCCGAGTCACTGGACGTCTACCGGGTACCGCGCCGCAATTACTTCATGGGCCGCTGGATCCGGCATTCGGGCTGGTACCCGAACTTCCGCCAGCCGCAGCTGTTTCGCAAAGGCTGCATGAGCTACGACCTCAAGCCGGTGCATGAAGGCTACATCCTGCACAGCGACAAACCCGTCGGCACCTTGCAGAACGCCATCTGGCAGTTTCCGTTCAAGAACCTGGGCGAGGTTCTGCACAAGGCCAACCGCTATTCGACGCTGGGCGCCGAAAAAATCAAGCACAAGAATATTTCCATGGGAACCGCCCTCACGCACGGCCTCTGGTCCTTCGTGAAGCACTACATCTTCAAACTAGGTTTCCTCGATGGCTGGGCCGGTTTCGTGATCGCCCTCGGTAACTTTGAAGGCACCTTCTATCGTTACGCCAAGGCACTGGAAATTCAAAAGGGTGCCGAATGGAAAGCACCGGCAACTCCTGCGACCAAACCCTGATGCAATCCAGCAATCGCGCTCTTTACTTTCGGCTGCTCACTTACTTGCGGCCTTACTGGAAGGCATTTGTTCTGGCCGTTCTCGGCATGGCGGGAACAGCCGCGACCGAACCCGTGTTTCCAGCCATCATGAAATACTTGCTGGACCATGGCTTCCAGACCCAGGAAGCGCACATGGTCTGGCTGATTCCTGTGGGGATCGTGCTCTTGTTTTTCGTTCGAGGCATCCTGTCGTTCTGCACCAGCTACCTGATGACCTGGATATCAACGCACCTCATTGCCGACCTGCGACGTCAGATGTTTGCCAAGATTCTGGTGCTGCCTACCCAGACGTTTCACGACCTGTCCTCTGGTAAGCTGATCTCACGGCTTCTGTACGACGCCGACAACGTCAACCAGGCCGCGACCAACGTCCTTGTCTCGGCAGTTCGCGAAAGCCTGACGGCCTTGGCCTTGCTGGCCTACCTGATCTACCTCGACTGGAAACTCACGCTGATAACGCTGGCCATCGCACCGCTGATTGCCGTCATCGTAAAAGGGTTCGGGCAACGCATGCGAACGGCGAGTCGTGCGAGCCTGGAAGCCATGCGCACCATTTCACACACCATCGAGGAGTCGGTGGCTGCGCACAAGGTCATTAAAGTCTATGGCGGTCAGGCCCAGCAAACGGAACGCTTTTACAAAGATACCGAGCGTTTCAGGCGATCCATGATTCGCGAGGCCGTCCCGGCGTCTGCCATCACCCCCATCACCCACATTGCGGCATCGATCGCCATCGCCGTCATCACCTTTCTAGCTCTGAGTCAAAGCACGGGCCAGGCCAGCGCGTCTGCGGGCGGTTTTGTTTCCTTCATTACCGCCATGCTGCTGCTGATATCCCCCATCAAGCAACTGACCACCATCAGCCCGCTCATGCAACGGGGCCTGGCCGCCTGCGAAGGCGTGTTTGAGTTGCTGGACACCTACGCCGAACAAGACACGGGGCAACGCGAGTTACACCACGCCAGGGGCGAAATCGAGTTCGACCACGTCAGCTTCAGCTACCCAGGCTCCGAGAGACAGACCCTCCATGACATCAGCTTTCGCGCACCGGCCGGACAGACAATTGCGCTGGTGGGAGCCTCCGGCGGTGGCAAAACGACCATCAGTGCGCTGATACCCCGTTTCTACAGGCCAACAACAGGTCAAATTCGCATCGACGGCATCGACATCAATGAAGTGACACTGGCAAGCCTTCGCCACAACATCGCACTCGTCAGCCAAGACATCGTTTTGTTCAACGATACGGTGCATGCGAATATCGCGTTTGGCGCACGTGAAATCTGCAGCCGTGAAGACGTCATTGTCGCCGCCAAAGCGGCCAACGCCTGGGACTTCATCCAACAGTTGCCCGAGGGATTGGACACCTGGATCGGCGAAGACGGCGCCAAACTTTCCGGCGGACAGCGCCAGCGGATCGCCATAGCGCGCGCCCTGCTGAAGAACGCGCCCATCTTGATCCTTGACGAGGCCACTTCGGCACTGGATACGGAGAGCGAACGCCAAGTACAGGCTGCCTTGGCCACGCTCATGAAAAACCGCACCACGCTGGTGATTGCCCATCGCCTCAGCACCATCGAGCATGCCGATAACATCTTGGTGCTGGATCATGGCCGCATCGTGGAAAGCGGCTCTCATGCCGAGTTGCAAGCTGCTGGCGGCTACTACGCCAACCTGAGCCGGATGCAAACATGAACATTCCCATCCTCATGTACCACCAGATTGACGAGCCACCTCCGCGTGGTGCCCCATTGCGCGGGTTGGTGGTGTCACCAAGTTCGTTCTCGCGCCAGATGATGCTGCTCAGGTTGCTGGGCTACAAAGGTCTCTCCATGACGGCCCTGGAACCTTATCTGACAGGGGAAAAATCCGGCAAAGTCGTGGGGCTAACATTCGACGATGGCTACCAGAACAACGTGCGCCACGCCCTGCCAGTCCTCAGCCGACATGGCTTCACGGCCACCTGTTATGGTGTCAGTCGCATGATTGGCGGCACCAATAGCTGGGATCGTCACTTGGGCATTGCCGAAAAGCCGCTGATGAATGTGGATGACTGGCGCACCTGGCGCGATAGCGGCATGGACATCGGCTCACATACCCGCACGCATGCCGCCCTGACCAAGCTGCCGCCGAACGAAGCGCGTGAGCAGATTGCATCGTCAAAGCATGAACTAGAACAGGCCGTGAACTGTGAGGTTCGCCACTTCTGCTACCCCTATGGCTGGTTTGCGCCTGAGCATCGCAACATGGTGCAAGAAGCCGGTTACGTCACCGCGACCACCACGCAACGCGGACGCGTGCACGCCGGCGATGACCCCTACACACTGCGGCGCATCATGGTGGCCCGCGCAACCCACCTCGGCCTGTTCGCCGCCAAGTTGATGACCCGTTACGAAGATCGGCGGACATGAAGCCTTTTGTGCTTTACTGCAAAAGCTATAGCACCGACCTGAGACGGGTCGTCCGCTTGGCGCGATCCATCCAACAGCACAACGTGGAGAAACTTCCTTTCTACGTTTCGGTGCCGCAAGCCGAGTTGGCTCTATTTCGTGAG
>Ga0208123_100781_pt1 | contig 11370 bp, 10 predicted proteins | sample LakWasMe92_HOW11_2_FD_183914 | JGI IMG/M metagenome (GOLD analysis project Ga0208123, IMG submission 183914) | Freshwater sediment methanotrophic microbial communities from Lake Washington under simulated oxygen tension - Sediment Metagenome... | ecosystem: Environmental > Aquatic > Freshwater >... | reverse complement strand
GAGTCCGATGCCGTAAAACGGCGTCTGCCACCAGGCGTAGGACGGCATGATGAAAGACAGCCTGGAGGCCAGGTGCGGCGCATTGCGCAGCACGGTGCTGCGCTCATGCAGGGCTTCGCGCACCAAGGCGATATTGCCCTGGGCCAGGTAACGCACGCCGCCGTGCAGCAGCTTGGTCGAACGCGAGGACGTGCCCCCCGCAAAGTCATGGGACTCCAGCAGCACCACCGAATACCCACGGGCTGCGGCATCCAGGGCCACGCCCAGACCGGTCGCGCCGCCGCCTACCACGGCCAGGTCCCAGGTGCGAGGTTCGGCTAGGCGTGTAAAGAGTTGCGCGCGATTCATGGATCAGACTGACAAAGAAATTCTTGGGGAGGGGCGACCGGAGGCATGCAAGTTTCGCACCGCCTCGGGTCGCCCCGGACTTCCCGGTTTTACCGCACCTTGCCGGCCTTCCAAGCGTTCAGCAGCGTGTCGTAGGCAATCGTTTCACCCTTGGGCTTCTCATTGGCCAGCTTCTTCCACGGCGCGCCCTTGTCGGAGAGCCACTTGTTCGGGTCCTCCTTCTTGTTGAGCTTGGGCGCGCAGCGTGCCATACCGGCACGCTCAAGACGGGCCATCACCTGGTCCATCTCCTCGGCCAGGTTGTCCATCGCGGCCTGCGGCGTCTTCTCGCCGGTCACAGCCACGGCCACGTTCTTCCACCAGAGCTGGGCCAGCTTGGGGTAGTCGGGCACGTTAGTACCGGTCGGCGTCCAGGCCACACGCGCGGGGCTGCGGTAGAACTCAACCAGGCCACCCAGCTTGGGGGCGAGGTCGGTCATGGCCTTGCTCTGGATGTCGGATTCGCGGATCGGCGTCAGGCCCACGATCGTCTTCTTGAGGGACGTGGTCTTGGCCGTCACGAACTGGGCGTACAGCCAGGCTGCGGCCGTCTTGTTGGCGTCGTGCGCCTCGAAGAAGGTCCACGAGCCCACGTCCTGATACCCGTTCTGCATGCCCTGCTTCCAGTAGGGGCCGTTGGGGCCGGGCGCCATGCGCCACTTGGGGGTGCCGTCGGCGTTGACCACCGGCAGGCCGGGCTTGGTCATGTCGGCGGTGAAGGCCGTGTACCAGAAGATCTGCTGCGCAATCTGGCCCTGGGCGGGCACCGGGCCGGCTTCGCCAAAGGTCATGCCGGTGGCTTCCTTGGGCGCGTACTTCTTCATCCAGTCCACGTACTTGGTGAGCGCGTAGACGGCGGCCGGCGAGTTGGTGGCGCCGCCGCGCGAGACGCTGGCACCCTGCGGGTTGCAGCCATCGGCCGAAGCACGGATGCCCCATTCGTCCACCGGGCGACCATTCGGGATGCCGATGTCGGCGGTACCGGCCATGGACAACCAGGCATCGGTGAAGCGCCAGCCGAGCGAGGGGTCCTTCTTGCCGTAGTCCATGTGGCCGTAGATGGGCTTGCCGTCGATGGTCTTCACGTCGTTGGTGAAGAACTCGGCGATGTCCTCGTAGGCACTCCAGTTCAGCGGCACGCCCAGGTCATACCCGTACTTGGCCTTGAACTTGTCCTTCAGGTCCTTGCGCGCGAACAGGTCGGCACGGAACCAGTACAGATTGGCGAACTGCTGGTCGGGCAGCTGGTAGAGCTTCTTGTCGGGCGCCGTCGTGAAGCTGGTGCCGATGAAGTCCTTGATGTCCAGCCCCGGGTTGGTCCACTCCTTGCCCTTGCCGGCCATGTAGTCGGTCAGGTTCATGATCTTGCCGTAGCGGTAGTGCGTGCCGATCAGGTCGGAGTCACTGATCCAGCCGTCGTAGATCGATTTACCGGACTGCATGGAAGTCTGCAGCTTCTCGACCACGTCGCCTTCCTGGATCAGGTCGTGCTTGACCTTGATGCCCGTGATCTCCTCGAAAGCCTTGGCCAGGGTCTTCGATTCGTACTCGTGCGTAGTGATCGTCTCCGACACCACCGAGATCTCCTTCACCCCCTTGGCCTGCAGCTTCTTGGCCGCGTCGATGAACCATTTCATCTCGGCCATCTGCTGGTCCTTGCTCAGCGTGGACGGCTGGAACTCGCTGTCTATCCACTTCTTCGCTTCCGGCTCGCCGGCCCAGGCCGCCTGGCCTGCCACCAGCGCCGCCGCCGCGAACGCTATCAAACCGTATTTGACTTTCATCGGGATCTCCTCTGTATCGGCTCCCCTCAACCAGGAACCCGGCCTGGGGAGCTTGCGGCCGTATTCCCTTGCGTCTTGGTGCTGACGCGGTCTTGCCGGTGGGACGCGTGGCCGCACCCTCACCCTTTCCTCATGATCAGCGCCAGCAGCAGCATGGAGGCGCCGAACGAAATCCATACCGAAGGCTCCTGCGACAGTTCCAGCCAGAGCATCAGCTTCTCGCTCACGCCGACAAAGGCAAGGTTCAGGTAGGCTGCGCACAGCAAGCCGATGAAAAGACGGTCGCCGCGCGTCGTGCGCAACGGCAGCCACCCCTTGCGCTCCATGGTAGGCGACCTGATCTCCCATACGGTCATCACCATCAGCATCAGCACCACACCGGCAAAAAATCCTGCCACGGGCGCCGTCCAGGCCATCCAGTCAAACATGAAGCCCCCCTGTAGCGCCTGCGGCGCCTTTCCCCCGACGGGGGACGCACCCAGCGGCACGGCAAAGCCGGCTCCACGGGTGCCCTGGTCTTTCGCTTTGGCTGGCGTCCATGGTTTGCTTCCTATGTAGTGTCAGACCCGGCCCATGGCGAAGCCCTTGGCGATGTAGTTGCGTACGAACCAGATCACGATGGCGCCAGGCACGATGGTCAGGGTGCCAGCGGCAGCCAGCACGGCCCAGTCCATGCCGGCCGCGGACACGGTGCGCGTCATGGTGGCCACGATGGGTTTGGCGTCGACGCTGGTCAGCGTGCGCGCCATCAGCAGCTCCACCCAGCTGAACATGAAGCAGAAGAAGGCCGCCACGCCGACGCCGGACTTGATCAGCGGCATGAAGATGGTGAGGAAAAAACGCGGGAAGGAATAGCCGTCGATGTAAGCGGTCTCGTCGATCTCGCGCGGGATGCCGCTCATGAAGCCTTCGAGGATCCAGACCGCCAGCGGCACGTTGAACACCAGGTGCGCCAGCGCCACGGCCAGGTGTGTGTCCATCAGTCCCAGTGTGGTGTAGAGCTGAAAGAAGGGCAGCAGGAACACCGCGGGCGGCGTCATGCGGTTGGTAAGCAGCCAGAAGAACACATGCTTGTCGCCCAGAAAGCGGTAGCGCGAGAAGGCATAAGCGGCGGGCAGCGCCACGGCGATGGACAGCACCGTGTTCATCGCCACGTAGATCATGGAGTTGATGTAGCCGGAGTACCAGGCCGGATCGGTGAAGATGACCTTGTAGTTATCCCAGGTGAACTGCTGCGGCCACAACGCGAAGGTCGAGAGAATCTCCTCGTTGGTCCGGAAGGACATGTTGACCATCCAGTAGATCGGCAGGATGGCGAACAGCAGATAGGCGAGCAGGAACAGAACCCGCAGGCGTGGCTTAGCCATGGCTGGCCTCCTTCTCCGACGTACCCACGCGCTGCATCCAGTTGTAGAGCACGAAACACAGCAACAGGATGATGAGGAAATAGATCAGCGAAAACGCCGCGGCCGGCCCCAGGTCGAACTGGCCGACGGCCTTCTGCGTCAGGTACTGGCTCAGGAAGGTGGTGGCGTTGCCCGGTCCCCCGCCGGTGAGCACAAAAGGCTCGGTGTAGATCATGAAACTGTCCATGAAGCGCAGCAGCACGGCGATCATCAGCACCCCTCGCAGCTTGGGCAGCTGGATGTAGCGGAACACCGCCAGGCGGCTGGCGCCGTCAATGCGCGCTGCCTGGTAGTAGGCATCAGGGATGCTGCGCAGGCCGGCGTAGCAGAGCAGCGCCACCAGCGGCGTCCAGTGCCAGATGTCCATCACCAGCACCGTGACCCAGGCGTCTCGCGCGCTACCGGTGTAGCTGTAGTCAACGCCGAGCCAGGCCAGCCCGGCGCCCAGCAGGCCGATATCGGTGCGCCCGTAGATCTGCCAGATGGTGCCCACCACGTTCCATGGAATCAGCAGCGAGATGGCCACCAGTACCAGCACCAGCGACGCACGTCGCCCCTGTGCCGGCATCGACAAGGCCAGGGCGATGCCCAGCGGGATCTCGATCAGCAGCACCGAGCAGGAATACACCATCTGCCGCCACAGCGCGGCGTGCAAATCCTCGTCGCGCATCACGGCCTTGAACCACTCGGTGCCCACGAAGACGCGGCGCTCGGGACTGATGATGTCCTGTACCGAGTAGTTCACCACCGTCATCAGGGGCAGGATGGCCGAGAAAGCCACACAAATCACCACCGGCAGGATCAGGAACCAGGCCTTCTGGTTGACCGGCTTCATGCGACAAGCTCCTCGTTGTTGTAGTAGCAGGTGTGGCCGCCGACGATGCCAAGCCACACCGCGTCTCCCACCTTGGGTACCGCATGTTCCGGGCTGATGCGCGCACGCACGACCTGTCCGGCGTCCACTCTCGCGGTGACCAGCCAGTAGGTGCCGATGTCCTGCGCCTGCGTGACAACGCCATGTACCGTTCCGGCGACATTCGTCGCTGCAAGGGTGACGTACTCGGGCCGGATGCCCAACGCGGTGGCGCCGGCAGGTGCGTTCGGCACCAGCGCAGCCGGCAGAAAGTTCATGCCCGGCGAGCCGATGAAGTGACCGACGAAGGTGTGCTGCGGCCGCTCGAACAGCTCGGTTGCACTGCCGACCTGCACCGCACGACCGCGTGTCATCACGACAACCTGATCGGCGAAGGTGAGCGCCTCGACCTGATCGTGCGTCACATAGATCAGTGTCAGCTTCAACTCGTGATGGATCTGCTTGAGCTTGCGACGCAGCTGCCACTTCAGGTGCGGGTCGATCACGGTCAGCGGCTCGTCGAACAGCACGGCGCTGACGTCCTCGCGTACCAGGCCGCGGCCGAGCGAGATCTTTTGCTTGGCATCGGCGGCAAGGCCGGCGGCGCGCATGTCGAGCTGGGCACTCATCTCGAGCATCTCGGCGATGACACCGACGCGCTGCTTGATGCGCTCGGGCGCGACGCCACGGTTACGCAGCGGAAACGCCAGGTTTTCAGCCACCGTCATCGTGTCGTAGATCACCGGAAACTGGAACACTTGCGCGATATTGCGCTGTTGCGGCGACAGCGCCGTGACGTCCTTGCCGTCGAATTTCACCGTACCGTGCGAGGGCGTGACGAGACCCGAGATGATGTTGAGCATGGTCGTCTTGCCGCAACCCGACGGGCCGAGCAGTGCATAGGCACCACCGTCGACGAAGTCCATCTTCAGCGGCAGCAGCGCGTAGTCCTCGTCGCGCTGCGGGTTCGGCTTGTAGGCGTGCGCCAGGTCGAGCTCGATGCGGGCCATGTCAGCGTAACTCCATGCCAGGCGCGACGAGCAGGTCACCGGCCGCGTCGAACACATAGACCTGCGCCGGGTTCAGGTACAGCGTGATCGCGCTGCCGAGCTCGAATACGTGCACGCCAGTCAGCTGCGCGACGAGCTCGCCGATCGCCGTTGAGACATGCACGAAGGTGTCGGAGCCCGAGATCTCGGCCAGTTCCACCAAACCGGGCAGCGCCACGTCGCCCTCGCGCCCGTGCACGCGCAGCGCGCTGGCGCGCAGGCCGATCGTCAGCGCCGGCGTCGCGCTGTTCGTGGCGCGCAGGGCCGGCAGCGGCACCGAAAGGTTCACGCCGGCCGCAAGCGAGACGCCCAGCGTCGCCGCCGTGCCGGCCACCAGATTCATCGGCGGGTCGCTGAAGGCGCGCGCAACGCGGATCGACTTCGGCCGGCGGAACACCTCGGCCGTCGGCCCGTATTGCAGCAGTTCCCCCGCGTCCAGCACGGCCGTGTGGCCGCCCAACAGCAGGGCCTCGCCGGGTTCGGTGGTGGCATAGACCACGGTGGCATCGGAGGCGGCAAAGAGCTGGGTGAGTTCCTCCCGCAGCTCCTCGCGCAGCTTGTAGTCCAGGTTCACCAGCGGTTCGTCCAGCAGCATCAACGGGGCGGCCTTGGCCAGGGCGCGCGCCAGCGCCACGCGCTGCTGCTGGCCGCCGGACAACTCGGCCGGCAGGCGCTGAAGATAGGGCTCGATGTGCAGCCTGGCCGCCAGCTCGCGCACGCGCGCGTCAGTGCCGGCCTCGCGCCGCAGCTTGAGCGGCGAAGCGATGTTGTCGTAGACCGTCATGGACGGGTAGTTGATGAACTGCTGGTAGACCATGGCCACATTGCGTTCACGCACGGGCACACCGGTGACCTCGTGCCCGTCCACGCGTACCGCACCCTGGGTGGGCCGGTCCAGGCCGGCCATCAGGCGCATCAGGCTGGTCTTGCCGGCCTGCGTGGCGCCCAGCAGTACGGTCACGGCGCCGGGCTGCAGGTCCAGGTCCAGCGGGTAAAGATGGGTGCTGGCGCCGACGACCTGCCCCACGCGCTCCAGGTTCAGGCGCATGGCTCCCCCAGGGGCGAGGCGCAGGCAGCGGGACGCAAAAAGACAGTTGATGGGCAGTACATGGCGTGATTTATGTTCTTCTCTTTTCGAATTTATTGTTTTATTGTTCGTTTTGTTTCGGTATTTTCCCTAATCAGGCCGCACATTTGTTTGTTTATGGTCTACTCCCAGCAGAACAAGAAGCCCGCCGCACGATGACCCCGAACCCACGCCAGACCCGCCTGCTTGAAGAAGTGCGCACCCACGGCTCCGCCTCCATCGAGGCCCTGGCCGAACAATTCCAGGTCACCCTGCAGACCGTGCGGCGCGATGTGCAGCGCCTGGCCGAGGCCGGCCTGCTGGCGCGCTTTCATGGCGGCGTGCGCCTGCCCAGCTCCACCACAGAGAACATCGCCTACCGCCAGCGCCAGGCCCTGCAGGCCGAAGGCAAGGCACGCATTGCGCGCGCCATCGCACAGCGCGTACCCAACGGCTGCTCGCTGATCATGAACATCGGGACCACCATCGAGGCCGTGGCGCGCGAACTGGTACGCCACCGCGGCCTGCGTGTCATCACCAACAACCTGCACGTCGCCTCCATCCTGATCGACAACCCGGACTGCGAAGTCATCATTGCCGGCGGTGTGGTGCGCGCACTGGACCGCGGCATCGTGGGGGAGGCGACGGTGGACTTCATCAAGCAGTTCAAGGTGGACATCGGCCTGATCGGCATCAGCGGCATCGAGGCCGATGGAACACTGCGCGACTACGATTACCGTGAGGTGAAAGTCGCCCGCACCATCATTGACCACTCGCGCGAGGTCTGGCTGGCCGCGGACCACAGCAAGTTCCACCGGCCGGCCATGGTGCAGCTGGCCCCCCTGCACGACATCGACCGTTTGTTCACCGACACCGAACCGCCCGAACTGTTCACACCCCTCATGGCCCAGGCCGGGGTGGAATGCGTGATTGCCGACTGACAACGACCAGGAGACACATCCGTGGATTACCTGCTGGCCCTGGACCAGGGCACCTCCAGCTCCCGCAGCATCATCTTTCGCCGCGACGGCAGCATCGTGGCCATGGCGCAGCGCGAGTTCCGCCAGATCTACCCGCAGCCCGGCTGGGTGGAACACGACCCGATGGAGATCTGGTCGACCCAGCTGGAAACCGCGCGCGAGGTGCTGCGCAAGGCCGGGCTGGACGCCAAGCAGATCAGGGCCATAGGCATCACCAACCAGCGCGAGACCACCGTGGTGTGGAACCGCAAGACCGGCCGGCCCATCTACAACGCCATCGTCTGGCAGGACAGGCGCGCCGAACCCAGCTGCGCCGAGCTGCGCGCCCGAGGCCAGGAAGACACCATCATCGCCAAGACCGGCCTGCGCGTGGACGCCTACTTCTCCGGCACCAAGCTGCAGTGGATCCTGGACCATGTGCCCGAGGCGCGCCAGCAGGCCGAACGCGGCGAACTGGCCTTCGGCACCGTGGACGCCTGGCTCATCTGGCAGCTCACCGAAGGCCAGGTGCACGTGACGGACGTGAGCAACGCCTCGCGCACCATGCTCTTCAATGTGCACGAGAACCGCTGGGACCCCGAACTCCTGGCCGCGCTGAACATTCCGCCCCGGCTCATGCCCGAGGTACACCCCTCCAGCGCGGATTTCGGTCGCACCGTGCCCGCGCTGCTGGGCGCGTCCATCCCCATCGGCGGCGTGGCCGGCGACCAGCAGAGCGCACTTTTCGGCCAGGCCTGCTTTGCCGCGGGACAGGCCAAGAACACCTACGGCACGGGCTGCTTCATGCTCATGCACACGGGCACGCGCTTTCACACCAGCCACAATGGCCTGATCACCACCAGTGCGGCGCAGCCGCGCGCCACGCCCGAGTTCGCCCTTGAAGGCAGCGTCTTCATCGGCGGCGCCGTGGTGCAGTGGCTGCGCGACGGCCTGCACGCCATCCACAACAGCGGCGAGGTGCAGAACCTGGCGCAGAGCGTGCCCGACGCCGGCGGCGTGATGTTCGTGCCGGCCTTCACCGGCCTGGGCGCTCCCTACTGGCAGCCCGATGCACGCGGCGCCATCGTTGGCCTCACGCGCGGCACGACCATCGCCCACATCGCCCGCGCCGCGCTCGAAAGCATCGCCTTCCAGAGCGCGGCCCTGCTGCAGGCCATGAGCCGCGACGCGGTGGAAAACGGCGGCGTGCCCGTCAGCGAGCTGCGCGTGGACGGCGGCGCCTGCGTCAACGACTTCCTCATGCAATTCCAGGCCGACCTGCTGGGCATCCCGGTGCTGCGCCCCGCCGTGGTCGAGACCACGGCCCTGGGCGCCGCCTATCTGGCCGGCCTGAGCAGCGGCCTGTACGACAACCTGGAAGAACTCTCGCGCCAGTGGCGTGTGGACCGAACCTTCGTACCCACGCTGCCGCGCGCGCGCGCGCAGGAACTGATGGAGCGCTGGGAGCACGCGGTGCGCCAGGCCGTCGCCCCCTGAATCGGCATGCGGGCCGGCATCGCCGCGTTAGCTGCGACAATGCCCCCGGAATATCCCCTGCGTACCTGGTGGCCAAGCGGCTGCCCTGAGGACCCATGAACGAACGCATTGCATTCATCGGCGGCGGCAATATGGCCAGCGCCATCATCGGCGGCCTGATCAAGCAGGGCCGGCCAGCCACATCGATCGAGGTCGTGGAACCCTTTGCCGAGGCACGCCAGGCCCTGAAAACCAGGTTCGGGATCGCCGCGCACGAGCACGCCGGGGAATTCCTCAAGGGGGTCGGTCTTGTCGTCTGGGCCACCAAGCCGCAGACCTTCCAGGAAGCCACGACGCCCGTGCGCGCCCATGTGGCCGGCGCCCTGCACCTGAGCGTGGCCGCCGGCATCCCCAGCAGCAGCATCGCACGCTGGCTGGGCAGCGAACGCATCGTGCGCAGCATGCCCAACACGCCCGCCCTCGTGGGCCTGGGCATGACGGGCCTGTACGCCCGCAGCGGTGTCACGGCGCAGGACCGCGCGCTGATCGAAAGCGTGACCGCCACCATGGGCGAGTCGCTGTGGGTGGAACGCGAAGAGCAGCTCGACGCCGTCACCGCCCTGTCCGGCTCCGGCCCCGCCTATGTCTTCTATTTCCTGGAGGCCATGACGCAGGCCGGCACCGAGATGGGCCTGCCAGCGGAGCAGGCCTACAAACTGGCCGTGGAAACCTTCCGCGGCGCCAGCGCGCTGGCCAAGGCATCGAGCGAGCCGCCCGAGGTGCTGCGCCAGCGCGTCACCTCCAAGGGCGGCACCACCCATGCGGCCCTCACGAGCATGGACGAAAGTCAGATGAAGGCGCTGTTCGGGAAAGCGCTGCACGCGGCCGAGCGCCGGGCGCGCGAACTCGGCGTCGAATTCGGGAAAGATTGACCGGGGTCAGCGCAAGGCGTAGCCGGCCACGACACCCGCAAAGAGCGTGAACCCCAGCCAGTGGTTCAGGCGAAAGGCCGTGAAGCAGCCTTCGCGCGTGCGCTCGCGGATCAGGCGGTAGTGCCAGACCACCTGCGCCACGGCCGCCAGCAGGGCCAGGAACCAGGGCCAAGGCGCAATACGCTCGACCAGCAGCACGGTCCATAACAGCAACTGAGCGACGTAGAAGCTGGTCACCGCCGCCACATCCCAGCGCCCCAGCGTGATGGCCGAGGTCTTCATGCCGATGCGCAGATCGTCGTCGCGGTCGACCATGGCGTACTCGGTGTCGTAAGCCAGCACCCAGAACAGGTTGCCGATCAGCAGGCCCCAGGCCAGCGCCGGCACCTCGCCACGCACGGCCGCGAAAGCCATGGGAATGCCGAAGCTGAAGGCCACACCCAGCACCGCCTGGGGCATGGCGAAGAAGCGCTTGGCGTAGGGATAGATGATGGCCACCGCGAGGGCCGCGAAGGACCAGGCCACGGCGACCGGGTTGGTGGTGAGCACCAGCGCGAAGGCCAGCAGGGCGAGCACCGCGCCCAGCCACAGCGCCTCGCGCACCGAGACCTTGCCGGCCGTCACCGGACGCTGTGCCGTGCGCTTCACATGCCTGTCGAAGTCGCGGTCGGCCACGTCGTTCAGGCAGCAGCCCGCGCTGCGCATGAGGATGGTGCCCAGGACGAACACGAACAGCAGGTGCCAGCCCGGGAAACCGCCGGCCGCCACCCACAGCGCACTCAAGGACGGCCAGAGAAGCAACAGCCAGCCGGCCGGGCGGTTCCAGCGGATCAGGTCCAGGTAGAGCGAGAGCTTGTGCGCGAGCATCAGAGACCCAGCTGCCGCAGGTCCAGCCGGCCCTCGTGCACCGGCGGACACCAGAAGTAGGCCCCGTTGACGGGCTTGGAGAACGTGAACAGCGCATCGACGATGCCGTCCTCCACGCCCGCCATGCGCCGCATCTGGGCTTCGAAGGCCTCGAAGCTGTGCCCGAAGGCCACAAACATCAGGCCGGCCTGGCGCGACTGGGCCCAGGGCATGGAACGACGCAGCACGAAGGCCTCAGGCTCGAAGCTTTCCTGCGCGGTGCGCTTGACGTGGGCCGAGGCTGGCGCATCGGCCAGTTCCTCGTTGTCGCTGTGCCGCCGGCCGATGGCATGGTCCTGGCCCGGCTGGCCCAGGCGCTCGAAAGCGTCGAAGTCGTGCACCCATTGCTGCACCACGGCCATGCTGCCGCCGTCCAGCCTCGCACCGGCGCCCTGCACCAGGGCGGCCGACTCGGCCTCGGCGCCCTCGGGATTTTCGGTGCCGTCCTCGTAGCCGGTGAGGTCGCGGCCATGTCCGTTGGGCCCCTTGCCATGGCGGAAAGCATCGATGACACGATCCAGGTGAAAGGCGGGCGCGGCGAAATGTTGGAGC
>Ga0208123_100772_pt1 | contig 11444 bp, 9 predicted proteins | sample LakWasMe92_HOW11_2_FD_183914 | JGI IMG/M metagenome (GOLD analysis project Ga0208123, IMG submission 183914) | Freshwater sediment methanotrophic microbial communities from Lake Washington under simulated oxygen tension - Sediment Metagenome... | ecosystem: Environmental > Aquatic > Freshwater >... | reverse complement strand
TTGCGCATTGGCCCCCGGAGCCGTCGAGCCGCTGCAAAGCGCGCTTAAATATTTTCGCGCGGATTTTGAACGCTACATCGCAATGGAGCGTGCGTAATGGCCCGTATTGAAATCGACGGTCAGCCTTATGATGTCCTGGACGGTAACAACCTGCTGTCCGCCTGTCTGTCGCTGGGTCTGGATTTGCCTTATTTTTGCTGGCATCCGGCATTGGGTTCGGCGGGCGCTTGTCGGCAATGCGCGGTTATCCAGTACAAGGATGCCGAAGACAAACATGGGCGCTTGGTCATGGCCTGCATGACGCCAGCGGCGGATAAGATGAGAATTTCGATAGCCGCCGAACCGGCGCGGCAATTTCGCAGCGACAACATCGAACTACTGATGACCAACCATCCCCACGATTGTCCAGTCTGCGAGGAAGGCGGCGAATGTCATTTGCAGGATATGACGGTCATGACCGGCCACACTGTCCGCCGCTACCGGGGCCTGAAACGAACCCATAACAACCAGAACCTCGGTCCCTTTATCAATCACGAAATGAACCGTTGCATCGCCTGCTACCGCTGCGTGCGGTTCTACGACGACTATGCCGGAGGGAATGATCTTCAGGTGTTCGGCATGCATAACAATGTCTATTTCGGCCGTTTTGAGGATGGCGCGCTGGAAAGCGAATTCAGCGGCAATCTGGTCGAGGTTTGTCCTACCGGCGTTTTCACCGACAAAACCTTCAGCGCCCATTATGCGAGGAAGTGGGATTTGCAGACCGCGCCATCGGTTTGCGCGCATTGCGGACTGGGTTGCAACACCGCGCCCGGCGAACGCTACGGCGAGCTCAGGCGCGTGATCAACCGCTATAACGGCGAGGTCAACGGCTATTTTCTCTGCGACCGGGGGCGCTTCGGTTACGGTTTTGTCAACAGCCCCAAGCGCATTCTTAAACCGCGGCTCAACGATCAGGAGATCAGCGCCGAGGCGGCGGAAAGCCATTTCCGTCAACTGCTGAAAGCCGACAAACCGGCGATCGGGATCGGTTCGCCACGCGCCTCGCTGGAAGCCAATTTCGCTTTGCGCACGCTGGTTGGCGAAGAAAATTTCTTCCTCGGTTTGGAGGATACCGAACATGCCCTGCTTAACACCATTGTCGAATTGATGCGTCACGGCGGCATCCATTCCCCGTCGCTGAGGGAAGTCGAACAGGCCGATGCGGTGCTGATTCTCGGCGAAGACGTAACCCACAGCGCCCCAAGGCTGGCGCTTTCGTTGCGGCAAGCGGCGCGCAATGCCTCATTCGATCTGGCCGGTAGCCTGCACCTATTGCCCTGGCAGGATGCGGCGGTCAGGAATCTGGAGAATCAGGCCCAAAGTCCGGTATTTATCGCGAGCATTTGCGCCACCCGCCTGGATGGCGTGGCCGCGAACACATATCGCGGCAGCCCGGAAGACATTGCCCGTCTGGGCTTTGCGATTGCCCATTGTCTTGACGAGTCGGCTCCCGCGCCTGCCGCTTTGGGCGATGCCGAACAAGCGCTGGCAGTCATCATTGCCGACAGCCTGAAACAGGCGAAACGTCCGCTGATCGTATCGGGAACCCGTTGCGCTAGCCTCGACGTCATTCAGGCGGCCTATAACGTCGCCAAGTCGCTGCCGATAACAGACAAACAACTGACGTTCACCGTTCCCGAATGCAACAGTCTTGGCTTGGCAATCATGGGCGGAGCAAGCTTGCAGCAGGCTTTCGAACGGATCGGCACCGGTTTGGCCGATAGCGTGATTATTCTTGAGAACGATCTCTACCGCCGGGTGCCGAGACCGGAGCTGGATAGGTTTCTGGAAACCGCCGCGCATGTGGTCGTCATCGACAGCCTGGAAAATAAAACCGCTGAGCAAGCCGGGTTGCTGCTGCCTGCGGCGGTTTTCGCCGAATCCGAAGGCACTTTGGTCAATAATGAAGGTCGGGCCCAGCGTTATTTCCCGGTTTATCCCGCGACAGAGCCGGTGCGCGGCAGTTGGCAATGGCTGACGAGTGTCATGGTCGATTCTCAATGGCGTCTTGATGCTCTTACAGCAGCTTGCGCAAGCACGTTCTCCGATCTTGCCGCCATCATCCGGGCCGCGCCGGGCTCGGATTACACCGTCAAGGGCAGCAAGATCCCGAGACAACCCCACCGCTACAGCGGCCGTACCGCGATGCATGCCGACATCAAGGTTGGCGAACCCGGCCAGCCGCAGGATATGGAAACGCCGTTCGCTTTTTCGATGGAAGGCGATACGGCCCAAGTCCCGCCGGCTTTAGTGCCGGTCATCTGGGCGCCAGGATGGAACTCCAATCAGGCGATCAACAAATTCCAGCAACAAACCGGCGGCCATCTGCGTGACGGAGATCCCGGCGTGCGGTTGTTTGAAGCAGCCGGTACGCTGGATTGGTTCGGCGATATTCCGCCAGCCTTCAAACCGGAACCAGGCCGGTGGCGGGTCATGCCGCTGCCGCACATTTTCGGCAGCGAGGAATTAAGCCTGCAATCGCCATCGATAGCTGAACGATTGCCCGATTTCTGTGTCTTGCTGAATCCTTTGGATGCGGAAATATTGAAAGTCGATAGCGGCGACCCAGTGGAAATTAGTAGCCTTTTAGGCATATCGATTCTGAATATTCCGGTGCGGATCGAGCTTACCCTGCCTCGCGGCTTGCTTGGCACAACGGCAGGGCTGCCTGCGTTCCAGTCTATGAAAGCTTGGGCTGAGGTAACGGTAAAGAAAGCAAATCGGGAGGACCGGCTGTGAATGCCAATACTGTTGACGTAAGCACAACAAAGCCCTCTCCAGAGGGAGAGGGTTGGGTGAGGGGAAACTCAACAGTATTGGTTATGAATAAAGGCCTCGGCGATACAGCTGACATTATCGGCATTCTTGTCTCGGTGATCGTTGTTGCGGCGCTGCTGATCTGGGTGGAACGCCGCCTGCTGGCAGTCTGGCAGGACCGTCTGGGGCCCAACCGGGTCGGACCATTCGGATTAATGCAGGTGGCGGCGGACATGATCAAAATGTTCTTCAAGGAAGACTGGATACCGCCTTTCGCCGACAAGCCGGTATTCGTGCTGGCCCCGACCATCGTATTCATCACCATGCTGACCGGTTTCGCCGTGATTCCGTTTGCGCCGGGCGTCGGCATCATCGATTTCAACTTCGGGCTGCTTTACTTGCTGGCGCTGTCCTCGCTGTCGGTCTACAGCATCGTGCTGGCGGGCTATGCGTCCAACAACAAATACTCGCTGCTGGGAGGCCTGCGTGCCGCGGCGCAAACCGTCAGTTACGAGGTGTTCATGGGCATTTCGATCATGGGCGTGGTGATGCTGTCCGGCACCTTTAATTTGAGGGAGATTGTCGAAGCCCAGCGAGGCGGCTGGTTCATCGTTCCCCAGTTTTTCGGCTTTATCGTCTTCCTGATTGCGGTCGTCGCGGAGAGCCGCAGGGCTCCGTTGGATCTGCCGGAAGCCGAACAGGAGCTGGTGGCCGGTTTCCATACCGAGTATTCCGGCATGAAATTCGGCATGTTCTTCGTCGGCGAGTATCTCGGCATTACGCTCAGTTCGGCGATGATCGTGACGCTGTTTTTCGGCGGCTGGCTGGGTCCCTGGCTGCCGCCGTTGCTATGGTTTTGCCTGAAAACCGCGGTCGGCATCATATTCTTTATTCTGCTGCGGGGGGCATTACCGCGGCCCCGCTACGATCAACTGATGGCTTTCGGCTGGAAAGTGCTGCTGCCGGCGGCGTTGTTGAATTTGCTGGTGACCGGCGCAGTGGTTTTGTCGATGCGCAGTCCGCTAGTTGCTAATTCCCAAGCTGGAGCTCTCGTCGTTATACACAAATCCAGTTGTCCCCCAGAACGTCGTCATACCGGGATGCCGGTATCCAGTGCCATGGACGGTAACTTGGCGTTGAGTCACAGGAAGTTTCACCTCCCTGTGCCTGGGTTCCGGCATCCCTGCCAGAACGACGGCGTCTCGCAGACACTTGTGTATAACGACGAGAGCTGGAGCTTGGGAACCCGCGTAAGAAGGGAAAACCGATGCTAAGTCAACTGCGATCATTATGGGAAGTTTTGAAGCATACCTTCGTCAAGCCGGATACGGTGGAATACCCGGAACAGAAACCGGTGCTGTTCCCCCGTTACCGCGGACGCATCGTGCTGACCCGCGACCCTGACGGCGAAGAGCGCTGTGTTGCCTGCAATCTGTGCGCGGTAGCTTGTCCTGTGGACTGTATCGCTTTGCAAAAAGCCGAGGACGAGAGCGGACGCTGGTATCCCGAATTCTTCCGCATCAATTTTTCCCGCTGCATTCTATGCGGATTTTGCGAAGAAGCCTGCCCGACCAGTGCGATTCAACTGACGCCGGATTTTGAAATGTGCGAATACGACCGGCAGAACATGGTTTACGAGAAGCGGCATTTATTGATCGATGGGACCGGAAAGTATCACGACTACAGCTTTTATCGGGTAGCGGGCATGACGATCGGCGGCAAGGCCAAGGGCCAGGCTGAAAACGAAGCGCCGCCGGTCGATGTGAAAACCTTGTTGCCGTGATGTTATCGCTCCCATGCTCCGGCGCTCATCGGTTTATCGTTCCCACGCTCCGGCGTGGGAATGCCGTAGTAGACGCTCCAGCGTCCCGCAACGCCGGAGCGTTGCAGACTGAATTCCCACGCCGGAGCGTGGGAACTATAAGAAACCGGAGCGCTCGTCTTTATACGCAAGCGTCTGCGGGCTGTCGTTAGGCGAGAAGCATGCGCTATACAGACCTTCCAGGTTTTTAAAACCTGGAAGGTCTGACGTGCAACCCCCGTCCCGCTCGGGCGGAGCGGGGGAGCTATAAGGGAGACGATTATGGTGTTTTATCGTTCCCACGCTCCGGCGTGGGAATGCCGTAGTAGACGCTCCAGCGTCCCGCAACGCCGGAGCGTTGCAGACTGAATTCCCACGCCGGAGCGTAGGAACTATAAGAAATTAGGCTAAAAACATTTTTTACCACGAAGGCACGAAGAACACGAAGTTTCAATGTATTGAATTAAAACGATTGTTTTTCCTTCGTGTCTTCGTGGTGAATTCTTTAATTTTTTCTAAAAACGAATACTTTCACAGCCTCCGGAGCGTGGGAACTATAAGAGAGACGATTATGGTGTTGACTTTGTTTTATCTCACTTCCGCCGTTGCCGTGTTCGCGACGGTGATGACGATCACCCGGCTCAATGCGGTGCATGGCTTGTTGTACCTGATTTTGTCGCTGCTGGCCGTCGGCGTACTGTTCTTTCTGTTGGGCGCGCATTTTGCCGCGGTGCTGGAAGTGATTATTTACGCCGGGGCTATTATGGTGTTGTTCGTTTTCGTGATCATGATGCTCAATCAAGGGCAAAAGACCATAGCGCAGGAACGCGCCTGGCTACAGCCGGGCATCTGGATCGGGCCGTCGCTGTTGGCATTGATTCTGTTTGTCGAAATGCTGGTTATCGTTGTCTCCGGCGGCGATGCCGAAACCGGTTACGTAGTGGATGCCAAGCAGGTGGGGATAGCATTGTACGGACCCTATCTGCTGGCTGTGGAATTGGCCTCGATGTTGTTGCTGGCCGGGTTGGTCGGCGCTTATCACCTGGGCAAACCGATGCTCAAGATCACCAGGGCCGGGGGAAATCATGAATAGGGGTTACCGGCTTCTGCGCACCGGGTCGGGTTTATCGTTATACACATTTTCCGCTCCGGTTTGGGACGCGGCGCAAAGGGTTACCGATGGCCGGAGTGCAGGCTTCGCCTGCAAGCGCAAGCAAGGCATGTACTCCCGTTGCGCTTCAATACATAACAATGTGCATATATCTATAAAGATCAGCGCCGTGCCTGGGAACGAGGAAAAATACGTGGAGGAATCATGAGCGGAATTCCGATGGCACATGGGTTGTTGCTGTCTGTGGTGTTGTTTGTGCTGGGCTTAATCGGGGTTTTGGTGCGACGTAACCTGATCATGATGCTGATGTCCCTGGAAGTCATGCTCAATGCGACCGGCCTTGCTTTTATTGTCGCCGGGTCACGCTGGGGGCAGGCGGACGGGCAAATCATGTTCCTGCTGATATTAACCCTGGCCGCGGCTGAAGTGGGTGTCGGACTGGGCTTGGCGCTGCAAGTTTTTCGCCGCTTCCATACGCTGGATGCGGATGCGCTGAACGGGATGAAAGGCTAGGGGGTGAAAATGATTGAATTGCTCGCGGTGGCTGGACGGGGTTTAACGGTGAGCGTGTCGCGTGGGAACGAGAAAGGGGCGAGCAATGAAAATGATTGAGCTGCTAGGCTGGGTGCCGCTGTTTCCGTTCCTGGGTTTTTTAATGCTGGTGTTGGCCGGTGAACGATTTTCCAAACCGCTGATTGCCTGGGTTGGCGTCGGCACGGTGGCTGTTTCGGCGTGCTTGGCCGCTCTGGTCGGGGCCGAATTTCTGACGGGAACGATGGAGCCTTGCGGTCTGCTAGCGGGATACTGGCTGGAGGTTGACGATCTGGCGGCGCCGATCGGTTTTTATCTCGATGCGTTGTCGGTCACGATGTTGTTTGTCGTGACCGGCGTCGGCCTTTTAATCCATGTCTATGCGGCCGAATTTATGGCGTCCGATCCCGGCTATGCGCGTTTCTTCGCCTACATGAATCTGTTTATGTCCGCGATGCTGGTACTGGTGCTGGCCGACAATCTGTTGTTGCTTTATTTGGGCTGGGAAGGCGTCGGACTCGGCAGCTACCTGCTGATCGGCTTCTGGTATCAAGACCCGAACAACGGCTATGCGGCGCGCAAGGCGTTTGTGATGACCCGAGTGGGGGACACGGCTTTATTGATCGGTTTATTTTTGTTGTTCACGCAGTTGCATACGTTTGATATTCAACTCCTGATGCTCAGGGTTACCAGCCAGTGGGTCGCTGGCGAGCTGTTGCCTGTGACTGCCGCCGCCCTGTTGCTGGGCGGTGCGCTGGGTAAGTCCGCGCAAGTGCCGCTGCAATCCTGGCTGCCCGACGCGATGGCGGGCCCGACGCCGGTTAGCGCGCTGATTCATGCCGCTACGATGGTCACTGCGGGCGTTTACCTGATTGCCAGAACCCATGCTTTGTTCATCATGGCGCCGTCGGTTCAGTTCGCCGTCGCGGCGATTGGCGCGCTGACCTTGTTGACGGCCGGTTGTTCGGCGCTCGTTCAGACCGACATCAAGCGTATTCTGGCTTACTCAACGATCAGCCAGATCGGTTACATGTTTCTCGCTTTGGGCGTCGGGGCGTGGTCGGCGGCGATTTTTCATCTGCTGATGCATGCTTTTTTCAAGGCGCTGTTGTTTCTCGCCGCAGGGTCGGTGATTTTTTGTTTTCATCACCAGCACGATATTTTCAGGATGGGCGGGCTGCGTAAAGTTATGCCCCTGGCTTTCTGGAGCTTTATGATCGGTAGCGCGGCGTTATCGGCACTGCCTTTTACCTCGGGGTTTTACAGCAAACATGAGATTCTGTCGGCCGCCTTTGATGCTTCTCCCGGTCTATGGGCGGCAGGTTGTCTGGGCGCAATGATTACAGGCATCTACAGCTTTCGTCTGGTTTTTGTGGTCTTTTTCGGCAAGGAATGCCCGGTTATTGAAACCAGGCTCGGTTGGCGCATGCGCGTGCCGCTGATTCTGCTGGGGGCGTTGGCTTTGTTTGGCGGTCTGCTGAAAATTCCGCTGGATTCGGTATTTCCGGTTTTATTTAATCATGAGCATGGTTTCGATGCGGTTGCGGTCAGCACCGCCGCAGCGCCGGTAATCGGTTTGTCGATCGCGGCATGGTTTTATTTGACCGGCCGCTTTTCCGCTCAGAGTCCGGCAGATTCCGGTTTGGCAAGGCGAATGAGGATATTCTTTTTTAACGGCTGGGGTATCGACGCGCTATATGGCGCATGGGTGGTACGGCCCTTTAAAACTATCGCCGAACTCAATAAAAACGATGTGCTGGAGCATGCGTATATTGCGTCGGCGTCGCTCTGTCGCGCCGGACAACGGATGGTCGGCGCGACGCAGACCGGGAATATCCGTTGGTACGCCTCATCGATGGCGCTCGGTGTCGTGGTCATTATCGCCATAGGCTGGTTGTCGTGATACTGGCGGCGCTTGTTTGCGTTTTGCTGCTGGGCGGGTTTGCCGCCTGGTTTTCAGCGCGATGGAGTCCGACAGCGCCGCGCTGGGTGACAGTCGCTACGCTGACGGTCGAGGCGCTGTTGCTGGCATTGCCGTATACAGTGGCAAACCAGGCCGGCGGTTTGTCGTCAGCCTGGTTTGCCGGTTTTTACCTGCCGTGGATTTCGCGCTTCGGCATCGGTTTCCATCTGGCTATGGACGGTCTTAGTCTGCTGTTGATAACGCTGACGGTGTTGCTCGGGTTTATGGCGGTCAGCAGTTCCTGGCTTGAGATCAAGTGTCGGCAGGGCTTTTTTTACTTTAATCTGTTGATGTGTCTAGCCGGTATCTTCGGCGTATTTCTGGCGGTTGACCTGTTCCTGTTTTTTTTCTGCTGGGAATTGATGATTATCCCGATGTATTTCCTGATCAGCATCTGGGGCCATGAGAACCGGATTGATGCGGCGCTAAGGTTTTTCATTTTTACCCAGGTGAGCAGTCTGCTGATGCTGGCGGCGATCATCGCTTTGGTGCTGATACACCATCGCAATTGCGGCGTCTATAGTTTCGATTATTTCGAATTGCTCGATACTGCATTTGCCCCGGATGTCGCATTCTGGCCGATGTTGGGTTTTTTTATCGCGTTTACGGTTAAGCTGCCGATGCTGCCGTTTCATACCTGGCTGCCGGACGCCCACACGCAAGCGCCGACCGGCGGCAGCGTGATTCTGGCCGGGGTGATGCTGAAGACCGGCGCGTACGGCTTGTTGCGCTTCGTCATCCCGTTGTTTCCGGATGCGGCGCATCAGTTTGCCCCGGTTGCGATGACGCTGGGAGCCGTCAGCGCGCTTTATGCGGCGGTGACGGCTTTTGCTCAGTCCGACCTGAAACGGCTGATTGCTTATACCAGCGTCAGTCACATGGGCTTTATTCTGCTTGGGGTGTTTTCCTGGAATTTACTCGCCTTGCAGGGTTCGGTCATTACCATGCTGGCGCACGGTATCAGCGCCGCGGCGCTGTTCATGATCGCCGGGGCGCTGCAACAACGCCTGCATACACGGGAAATGGGCAATATGGGCGGACTTTGGTCGGCAATGCCCGGATTGTCGGCGTTGGCATTGTTTTTTTCGGCGGCATCGCTCGGCGTTCCGGGATTAGGAAATTTTATTGGCGAATTCCTGGTCTTGCAGGGGGCTTTCAGCGTCAATAGGGTATTGGCATCCGTGGCCGCCCTGACGCTTATTTTGGCTCCGGTTTATGCGCTTAGCCTGATACAAAAAGTCTGTTACGGTCCGCCGTCTCAACATGTGCATTTGGTCGATGCCGGTCGCCGCGAATGGGTATCGCTAGGCTTGCTGGCGCTTGTCTGCGTTTGGCTCGGCCTGAGTCCTCAGGCGGTATTAAAGGTCTCGGCTCCCGCACTGAAGCAGGAAATGCACTGGAGCGCTGATGAATATTAACTCGCTTATCGCCCTTGCGCCGATCATCGTGGTCGGCGTAACCGCAGTGGCGGTCATGCTCGGTATCGCGGTGCGGCGCAATTTCATGTCGGCTTGCGGTATTGCCGCCGGCGGCATCGTTATGTCGCTGTGGACGCTGGGCCGGGCTGCGCGGGAAAGTCCGGTCCGGGCGACTTTATTGATGCGGGTGGATGCCTACTCGCTGTTCTATATGGCGCTGTTGCTGTCGGCAGGCCTTGCGGTGCTGGGTTTTTGTTACGACTATTTCAAAGCGCGCGAAGGCGAGCACGAAGAGCTCCCATTGCTGCTGCTGACCGCGCTGCTGGGCGCTTTAGTGCTGGTGTGCAGCAGTCATTTTGCGAGTTTTTTTATCGGTCTTGAAATACTCGGTATTTCGCTGTTTGTGCTGATAGGCTATCCGCTCAACCAGGTTCGGCCGCTGGAGGCTGCGCTGAAATACTTGGTCTTGTCCGGGGTGTCTTCGGCTTTTTTGCTGATGGGCATGGCGCTGATCTATGCGCAATGCGGGGAGCTTCATTTCAGCGGCATCGGCGGCTATATGACCAGCCGGGACAATATCAATGCTATGGTTTTAAGCGGAACACTCCTGATCGTGGCCGGGCTGGGTTTCAAGCTTTCCCTGGCGCCGTTTCACTTATGGACGCCGGATGTCTACGAAGGCGCAGCAGCGCCGGTTAGCGCATTTATCGCCACCGTTTCAAAAGGCGCAGTCTTCGCCCTGTTGCTTAGATATTTCATCAGCACCTACAGTTACGATTACACGCCGTTACTGACTGTTTTCAGCGTCATTGCCGGGTTATCGATAGTGGGCGGTAATCTGCTGGCGTTGCAGCAAAATAATGTTAAGCGTTTGCTGGCGTATTCGTCTATCGCGCACATGGGTTATCTGCTGGTCGCATTCATTGCCGGCGGCATTTCTACAGGCGGGGCGGTAGAGTCGGTCAGTTTTTATCTGTCGGCTTATTTCATTACCACGGTCGGCGCGTTCGGGGTTGTTTCGGTGCTGTCAACGCCGTCAATGGAAGCCGATGATATTTCTTGTTATCGCGGGCTGTTTTGGCGGCGACCGTGGCTGGCGGCGACCTTTACCCTGATGTTGCTGTCGCTGGCGGGTATTCCGCTGACGGCCGGATTCATCGGTAAATTCTATATCTTTACCAGCGCTGCGGAGGGCCGGTTGTGGGGATTGCTGCTCGCCACTATCGTCGGCAGCGGCCTGGGACTTTATTATTATTTGAGAATCATCGTTGTTATGTCGATGAATGTCGAAGCAACGGCAATTAACACCGCTCACGGTTGGATTTCCACAACATTGCTCGCGGTTTTAACGATACTGCTGGTTTGGATCGGCTGTTATCCGAGCCTGTTGGCCAATGTCATCCAGGCGGTATCTTACGACATGGAATGGGGGCTGTGATTTTTCGGTCGGTGCAGGCAAGCGGTGTTTTCAGCGGGCTGCTTGTTAGTAAGTAATAACTCTTTGTCATTTAATTTCTTGATTAGCTAGATGCTTCAACTAGCGCTAAAAAGTTTGTCATTCTGGCAGGGATGCCGGAATCCAGTCACATGGATGTGAAGCCATGGACGGGTATCGAGCTTAAATCATGCAGCAATGGTATCGGCAAGTTACCGTCCATGGCGCTGGATACCGGCATCCCTGCCGGTATGACGGTGCTGGCTGAAGCATCTAGCTAATCAGGTAACTCTTTGTCATTTAATTTTGTGATTTCTGTTGATTTGCCGTCATGTTATTTCTTAGTTTTGTCATCGCTTCTATTTGCATTTTTTCTTCTGGAGATA
>Ga0208123_100763_pt1 | contig 11535 bp, 10 predicted proteins | sample LakWasMe92_HOW11_2_FD_183914 | JGI IMG/M metagenome (GOLD analysis project Ga0208123, IMG submission 183914) | Freshwater sediment methanotrophic microbial communities from Lake Washington under simulated oxygen tension - Sediment Metagenome... | ecosystem: Environmental > Aquatic > Freshwater >... | reverse complement strand
TGCATCCATGCAGTTTTATATGGTAGCGGGGGCAGGATTTGAACCTACGACCTTCGGGTTATGAGCCCGACGAGCTACCAAGCTGCTCCACCCCGCGATTGATTTGTGTATTATAGGGCATTTTCAGTATTTAGCAACCACTATTTTAAGCCCCCTATCACTCACAGCTTGTAACTGTTCCTGCAAAGCGAAATAGAGCACGGCGCGGCACTGAGCCAAGGTACTGATCAGCGCCTTGGCTCCGCTTTTCGACCAACACTTGTTGTTTTGCGAAAATTTACCTTCACTCAAATAAGACAGACTATAACGCACAGCCCGGCCAATGCTGTATCAAGACAAATTACCTATAGATCGGCTGTACTTCCCATGCATGAGGCAGGTGTCTTGAAAAATAGCCCGATAAAGACGTTTGCCGACCGCCTTCGATCTCTGGAAAACAATCCAGATAACGTTGTCCGTATAAGGCTCAGTGGTCAGTGAACCTTCGTAACGATAGGTAATATGGGGTTCCGGTCTGAGCCAATCATTAGGGTTAGTTGGAATATTGCGACGGGTGCTTGCCAGGCATTGGATAAAACCGGTCATATCGCCCTCCCCTACAATGGATTCATCCGCATGGCGAACGTTCAAAAACAATCCCAATACCAAGCGGGTGCAGGTGTTGGGAAAATGCGAGGTGCGCATGGAATCATAGTATTCGGATGACATCAGCGTGGCATATCAAGGGCCACCGGTTTTTCCAACCTTCAAATCGTCGGAGGCAAGACATATGCCGTCAGTGGAATTCGTCATATTGGGTACACCTCAATTATGTCAATTTGCCTGACCAAGCCGAGTTAACGATAAAACCGTTAATCCAGCCTGGCAACCATTGCGACATACAGAACCAGCGCTTAACTTCCCCCCCCTCTGGTCCAAGCATTAGTTTCGATCGGTTATATTGCTTTTTAAAGCTTGCGGCCAAACGACAGGGAAGTTGGCAGGAAATGTGTCAAGCAATTTAAAAAACTCCAGTAAAGTCGCGGATTTCTCATTGGGGAAAACTTTTTTGCTGTTTATGAGTTCCTGAACAATATTGTCAAATTTTGATGTGCCGACGTTTTCCTTTCCGGAAATTTCGATTTGAGCGAGCATGAGCGCGTCAAACTCGGGCCTCGTCATTTTTAGCGTGATAGCGCCTTGATTTGTTAATGCTTTGTCGTATAAGTTCGGATAATCGTTTTTGGGGAAATAGGTCAGCGTTGAGTTTTCAACGGTCATGGCATAGTCTCCGCACATGTCTTCTTCGTACAGGCTAATTTCATTTGCATCGACATGCTCATTTTTAAGCTTCTTGAGCTTTTCTTCGCATTCAATCTTCCAGATGATGGTGATGCGCTTGCCATTGGCCTTGGGGCCATTCAGCCTTATCGCCGTATAATCAAAAAACATCGGTAAGGTCATGGCTGTAAAAGTAGTTAAACCCGAAGTTGAGTCGGTTGCCACGTTATATGTTTGCGCTTGCGCATCTGAATCGGCGATACCGTTTCTTAACTCGTTGGCCCCCATAAGGTAAGCATTACGCCAAGTTGCGGCCTCCGCCTGATAGCCAAGCTGCTCCAACGCATCCGCCTGTAATTTTCTGGCCGGCTCGCTCTCCGGAAAGGCAAATACGGCATTATTCATAACCTGCGCAACCCAGCGGTAATGGCCTTCGTCGAAATCTTTTTTCGCTTTGTCTATGACCGAGTCCAATCCGCCCATGTAGTCTATATATTTTTCACTGGCCGCCTTGTCGGTCAACGGATTCAAATGCGCCGGATTAGCGTCGTACCAACCGATGTATTTTTGGTAAATGGCTTTGACATTGTGCTTTAAAGAACCATAGTAGCCTTGATTGAACCAGCGTTTTTTCAGGCTGTCCGGCATGACCACCATTTCGGCGAGTTCATTCATGGTATAGCCTTCGTTGGTCAGCCTTAAAGACTGATCGTGAATATATTTATAGCTGTCGCGCTGGCTTGCCAGCACATCATTGATGTCCGCCGCGCCCCAACGCGGCCAGTTATGTTGACCTAGCATGACCTCGACTTCAGTGCCGTAACGATCCATCGATTGGGTAAGGTAATTTGCCCATTGCAGCGCATCGCGTACTTGCGAGCCGCGCATGGTCAACAAGTTATGCATCAATGGACAAGCGATTTCCCCCATATCCAGCGCCTTGAAGTCATCGAAATAGATTGTCATTTCTGAGGGCGCTTCAGTATTGGGGGTCAACTGGAATGACATGGTCACCCCGTTGAGCTTATAGCGCATATCCTGATCGATGATGATCGAGGGAGCGATGAGGGACGTGGTGCCTGCTGAAACCGACTTGCCCAAACCCGCATCGATTTGGCCTTGTTCACCGCCGCCTCTAAAGTCCTGTTTGCCGCCAAGCAAAGGCGATCCATACATATATTGCGCCCGGCGGGCCATGGCATTACCTACATATACATTTTCACTGACAGCAGCATCCAAAAATCCTGATGGCGCTATCACATAGGTTTTACCCTTAACGTATTTCAATGTCTTGGTGTCTTTGCGCTCATTTTTTTTGGCATCAAATACTGTTTCATTCTGCACATCCCGCGCATTGACAATACCTCCAGCACCGCCGAAGTGGTCGATGTGGCTGTGTGAGTAAATGACCGCTACGATGGGTGCCTTTTTGCTTGAGTCCTGAATTTTGTAATATTGCCTGCCTCGATTGGCGTTGTAAAACTCAATGGCCGCTTCTGCCGTTTCCTTAGTGGTCAAGGTGTCCAAGACGACGATTCCGTCATCCGCTTCTATGATGGTCATATTCGCCAGGTCAAAACCACGGATTTGGTAAATATTCGATTCCAGATCCGATCTATTGGTGGTGACCTTGAATAAACCTTGATTATTGTTCAACTGCGCTTGACGCCATAAACTTGGATTGGCGCTGGTAGGCGCCGTAGTTTCAGGATTGGATACTTCAAAATCGAAACCTGAAAAATCCCAGACGATTTCGCCTTTTGCGTTACGGATATCCGAGCCTGCCGGAGCACTGGCAATATAGCCTTTGCGAGCCAAATCATATTCATCGGTGTTTTTAAAATTCAGCTCATCCAATACCAGCGCATTGCTCTGTTTAGTGAATGCCGTGGCCTCTTTTGCCCCGGTTGGGTTGTTTTGTTCTGCTGACGTATCGGCAAAGATAGGGTTTGGAATAGTTATCGCACAGCCGAGTAAGGCAACAGCTAAACCCTGTTGTTTTTTTAAAACCATAAGTTTTTTTACCATAGTATAAAAATGAAAATAAAATCAACGGGGGGGCCGATGAAATTGATCAGCAAAAACCCAGTACTCAGTCACTCTTATTTTGTCTACTGATAATTCAACTGTGGGAGCGGCTTTAGCCGCTCCCTTAGAGCCTTCTTCACTCGACATTATAAATTTGACTGCGTACTGGGTTGAGCCCGCTTCTGGCTCGGCCACCCCCACGAAAATAACCACGCCATCACCGTCAGGCGTAGATATTAATAGTTGCATCACTGATAGTGATGCCATTCCCGAGATTAATTTTGAATTGAAAGTCTTTCGAATTAGCCATGCGCTTCTCTTTCTGATGTGATTCTTTCTTATGTGTTTTGAGTTATTTTTGTAATCTTTAATTTCATGCGCCACAGGTGATTGGCTATCGCGCATCATTTACGAATACCAAAAGAGACCGGCTTGCATTCCTTCGTTCCCACATTGCACTAATCTTTACACATCTCGAAGTAAGGCAGGCTTACATACTAACCCGTTATTTCAGCGGCAATACCCTTCTCGACAAGCTTAGGGCAGGCTTGAGCGTGCTGCGTGGGAACGAGATAATTCTGCATATACTGTTAACAAGCACAGCGTCGACAGGTAGGATTCAACTGCCGACAAATCCTACCCGCCTGACTTTATTTATAGGTACAGCCTTGGCTGTGAATCAAATTCTCGGTCAACTTGTCAGCCATATCCGAGCGCAGTTTTGCGCCTGAGGGTGTGCCTGACGCCGGGTCAATGCTCTTATTTGGAGTTGCCGCAAAATCTCTAGACAATGCATCAAGCACTTCCTGACTACAAGCCGGTTTATTAGCCGTCAGGTACTTGTCATGGCCGGGCTCCTTCAAAAATTGCACCAACACCGCATGAGTGCTTTGGGCTGCGTTAAAACTGTCTTCTGAATGCAGAGTCACGTGATAGCCGGGGGCTTTTGTTTCGGTGACGACGGTAATCACATCTTCCGGAATTTTGCCTTTGCCCAGCGCGCCATCAGGGCGAGCGCCATATTCCCCGGCATAATGCGAGGTGACGAAACCCGATAAAAAGCGTAAGTCCATCGGCTGATTGGATTCTGCCGGACTGGGTATCAACAGCGGATGAACGAACGCCGGTTCGCCAGTGGCTTGATAGCTGTCCAGTATGGTTTTATGGGAGTGCGAATCTTGAACCGAATGCAACACCGCGCCTAGCGCCGAAAGAGAATTGGGTTTAATCGGGTTGGCGTCGGAATACCTGATGATCGGCCCCTTACCTTTTGAATAGTCGCATTGATTTAATAAATCCGCTCCGCCAGGCAATGCGGCCCAATGCCAAAGATCTTTTATAGCCACAAAATCGGCGTATGGGGCGGCTATATTTGGAATCGGATTCGGCGCGGTGCAGTTGGTCGTATACTGACCCTTAGCCAAATCGGAGGTCTCAAAGGTCGGATTCCAGTGAAATGTCGCCGCTTCCCGGTTAATTTCAGGCGGCCTGGTATTCACTGCACGTTGCGTAAAATCCGGGCTTATGGATGCGCCGGAGCGTTTGTCCACCTGGCTTGGTTCTGCCTTAATGCCTTCCGCCTTGAACAAATCGGCGCAGGATTCCGGACTGATACCGGGGGGCAGCGGCGCCCAGAACAGTTGATCATTTTTGCTGCCGACATCCGTGCCTTCATCTGCCAGCGCTATGGCAAATGCGGCACACGGCTTATAACCCGACGCCAACGCCAACGCCTGCGTCATATTGAAATGCATGGTGCTTTTTATCATGTCGCCTTTGCTCTGGTAGGAAAACGCCGAATCGTTATCGTCGAAAGGATTACAGCCAGTCTGCGCAGCCAGCGCAAAATCACCGAAAGCGGCCTTATTATTTTTGGTATCGGTACAGCGTCCAAAGGCTGGATTATTATTTGCTTGGGCCCCGCCCTCTTCCAAGAAAGCAAAACTAGGCATAGATACGATCAGTAGGCTGAAACCTAATGCCCCCAGCTTGATAAGCTGGAGTGGATTTTCGGCAAAACGGCTAAGTTGAGGATTATTCATGGTTAATTTCCTATAGAATGACCTGCTTGAAAAATCAGTGCTTGCTCTTAAAAAATCAATGGGTGCAGACTCGATATGATCCTGATAGCACGACAATCAGGACTGACTTTAAATGTACGCATTGACGCCGGGCAAAGTAACAGCATTTACCTAAAAAGACAAAACTTATCTAACGCCGATCATGATGCAGAAAAACCACCCTCCGTATAGTTTTAACCCAAAAAAATCAGTTAGCCACGGATTTACACATATAAACACCTATAAATCAATATGTTACGCAGGCTTAACGCTATGCCGACTGAACCAGTTCTATCCTTCTGCATCAAAAATCCCAAATTTTGCTGCCTTTCAAACTGCAAACCCTAGGCGCTAGCTGTTTATTTTTGCCGCTAAGCGCGACATCAAACTGATTGCATCCCAAGCATGTGCATTTTTTCACGCGCATACGCTTCCAAGTCATTAATAACATTAGCATTTACATCATCAGCATTCCGTAATGCCTCCAAGCGCTTAAAATAATCGGCAAGCAAAATTCCGCCGCCCGCCTGATGTCCGGTTAACCGATCGATACAAAACGCATTCCACCTAAGTTGCTCATCTGCGTTCAGCGTTTGAGGGTAATTCCGGGCGCGGTATCTAAACAGCATTTCCGGCAAACGGCTATCGGTAAATTTGAATGCGGATTTGGCCAATTGCTCAGGCAGCATCGCCTTGATTTTGGTCATCAGCTTTTTATCGCTATCAGAAAAAAAACCGCCGCTGTAAATCTCAAGATCAGGATCCGAGTCTTGTTCGACGTATGCCTGCCCACTAAACACTGCCGTCAACTTTTCAGACAAATCGACAGCGGCTTTAATCTTGTCGATATTGGCATAACATGAGACCAGATCGATTTCCAACCGCCGCGCATCATCCGGCCTGATAACGGAGACCGGAGCTAAAACAGGACATTTGTTGATATGCACGGTTTTTAACGGGATTCTTGCCGCGCCTTCCGGCAAGTCGGCCGTTGCGGTAAAGATTCTTTGCTGAATTTCTTCCGCTGACAAACTAAGCATCGGCTCGGGATCAACGGATAGATCGTAGACAATTACGCCGTTGGTATTGGTCGGATGCTTGCAAATCGGCAACACTACGGCCAGGCAATTTTTAACGGCAGGATATTTACCTGACACATGAACAACGGGCTTAAAACTGCCTAACTGAAGCAAATTAAGCGCTTCACCCTTAACCCGGTGCCGCAATAGAAACTGATAGAGTTTGGGCTGAACCTGTTTAACCAGCTTGGTGATCGCCAAGGTGGCATAGACATCTGAAAGCGCATCATGCGCCGCTTCATGAGCTATGTTGTTGACACGGGTAAGCTGATCCAGCCTGAAACTGGGACCGCCCTCTTCGTTAACAGGCCAGACGATGCCCTCCGGACGCAAGGCTCTGGCCGCCCTGACCACGTCGATCAAATCCCAACGGGAATTACCGTTTTGCCACTCCCTTGCGTAAGGATCATAAAAATTACGATAAAGGCAATTTCGGGTGACTTCGTCATCAAAACGAAGACTGTTATAACCGAGGGTGCAAGTGTTGGGCTGAGCCAATTGCTCGTGAATCAAACCAATGAAATCGGCTTCGCAAACGCCTTTTTGTTCGGCAAGCTGCGGCGTAATTCCGGTAATTAAACAGGCCTCGGGATGAGGCAGACAGTCCGTCGCGGGCTTACAGTAAACGACTAACGGATCGTCTACTATATTAAAATCAAAATCGGTACGAATCCCCGCAAACTGAACGGGCCTGTCTCTTCGAGGATCGGTACCGAATGTTTCGTAATCATGCCAATAAAAGGTTTGCGTTCCACTCATTATTTTTGACGGCCATCGCTACTGGAAATACCGCAAGAGCCGCTACGACAAAGGGTTCGACTCACAAAGAAACCTTAATGAATTGAAGCCAAAGCCCTTAAAACATCGGTGCGACTGACAATTCCAACCAAATCATTATCCAGAAAAACCGGAAAACTTCTTACCGAAGTTTGTTGGAATTTCTCCGCCAAATCTACAATACTGGATTCGGCATTCACGCTAATGGTTTCTTTAGTCATATACTCGCCAACCTTGCCGCCCATGCTTTGATTATAGGCTGATTCCAAAACAATATTCATGACGTCCTTTTCAGAAAACATACCCAGCAATCGACCTACTTGATCAACAACCGGAGCGCTAGTAATCTTATGATCCAGTAACTTCTTTACGGCATCAATCACATCGGTATCCTTGGCAAGTGTAACCAATCTTTTCGACATATAATCTGCAACAGTAATTTTCGCCAGCATGATGAACTCCTGATTGTTGTTTATATTGTAAAAATACAAATTGATTAACTTTTAGCGCCACCCAATGATCGAAGCCATACATATTAAATGCATTAAAGTTAATCTACTATCCTTGATTCAAATGAGCCTCAGCTTCCAGCTTCTTTCTTTTATCACATTTTTCCACGCAAACACAATTCGCATTATTCGCAGCGCCCCCACACGATCCCTTGATGGCGCGCCTGCCAAAAATAACGCCTATCGCCATAATGGCAATAACAACAGCCATGAACACAAAAGTCACTAAAAAGTAAGTCATGGTATCACCTCGTAAAGTTTGTAAAGGCCCATAATAAAAAACGAGGAGCGGGACTATAGCCGCGCTCCTCGTTTTGTTTGATGCTACCCCTTTTAATAAAGGCATGATTGCCTTTTATAGGCAACCACCACAGGGTTATCTCTATCCGCCGAAATCATCCAGCAAGATATTTTCAGGCTCTACGCCGTTATCCAGCAGCATCTTGATTACCGCCGAGTTCATCATCGGCGGTCCGCACATGTAAAACTCGCAATCTTCCGGAGCCGGATGATTCTTAAGGTATTCCTCAAAAAGAACATTATGAATAAAGCCGGTATAGCCGGTCCAGTTATCTTCCGGTAACGGATCGGACAGCGCGACATGCCATTCAAAATTGTCATTTTCCTTGGCCAGCATATCGAAATCCTCTACATAGAACATTTCGCGCTTGCTACGGGCGCCATACCAGAAAGTCATTTTACGCTTCGATTTCAGCCTGCGTAATTGATCGAAGATATGCGAACGCATCGGCGCCATACCTGCACCGCCGCCGACAAAGACCATTTCCGCATTAGTCTCTTTAGCGTAGAACTCGCCATAAGGGCCTGAAATAATACACTTATCGCCGGGCTTCAGGTTAAAGATATAAGAAGACATAATGCCCGGCGGTACGCTATCGGGCGCACCGGGAGGCGGTGTCGCGATACGCACGTTCAGCATAATTTCTTTTTCTTCAGGATAGCTTGCCATCGAATAAGCGCGTAACGCTGACTCTTTTACGGTAGAGACATAACGCCACAAGTTAAACTTATCCCAATCGTCGCGAAACCGTTCGGCGACATCGAAATCGCTGTACTTGGAAACGTGCGGAGGACATTCAATTTGAATGTAACCGCCAGCACGATAGTTGATTTCTTCACCCGCAGGCAAATCCAGCACCAGCTCCTTAATGAAAGTAGCAACGTTATTGTTCGATTTAACCGTACATTCCCATTTCTTAACGCCGAAAACATCGTCTTCGACTTCAATGCTCATGTTGTGCTTAATCGAAACCTGGCAAGAAAGGCGTTCACCATGAGCCGCTTCCCGCTTGCTGATATGGCTTAATTCAGTAGCTAAAATTTCACCGCCGCCTGAATGCACTTTCACCTTGCATTGTCCGCAAGTACCGCCGCCGCCGCAAGCCGATGAAACGAACAAACCGTTATCAGCCAAGGCAGTTAATAATTTTGACCCTACAGGTACATGAATTTTCTTTTCATCATTGATGAGAATTTCCACATCCCCTTCAGCGACCAATTTGCTTTTCGCACCGATAATCACAAAGACCAGCGCAATAACAAAAGCCGTGAAAATAATAATCCCTAATAGAATTTCAAGCATGTCGCACCCTTAAAGTTGGATTCCAGAGAAAGCCATGAAGCCAAGCGACATCAGACCCGCAGTTATGAAGGTAATACCCAGACCTTGCAAACCAGCAGGTATATCACTGTATTTGAGTTTTTCGCGTACCCCTGCCATAACCGTAATAGCCAGCGCCCAACCGAAGCCGCTGCCTACGCCGTATACGACACTTTCAGGCAAGTTGTAATCACGTTCGATCATAAACAAACTGCCGGCTAAAATCGCGCAGTTAACCGTGATCAAGGGTAAGAAGATTCCTAACGCATGGTACAAAGCAGGAAAGAATTTATCTAAAATCATTTCCAGAATTTGTACTAGCGCAGCAATAACGCCGATACAACTCAACAACGCCAAAAAGCTTAAATCAACGCCTTTAATGCCCATCCAGGATAAGGCATCTTCCTTCAACAAGGCGTGATAAATAAAGTTGTTGGCCGGTACGGTGATAATTTGCACCATCATGACCGCAATACCCAAACCCATCGCCGTCGAGATTTTCTTGGAAACCGCGATGAAGGTACACATGCCCAAAAAGAAGGACAGCGCCAGGTTTTCGATAAAGACAGCCTTTATGAAAAGACTAATATAAGCTTCCATTAGTGATGCCCTCCTTCACCATGAGAAATCGACATGATTTTGAAATCCGCTGTTTCAGCTTGTTTCGGCTTCCATTGACGAACACCCCAGATAATCAAACCGATGATAAAAAATGCGCTTGGCGGTAACAGCATCAAGCCGTTTGGATCGTACCAACCGCCGTCTTTGGTGAGTTTGAAGACTTCAATACCGAGTAATTTACCTGAACCCAATGATTCCCTAATAAAAGACACGGTGATCAAAATCAGGCTATAACCCAAACCGTTACCGATACCGTCCATAAAGCTTGCTAAAGGCGGATTTTTCATCGCATAACCTTCAGCGCGCCCCATCACGATACAGTTGGTAATGATCAGACCGACGAATACCGACAATTGCTTGCTGACTTCATAAGCAAACGCTTTCAATATCTGATCGACCACGATAACCAGCGACGCAATAATGGTCATCTGCACGATGATCCGGATGCTGCCGGGAATATGATTCCTGATCGCGCTGATTGCCGCGCTGGAACACGCCGTCACCATCGTCAACGCCAACGCCATAATCAGCGAGGTTGACATTTGCGAAGTCACCGCCAGCGCCGAACAAATACCCAGAACTTGTAAAGTAATCGGGTTGTTGTCAACCAACGGCTCTATCAGTACTTTTTTGGTTTCATCATTTAAAATTTCACTCATGACTTAACTCCTTTAACCGCTCTTACTTTAGCTAAATACGGGGCAAAACCTTCTTTGCTCATCCAGTATCTAACCAGATTAGTTACACCGGCGCTGGTTAGTGAAGCACCCGCCAAACCATCAACCTGATATTGCGAACCCGGCTTGCTGGTATCGACGACACCTTTAATCAGGGCTAACGCAGGCTCGCCAATCTCGGCAGCCTCTATCAGACCTTTTTCCGACCCGGATTGCTCGGTTTCGGCATAGACTTTTTTGCCTTTCCACAGCGCACGCCAGTTCGGGTTAACCACTTCACCGCCCAGTCCCGGAGTTTCCGCTTGATCGTAAAAATTGATGCTTTGCACGGTTTGTCCATCAGCATCTAACGACAGGAAGCCGTATAAGGTTGACCATAAACCGTAGCCATTAATCGGAAGAATGATCGACTTAATCGTGCCAGCCTCTTTTACCAAAAAGACCTTCGCATATTTAGCCTTTATCCTAATGTGGGCAATATCTTTATCCTTCGGAATGGCGACGCTTAAAGCAGGATCTTTTGCCGCTTTACGCTGATCGTATTCGGCAGGATTCATATCCTCAACATAATCGCCTGTTTCCAGATTGACTATTTTAGCTTCAATCTTGTCGCTAAACGCCTTGTCAATATCGCTGCCTTCCTGAAGCAAGCCCGCCACATCAAGAATATTCTTCTTCATGTCCAGTTCTTTGTTATTGACTTGAAGAGGCTTTAACGCAACCGCTGAAAATGAAACCAACACCGCGCACACCAGACACAGCGCTACCGCAATAGCAATAGTTTTTTCCAAACTATCATTACCCAAGGCAAGAATTTTGTCCTTGTAAACCTTGAACTTTTGGTAATGCTCGCACTTATCCAATGCGGCGCAAAATTTATTGAATTGTTCGCATTTAAGCATG
>Ga0208123_100762_pt1 | contig 11543 bp, 6 predicted proteins | sample LakWasMe92_HOW11_2_FD_183914 | JGI IMG/M metagenome (GOLD analysis project Ga0208123, IMG submission 183914) | Freshwater sediment methanotrophic microbial communities from Lake Washington under simulated oxygen tension - Sediment Metagenome... | ecosystem: Environmental > Aquatic > Freshwater >... | reverse complement strand
AGTTTTATGTTCTTCATGATATTTTAATTTTTGATAAAAATACGGCTTATTGATTAGATAAAAAATTAAGAATTCTTAAAATTTCTATAATTCTTGGTTTATACGCAAAGATTATTATCAAGAACTATGTGACTATGTGTTTCAAAAAATCAAAAAATCCCTTCATCCTGAAAACTCAAATAACCATTTTCGGTGATAATGAGATGGTCTAAAACTTGAATTTCTAAGGTTTGCCCTGCTTCTTTTATTCGTTTGGTGATTTTTAAATCGGCTTCACTAGCGATTAATTTTCCAGAAGGGTGATTGTGGGAAAGAATTAATCCCGTAGCATTTTGTTCAAATGCTATTTTGAAGATTATACGAATATCAACCACGGTTCCTGTGATTCCGCCTTTTGAGAGCTGGGATTTATAGATGACTTTATTGGAATTATTGAGATACAAAACCCAAAATTCTTCGTGAGGCAATTCGCCAATAATGGGTTGCATGATATCGAAAACCGCTTTACTGGAAGTGATTTTTTTAAGTTCGATGGCATCTTCGGCTCTACGTCTTCGTCCTAATTCTAATGCGGCGGCGATGGAAATGGCTTTAGCTTCACCAATTCCTTTGAATTGCATAAGTTGGGAAATTGACATTTTCCCTAACGTATTCAGATTGTTTTCGGAGGAAGCTAGAATGCGTTGACACAATTGCACCGCGCTCTCATTTCGAGAACCGGAACCAATTAAAATAGCAAGTAATTCGGAATCAGATAAGGTGGATTTACCTTTTAAAAGAAATTTTTCACGTGGGCGATCATCTTCGGCCCATTGATTGATTGGCGTGTACATAAAATTTAATTTTGGCGTTTATGGAATCAAAAATAATTGAAAAAACTGAAATATCAAAAAGTATTGCTCTGTGATTGGTGACAAATTACCTCATATTGGCATTGTAACTCACGTAAAATCAAACAATGACAACTCAATGATAGTTCACAACGTAGGAAGCGGACAAGTTTTAGAAGATTGTTTGTTGAATTGGAAAATTGTTGGGCATTTTAGGTATGGAGATTAATTAATCTCATAATATACTAACCTAAATTCGTAATAGTAACTACCTGAAACACTTGGACAATGATTTGAAATCATCCCAATTCCTTCAGAGTATTTGTAGTCTATATGATTATTTGGAAACATTGAATCGTAAGAAGTAAAATTTCCCTGATAATTTGAAATAATAAAACTATTCCCTTCTACAATTTCATTTTGAGTGGCCTGCAATTGATAAATTGTTTCTCCCATAGGTACTAAAGTCCCTGGATAATTATGAATAAATGAATAAGAAAATTCAGCATCAAATCCTGGATGTTTCACAACACCCTCTGAATCAACTAAATGATCATTTGAAGTAATTCTTAAATATTCAAAATTCTCATTTTGTAGATTTGCAAACCAATATATTCTATGTCTAATTTTTTTATAATTCAAACCTTCTATAATTTCATCTCCAACAACTTCTACAGAATCAATAATATTACTGTATGTTGATGGACCAAATCCACTACTCTCATATTTTTTGTACACCCATTTATTTCCTTGATTAATATTAAAAAACGAATTAGATTCTGATGAAACATCGTCTAAATCATTTGAACATGAAACTAATATAGCACCAAACAATACAACTAACAATATTTTTTTCATAAGTAAGATTTATCTTAAGAACGAAATAGAAAATATTTTATTGTATCAACCCTTTCACCTCATCAAAATTCAATCCACCATAATTTCCTGAACTCATTAATAGTAAAGCGGAATTTTCTAAATTTTGGCTGAACAAAAAGTCTTTGAATTCGGTTGGATTGGTGTAAATAATCAAATCTTCTCTTTGGAACGATTGTGCGATTTGGTCATAAGTTACTTCCTCCAAACGTTTGATTTTTACAGCATCTGGCGAATAGAAAACAACTGCTACATCGGCTGCGTCTAAAGCACCTTGGTATTCTTTTAAGAACTCGGCATTTAAACTGCTGTAGGTGTGCAATTCTAAACAAGCGACTACTTTTCTATCAGGATATTGTGCTTTCACCGCTTTTGTAGTAGCTGAAACTTTACTTGGTGAATGTGCAAAATCTTTATACGCTACTTTGTTCTTGCTTTCTGCAATTTTTTCTAACCGTTTAGAAGCACCTTTGAAACTGGCGATGGCTTCGTAAAATTCGGCTTCGTCTACGCCCATGCATTGGCAAATCCATTTTGCGCCAGCTAAATTGCTTAGATTGTGTGCTCCGAAAACTTCAATTGGCATTGGACCTTCTGGCGTATCTAATAACGTAGTCCCGTTTTCAACTGTGTAACTTGGTGTTTGATAGGCAATTTTTCGGATTGGATTTTCGGTTCCTTCGGCTACTGCTTTTACGGCTTCGTCTTCTTCGTTATAGACTAAAATTCCGCCACGCGTGATTTGGTTAGCGAAAATTCTAAATTGTTCTACATAATTATCAAAGGTTGGAAACACGTTGATATGATCCCAAGCAATTCCTGATAACAAGGCAATATTAGGTTGATATAAATGAAATTTTGGACGTAAATCTATTGGAGAAGTCAAATATTCATCGCCTTCTAATACTATAAAATCATTGTCTTCAGTTAAATGTACCATCGTATCGAAACCTTCCAACTGTGCTCCCACCATATAATCCACTTCGATATTGTGATAATGCATCACGTGTAAAATCATAGAAGTAATCGTCGTTTTTCCATGTGAACCACCAATCACCACTCGGGTTTTGTTTTTCGATTGTTCGTATAAAAATTCGGGATACGAATATATTTTCAAACCTAATTCTTGGGCTTTTAATAATTCTGGATTATCAGCTTTTGCGTGCATTCCCAAAATAATTGCTTCGATATCGGTTGTGATTTTTTCAGGAAACCAACCTTCTTCTGCTGGCAATAATCCTTTTTTCTCTAAACGTGATTTTGAAGGTTCGAAAATAGCGTCATCGCTACCCGTTACATGATATCCTTTATTGTGTAAAGCTAATGCTAAATTGTGCATGGCTGCTCCGCCGATTGCTATGAAATGTGTTCTCATTTTTATGTTGAATTGTTAAACTGTTAATTTGTCAAATCGGTTAAACGATTAAACATTTTAACAATTACACTATTTGTTTTCAAATTGTTCTTTTAACTTATTTGCTTTCGCTTTGTCGTTTAGCTTATTCAAATATAAGTCATATAATTTATCGAAAGTAGTTTTTGAATTACCAATTTCGTGTGCTTTTTTATAATTTATTTCTGCTTTTGTATAACGACTAAAATACATATCGATGTAACCTTTTGCCAAATAACCATCTACTTTTGAAAGCACCATTAATTCATCGGCATATTTTTGAGCTTTTTTTTCGCTTCCTCCAATGATTCCTGGCAATTCGATATATAACATAACTAATGCCCAACGTGTATCGATATGCTTTGTATCTAATTTTGCAGCAGTTAAAAATGATTCTTCTACTTCATCAATCATTCCTAAAGCTTTGAATTTATTAGATTCTTTGGCTTTCATTCCCAGTGCGCCACCATATTTGTACCAATAATTTGCGTTTTTAGGATAACTAACTTTAAGCTTTTTATAGTTAGTTATCGCGGTATTCCAATCTTTTTGTTGTCCGGCAATATCGCCAAGATATTCAATGGTTTTGGCGTGATTGGGTTGCAATTTTAAATATTCGGAAAATAGTTTTTCAGCTTCGTTGTATTTTTTTTGAGCATACAATTTCTCCGCCTTTTCAAATGTTGATTGCGAAAAGACTGAAAACGAAAATAATAGAAAAAAAAAATGGATGTTTTTCATTTTTCAAAAATAGTGAAATGATTTTAGTTAATTTTACTTACAAAATGATTTATATTAGATTTTTTTTAAAATCGTTCCAACCTTTACAAACAATTTATACTCTATAATAGAAAACATACTTATGAAGTTCAAAATTCTCCTTTTTGTTTTACTTATTAGCACACTTTCATTTTCACAAAATTTTGAGGAACAATGGAAAGAAGTCATGCAACTTGAATTAGATGGAAAAACCAAATCAGCAGACAAAATTGTAACTAAAATTTACAGAAAGGCGAATCGAAAAAACAACGAACCCGAAGTTATTAAATGTTTTTTCTACAAATCTAAATTTCTTCAAGTTTTAGATGAAAATGCAAGTGAGAAAATAATATTGGACATCAGAAAAGAAATTAAGAAAGCTTCAAAACCTAGTAAAGGGATTTTAAATTATATTTATGCGCAATTACTTAATAAGTACTTAATTAAAAACAGCACAAAAATCTTCAATCGAACTCCAATTCAAAATAATACGTCACAAAACTTTTTAATTTGGTCGTATCAAGATTTTACTAATGAAATTGAAAAAGCATACGAGGAATCAGTAAAGTACAAATTAGAATTACGACAAGCTTCTGTAAAAGACTACAAAGAAATTTTTGAAATTTCACCTTATTTAGACGGTAAAAATTATTCATTATATGATTTTTTAAGCGAAAAATATTTGAATTACTTTGGATCAAAAATTAATTTTTGGAAAATTATAAACGATTCCAATCAGGAAGAATTAATAGCTCCTTTTTATGATACAAATTCTAATTTCACAAAACTAAAAAGCCATGAATTTAATCAAAAAAATCTTGAAAAAGTAATTGCCATATTTCAAGAAAAAGAAACATATGCTGTAAGTCAAAGTAAAGATTTATCAGATTTATATATCTTCAATCGAGTACGGTTTTTTCACAATCATCTTAATTCAAAAAAACATTACATCAATAGCCTAACTTTATTATTGAAGTCAAGTACAAATGAAAATGTAAAGCAAGACATTAAAGTTTCACTAGCAAGTTTTTATTACACAAATGCCAATAAAGTAAACAATAAAGACTATTTGGTTAAAGCATTAGAACTAACAGAAAACGTCCTTAATCAAAAAATCAACAGTAATGCCTTTGCAAATGCTTTAAGTATTAAGAATACCATTCTTGAAAAATATTTAAGTATAAATTTAAATAAAGTTTTGTATCCGAACCAAAATGCAAGAGCTTTAGTATATTTTAAAAATATCGATAGTATAAAAATTAGTTATTATCGTTTACCTATAAAATCTAATTTTTGGTTTGAAAAATCTAAACAAATTAAAGATAGTTTGGTTACTAATTTTATTTCTAAAAATAAACCTATCAAAAGTTATTTCAAAGTTTTACCAAATAAAGGTGACCACTTTGAAAATTCAACTGAAATTCTGTTAGAAAAGATAGAAGCTGGGAATTACTTAGTTCTTTTAACTCCCGAAAAAGTTGATGAAGATTATGCCCCAATACTAACTTATGAGAACATTCTCGTAACAAGCATGATGTTTCATGATGAATATAGCGACAAGACAGATGACTTTTATATTTATGACAGAAAAACCGGAAAGCCTTTGGAGAATGTACTAGTTCGGAATAATGGAAAAACCATTATTTCCAACAAAGAAGGTAAAGTCAGTATTGAAAAAGAAACCCTAAATAACGAAAAAAGCAAAGAGACTGAACTATTTTTCATAAAAGACTCGGATACAATCAAAAAGATGTATACCAAACGAGGACTTTATAATTATAACTATTCGTCAGAAGAATATGAAAATTTTGAAGCTAAAGCGAATGTATTTTTTGACAGAGCTATTTATCGCCCAGGTCAAAGAGTATATTTCAAAGGAATATTGTTGCAAAAAAAAGCGCTTAAAAAAAGCGTAGTTCCTTTTGTTACAGTAAAGGTTACAATTAAAGATAGTAAAAACAATACGCTCAAAGAATATGAAGTGCAAACCAATGAATTTGGTTCATTCTCAGGAGAATTTGAAATTCCAAAAAACATTTTAAATGGTGAATTTTCTTTACATGTTGAAGAACCAGATAATTTTGAAAAGGATAAAAAATACTATGACGAAAAAGAAAAGGAACACGTTTTTTGGGACAATGTAGATTTTCAAACAAAATGGGATGGTTATAAGTTTAGAGTAGAAGAATACAAACGACCAACTTTCGAAATTAAATTTGATGAAATTAAGGAACGCTATACTATTGGCGATACTTTAAAAATTTCAGGTAATGTTAAAACTTTAGCAGGAAGTAATGTAACCGGTGCAAAGGTTGTTTGGAATGTAGATAAAGACGTTTATATGACAGAATATTATCCAAATCAAGAAAATGAAATTATCACAATTGAAAACGTTACAGATGAAAATGGTAATTTCTCTATTTCCTTAATTGCAACAGATAGTATTCTAGAAACCAACAAAATCAGATACATAAATTATAATATTGAAGTAGCTATTACTGATTTAAATGGAGAAACTAAAGATGCGAAAAAAAATGTTCGAGTAGGAAAGAAAACTCTTGAATTAAGCGCATCAGTTAAAAAACATTTGTACAAAGAAGACACAAACAACTTAATTATCAAGGCAGAAAACTTAAATAAGTATCCAATACACACAAAAGGTGAAATAACATTTTATGAAATAAAAAAGAAAGACTATTTATTTCAAAGACAATTTCAATTTCCTGAAACTCAAATCATGTCACGTACAGAATTTGAATTGCTTTTTCCTCATGAACCGTATAATCAAAGTGATGTTGAATCTGAGAAAAAAATAGTCAAAACTATTCCATTCGACACTCAAAATGGAAATTCAATTGATTTAAATTTTCTAAAAGAGTTGAAAAAAGGAAGTTATAGTTTTATCATCACAGCATTAGATATCACAAAAGACACCATTACCTATGAAAGTCAATTTAACCTTGACTCTAAAGTTGACATAAGATCAAAAGAAGAATTGTTTACCTATAAAATCGATTCTAAAAATAACGATTTTGTAACTATTGAATTTCAATCAGAAGTTCCTAATTTATACATAACTACTAGAGCTTATGAAAATGATAAAAAATATTATTTTGCAACCATTCAGTTAATTAATGGAAAGGGAATTTTAAAAGTAAATAAAACTAGAAATCAAGAAAAAGATTATCACTATCATTTTGTAAGTTTTTATGAAAACAAGTTGCTTTATCATGAAACTCAATTAAACAACATAACTATAGAAAACAACCTTGACCTTGAAATAACAAATATTCGCAATAAGGTTGAACCAGGAAGTAACGAAAACTGGTCTTTTAAAATTAAAAATCAAAAAATAGAATCAGAAGTTTTAGCAAGTATGTATGATTCTTCTTTAGATATATTTGCAAAAAAAGAATGGGAAAATACATTTTTTGTAAATCAGAATAGGCATCCTGATTTCCCTAGTATTTATAAATTTATTAATTACGAAAACATAGCGGTATGTAATTTTAAATTCTCCTCTTTTTCAACCAATTATACAACTCAAAAAATAGACAATCCACGAATTAATTGGTACGGCTTTGAGTATTTATTTACAAGTAATGATTGGGAGTATAAAACATATCAGAAAGCGCTTTTAGCAGTTGCAGAAATTCCAGAAAATGCGGATTTAATAACAGGTGTAGTATCAGATGAATTAGGTCCAATTGCAGGAGCTAATGTTGTAGTACAAAGAACAACAAGAGGCACAACAACCGATTTTGATGGTAATTTTGAAATATTTGCTTTAACTGGAGAAACACTTGTTTTCTCTTATACTGGAAAACTAACAACAACTCGATTAATAAATAATTCAATTATTTATATATCACTAAATGATGATGTTCTCCAAGGAAGTGAAGTTGTCGTAACTGCTTATGGTATAGTTAGAGAAACAAAAAAACCAGCCTATGCAACAAAAAAAGTTATTGATGAGAATGAATTAAGCCAATATGAAAATCAAAACGTTTTAACAGCACTTTCAGGAAGCGTATCAGGCTTAAACATAATTACAGCCAATTCCTCAAATCCTTCAACCATAGTAACTTTAAGAGGCTACAGATCCCTTTCCTCTGAAGATAACGCATTAATTGTTGTTGATGGAAAAATTGTTTCAGGAGACTATTTAAATACACTTGCTCCAAATTCAATATTTGAAATACAAATAATAAAAGATTCTGAAGCAACTGCTTTATATGGAAATGAAGGCAAAAATGGTGTTATTATAATTACAACAAAAAATGCTTTGAAAGAATTAGCTCAGGTAAAAACAAGAACTAACTTCAATGAAACCGCTTTCTTTTATCCGCATCTTACAACAGATTCTGAAGGAAAAGTCAATTTTAAATTTACAACACCTGAATCGCTTACCAAATGGAAACTTCGCATGTATGCGCACAATAAAAAAGCAGAAACAGGCTATTTAGAAGCTGATATTATTTCGCAAAAAGATTTAATGATTATGCCAAACATGCCTCGATTTGTAAGAGAAAATGACAGCATAACACTAACTGCAAAAGTAGCCAACCTAACCAACGAAGCCAAATCGGGAATTGCTTTGCTTCAATTGTTTGATGCTACCACAGGGAAATCTATCGATGTTGAAACTTTAAACAATAAGAATACTAAAAACTTTAATTGCAAAGCAAAAGAAAATGTTGCGGTGAGTTGGACCATAAGTATTCCTGAAGGACTTCAAGGATTGCAATACAAAATCATCGCTAAATCAGGTAATTTCTCTGATGGGGAAGAAAATATTTTACCTGTTTTAAGTAATTCCATTTTAGTTACCGAAAGCATTCCGTTATGGGTTCGTGAGAAAAGTAAAAAAGAAGTAGTTTTCGAAAATTTAAAAAACAATGATTCCAAAACGTTGCGAAATCATTTGTTTACTTTGGAATATACTTCAAATCCGGTTTGGATGGCCATTCAATCGCTTCCTTATTTGATGGAGTACGAACACGAATGTGCAGAACAGACGTTTTCTCGTTACTATGCCAACTTTATTGCAAAACAAATTATTGAAAGTAATCCGAAAGTAGCAAGTGTATTGGAATCATGGAAAAATCAAGGAAAAACAAAATCCAAGTTGGAAATTAATGAAGAACTTAAATCAATATTATTAGCAGAAACACCTTGGTTTTTTGATGCCGATGAAGATGCGAAAAATAAACAACTTGCAGTACTTTTTGATTTAAATAAATTAAAAGAATCGTCAGATGCTACATTTAAAAAACTAGAAGATAAAATGATGCCTTCTGGTGGTCTCCCATGGTTTAATGGCGGAAATGAAAGTCGTTATATCACCCAACACATTTTAGCAGGATTAGGCCACTTGAACAAACTTTTCCCTAATTCGGACAATGATTTTGATAACATTACCAAAAAAGCAATTCCGTATTTAGACGCTAAATTTATCGAAACCAAAAAACGGAATAAAAGCTATGCTGTAAATTATAATCCTACCGATATTCATTATTTATACGCTAGAAGTTTTTATTTAAAGCAATATCCCGTTTCTAAACAATTAGATTCTATAATAAAAGTGGATGTAGTGCATCTAAAGAAAGAATGGTTAAACTATTCGCTATATCAAAAAGGGATGATGGCTTTAGTAATGCATCGATTTAATGAAAAAGAATTTGCTAAAAAAATCATTACGCATTTAAAAGAAACGTCGGCATCTAATGAAAATGATGGTATGTATTGGATTGACAATCGAAATGGCTATTATTGGTATGAATCGAAAATAGAAACACAAGCCTTAATCATTGAAGCTTTTGCCGAAATTGAAAATGACACCAAATCAATTGATGCCATGAAAGTGTGGTTGATTAGAAACAAGCAAAGTAAAAGTTGGAGTACTACCAAATCAACTTCGGAAGCCATTTATGCTTTATTATTGCATGGAACGGATTGGACTACTATAAAAGACAATACTAAGTTCAAAATTGGAAGCGAAAAAATCTTAAGTCAAAAACTTACTACTAAAGACAAAGAAGCCGAAACTGGCTACATTAAAATGAACTGGAACGCATCAGAAATATCAAAAGACATGGCTACTATTTCTGTTGATAACAAATCGGAAGTTCCGGGTTATGGTGGTGTATATTGGCAATATTTTGAAAATTTAGAGAAAATAAAAAGTGACAATAAAGGAGAAACTCAAATTCAAAAAGAGATATTTAAAAATGTAACTACAAAAGCAGGTACAGAATTGGTTCCTATTACAAAAGAAACTTTAAAAGTGGGTGATTTGATTACGATTCGCTTAACTATAAAAACGGAAGTTGATTTAGAATATGTGCATTTAAAAGATTTACGAGCTTCGTGTTTTGAACCTGTAAATGTGATTTCAAAATACATATGGGATGGAGCAAGTTACTACATGAGTACAAAAGACGTGGCAACTCATTTCTTTTTTGACGCTATAAAACAAGGAACTTACATTATTGATTACGAAGTGAGAATAACAAATTCAGGTAATTTTAACAACGGAATAGCAACTTTACAAAGCATGTATGCACCAGAATTTTCTAGTCATTCAAAATCGGAAAAAGTAAAAATTAACTAATTTATGAAGTATTTCATTTTGCTATTTTTCTCTATAAGTAGCTTCTCACAAGTTCTTTTTGAAGGCGTCATTAAAGATGCTGCAACCAAAGAAGTCTTGCAAGGAGCCTCCATTTATGTTCCAAATTCTTCTCGTGGAACTTACAGTGATTTTGAAGGGAAATTTAGTTTAGAGCTTCCCATCACAACTAAGGAAATTATAATTAGTTATGTGGGATATATCACCATAAAAACGGGTCTGAATCTATCCGATGGTAATAATATTAATAAAACCATTTATTTAAGAGAAATTAAAAACGAATTAAATGAAGTTGTTTTCATCAAACAGAAGCATGACAAAAATTGGGAAAGAATGTTTGAAATTTTCAAAGCAAATTTTATAGGAAACAGCGATATTGCTAGAGAAGCCGAAATTTTAAATCCTGAAGATATAATCTTAAATGAAGAAAAAACTCCTGAAAAATATAATCTAATTGCTAACGCAAATAAACCATTACAAATTAGAAACAAAGCTACCGGTTATGTCATAAGTTATGAATTAATACAATTTAATCATACTGTTATTGGGCAAAATCAAATATTTACTTTTTATTTAGGATACCCATTCTTTAAAGACATCACAAAAGAAGAAAAGCTAAATCCTAAAAAAATTTCAAAAAACAGATTAGAAGCCTATTTAGGTTCCTCCATGCATTTTGTTAGAGCCTTATTTAATGAGAAGTTACAGGAAGAAGGGTTTAGTGTGAGAGAACTAATCAAAGTGCCAAATCCAGATTATCCTGATGAAAAAGAGGTTGAAAAAATAGTTGCAAAAGCAAAGCTTACTAACGATTATTCTCTAATTAGAAAATTACCAGAAAAAGAAATCAATAAATTAGGAACTATTCCTTTGCCTATTTCTAAATTTACAATTCAAGAAAACGAAAAGAAATTTATAAAATTTGACAATTACATTAACGTAACCTATACTAAGGCTGCTCCTGATGAAAAATTTTTAATTTTTACCACAAAAGAAAACGCAAATTTTCAAGTCTCGCAATTAAAAAATGAAGATGAAGCTGTTGAATATTTTG
>Ga0208123_100756_pt1 | contig 11607 bp, 8 predicted proteins | sample LakWasMe92_HOW11_2_FD_183914 | JGI IMG/M metagenome (GOLD analysis project Ga0208123, IMG submission 183914) | Freshwater sediment methanotrophic microbial communities from Lake Washington under simulated oxygen tension - Sediment Metagenome... | ecosystem: Environmental > Aquatic > Freshwater >... | reverse complement strand
CGGATGCTGCACCAAGCAACACAACACAACAAGGAGAGAAGCCATGCACAAGACTCACAGCGCCTCTGCGGCGCAAACCGCTCACCCTGCGCATCCTGCGCAGCCCCGGCGTTCTGGCGCATTCCCCGCCGCGCTGTGGCGGGCAGCCTGCGCTGCGGCGGCATTGGGTGTGGCCTTTGCGGCCCCAGCCCAGGCGCAGGCCCCGGCGCTACCAGCGCCAGAGACCGTGACGCTGGACAAGCTGGGCTACATGAGCACCTTCCCACCCGAAGGGGCGCAGCGTGTGGACCTGAGCAACTCGTACAAATACCCGCAGCTGCGCTGGGCCGTGCAGCACCTGCGCGAGCTGCAGCCGACACGCAATATCCGCCGGGGCGGTGCCGCACCATCTGCGTTGCCGGCCGACCCGCGACCATTGGGCGCAGTGGCATTCGATGACGACAAGGGCCAGCCCATCACGGTGGACCAATGGTTCACCCGCACCTACACCGATGCGCTGGTGGTGATGCACAAGGGCCGCGTGGTGTACGAGCGCTACGACAACCAGATGAAGCCCTACTCGCCGCATCTGTTGTTCTCGGTCACCAAGTCGTTCACCGGGCTCATGGCGGCGCAGCTGGCGCACGAGGGCAAGATCGACCCCGAGGCACTGGTGACCAAGTACGTGCCCGAGCTGGCGGAGTCTGCCTGGGGCGACATGAAGGTGCGCGATGTGATGGACATGACGGGCGCCGTGCGCTTCCGCGAGGTCTACACCGACCCCACCACCGAGATTTTTGGCTACAGCTGGTCCAGCGGCCTGCTGCCACGTCCGCCTGGTTACCAGGGGCCGACCAATGTCTACGACTTCCTCAAGACGCTCAAGAAGGAAGGCGAACACGGCGCAGGTTTTGTGTACCGCACCGTGCATTCTGAGGTGCTGGGCTGGATCGTGTCGCGCGCTACCGGCAAACACTGGGCCGAGCTCATGAGCGACAACATCTGGCAAAAGCTGGGCACCGAGGAAGACGCCCATGTGATGGTGGACAGCGTGGGCACGCCCCTGCAGGGCGCAGGCCTCAACGCCACGGCGCGCGACCTGGCGCGGTTTGGCGAGATGCTGCGCCTGGGCGGCAGCTTCAACGGCCAGAAGATTTTTGACAAGGCCGTGATCGACGACACCGCCAAGGGCGGCGACCGAGAGAAGTTCAAGATGGGGGGGATGGCCTTTCGGCCGGGCTACAGCTACCGCAACCAGTGGTGGGTGCTGCACAACGCCGATGGGGCTTATGAGGCCGCGGGCATCCACGGCCAGTTCATCCATGTGAACCCGGCTGCCGAGATGGTGGTGATCAAACTGTCGTCGCACCCCGTGGCGGGGGCAGGCTTTACCCACCCGCTCACTCTCAAGGCCTGGGCGGCACTGGCGCAGGCGGTGCGCCGCTGAGACAGCGCTGCTGAGACGTCGCGGCGAGCCGCTGCGCTTACTTCAGGTGAAACAGCGAGGCCACGGCCTCGCGGTACTGCCGTTGGCCCACAGAGTTGGTGTTGTGGTGCGAGCCGCCCTCTACCAGCACAAACTGCTTGGGCTCCCGCGCTGCCTCGTACAGCTGGCGGCCCAGCGTGGGGCGGATCAGGCTGTCGTCGCTGCCATGCACCACCAGCAGCGGCGAGCCGATCTCGGCCACCTTGCGGATGGATTCGAACCGCTGCGTGATAAGGGGCGACACCGGCAGCCAGCCCCACTTGAAGGTGCTGACCACGTCGGGGATGCTGGTGAAGGTGCCTTCGACGATGGTGCCCTTTTCATCCGGTACCTGGCGCGCCAGATCGATCGCAATGGCGCCGCCCAGCGAGTGGCCGAAGATGTAGCGCGGCTTGTCCGGGTGCTGCTCGGCCAGCCAGTTCCAGGCGGCGCGGGCGTCCTCGGCCGCGGTGGCCTCGGACGGCAGGCCTGCGCTGCTGCGCCCAAAGCCCCGGTAGTCGATGGCCAGCACCGAAAAGCCCAGCTCCTGCATGCGCCGGATGCGGCCTGACGAGCCCGCCACGTTCCAGCGCGCGCCATGCAGGTAGAGCAGCACCGGCGCGCCGGCCTGGGTGTGGGGGAGCCACAGCCCGTGCAGGCGCTCGGCCTTGCCGCTGGCGTCGGAGGCGAACTCGATCCAGACGTCCTGCATGCCTTCGGTGGACGGCGCGCCGCCCCAGCTGCGGTCGCTGGGCTGGAAGATCCATTCGCGCTGCTTGGCGTCAAGGGTGGCGCAACCCACGCTCACGGCCACCACCAGCCCCAGGGATGCAAGAAGAGGGATTCGTTTCATCGTCCGACTGATTCTGGCGCAGGTACAAAAGTTCGGTGAGGATCAAGCACGGGAGCCGGTGGCTTGCAGTGGTAGAGCAGACGATACCCTTGGCGCCGTCCCGGCGCTGGCGCCAGCACGCCGTTCACGACAGCCGCGAGGCCGACTGCATGGGCGAGGAGGTATCGATGGAAAGCTCTCCTGCATCCTGCGTGGTCACGCCGGCCGCCAGGCGCACGCGCAGCGCCAGATCGGTGCGCGAATCCGCATTGTGCAGGGCCTCGTCCAGCGAGATGCGGCCGTCGGTGTAGAGCTGGTACAGCGCCTGGTCAAAGGTGCACATGCCGATCTCGGTGCTGTGGCCCATGGCCTCCTTGATGCCCGAGAACTCACCCTTGGCGATCAGGTCGGCAATGTAGGGCGAGTTGAGCATCACCTCCACCGCAGGCACCAGCTTTTCGTGCAGGCCGGGGATCAGGCGCTGAGAGATCACGCCGGCCAGGTTCAGGCTCAGGTCCATCAGTAGCTGGTGGTGGGCGTCTTCGGGAAAGAAGTTGATGACCCGCTCCATGGCCTGGTTGGCGTTGTTGGCGTGCAGCGTGGACAGGCACAGGTGGCCGGTCTCGGCATAGGCGATGGCCTGCTTCATGGTGTTGCGGTCGCGGATCTCGCCGATCATGATCACGTCCGGCGCCTCGCGCAGCGCATTCTTCAGGGCCTCTTCGTACGACTGCGTGTCGATGCCCACCTCGCGCTGGTCCACCACCGAGCGCTTGTGCGCGTGCAAAAACTCCAGCGGGTCTTCGATGGTGAGGATGTGGCCCGTGACGTTCTCGTTGCGGTAGTTGATCATCGACGCCAGCGTGGTCGATTTGCCCGAGCCCGTGGCCCCGGTCACCAGCACCAGGCCGCGCTTGCGCAGCACCAGCTTTTCCAGCACCGGGGGCAGGCCCAGCGCGGCCAGCGGCGGGATCTTGTTCTTGATGTAGCGCACCACCATGCCGGTTTCGCCGCGCTGCACGAACACGTTGACCCGAAAGCGCCCCAGGTTCTCGGCCGAGATCGACAGGTTCATCTCCTGCTTGGCCTCGAACTCGCCGATCTGCTTTTCGTTCATCACCGCGTAGGCCAGCTGCTTGACCTGACCGGGCAGCAAGGCGGGCATCTTCAACGGGTGTGTGACCCCTTCGATCTTGAGATTGACCGGCGCACCGACACTGAAAAAGAGGTCCGAGCCTCCCTTTTCGACCATGACGTTCAAGAAGCTGAAGATTTCCACGGCGGACTCCCGAAAGTGTGCGTATTGGTTTTCAAGTGCAGCATAGCCTGCACTGCGCTGCGCGCCAAAAACAAAGGGGCCGAAGCCCCAGTGATTTGCAGTGTGAACAGGCTGTTGGAACGCAAACACGTTCCAAGGCCCGGCCCTTCCCCTTACACCACGCCCTGCGCCAGCATGGCGTCGGCCACCTTCACAAAGCCGGCGATGTTGGCGCCGTCGATGTAGCTCACGCTGCCATCAGCGCGCTTGCCGTAGTGCAGGCAGGCTGCGTGGATGCCCTGCATGATCTGCAGCAGTCGGGCGTCCACCTCCTCGCGGGGCCAGGACAGGCGGGCGGCGTTCTGGCTCATCTCCAGGCCGGATGTGGCCACGCCGCCTGCGTTGCTGGCCTTGCCAGGGGCGTACAGCACGCCTGCGGCCTCAAAGGCCTTGGCGGCCTCGATGGTCGAGGGCATGTTGGCGCCCTCGGCCACGCAGAGCACGCCGTTCTGGATCAGCGTTTTCGCGTCGTTCTCGTCCAGCTCGTTTTGCGTGGCGCAGGGCAGGGCCACGTCCACCTTCACATGCCAGGGGCGGACACCCGCTTCAAACTTCACACCCGTGCGGGCGGCGTAGTCGCTCACGCGGCCGTAGAGGTGGTTCTTCACATCCATCAGGATGGCGAGCTTTTCGGGAGTGAAGCCATCCTCGTCCACCACGGTGCCGCTGGAGTCCGACACCGTCACCACCTTGGCGCCCAGCTCCATCGCCTTTTGCACGGCGTATTGCGCCACGTTGCCCGAGCCGGACACCGACACGCGCAGGCCGTCGAACGAACGGCCTCGGGTCTTGAGCATTTCCTGCGCAAAGTACACCGTGCCGTAGCCTGTGGCTTCAGGGCGGATCAGCGAGCCGCCGAACGACAAACCCTTGCCGGTGAACACACTGGCCGCGTTGTTGGCCAGCTTTTTGTACATGCCCGCCATGAAGCCCACCTCGCGGCCGCCGACGCCGATGTCGCCGGCGGGCACATCGGTGTCGGGGCCCACATGGCGGTACAGCTCGGTCACGAACGCCTGGCAAAAGCGCATGACTTCGCCAGGGCTCTTGCCCTTGGGGTCGAAGTCGGAACCGCCCTTGCCACCACCCATGGGTAGCGTGGTCAGTGCGTTCTTGAAGGTCTGCTCAAACGCCAGGAACTTGAGCACCGACAGGTTGACCGACGGATGAAAACGCAGGCCGCCTTTGTACGGGCCGATCGCCATGCTGTGCTGGATGCGGTAGCCCCGGTTGACCTGCACGCCGCCATGGTCGTCCACCCAGGACACGCGGAACATCACGATGCGCTCGGGCTCCACCAGCCGCTCCAGCAGGCCGTGCTCGGCATAGCGCGGGTGCTGCGCAATGAACGGCCAGAGGCTTTCCATCACTTCGGTGACGGCTTGCAGGAATTCCGGCTGGCCGGGGTTGCGGAGCGCCACGTGGGAAAGGAAGCTCTCGGCGGTCGCGTGTTTCATGGTTCAAAAGGCTTTCAGCATCAAAAGGTCAACAACGTCAAAGATCGCTAGCGCACCGGTTTGGCGCACTGCAACATCGAATTATGTTCAAAAGTTATACGTTCATGCCGATGTCTATGCACAATGGTGGGGAATGTGGCTGAGATATTCGCCACATATTGGTGCGGTTGGTGCGTGGTGCGGCCGTCATGCGTTTGCAAAACGGACGTCATGGTCTTGTCACATGCCGACCCCACAGTTCGGCGGTTCTACCAACAACATAGCGAGGAGAAGAGCATGCACATCACTGGTGTGAAATGGGGAGCGCTGGCCATGGTGGCCACGCTGGCGGCCTGCGGCGGCAGCGACAACTATCCGTACCCCACCCTGAACGGCGACAAGCCCCTGGTGATCGGCCACAGGGGCACTGCGGGCTACCGGCCCGACCACACGCTGGAGGGCTACAAGCTGGCCATCGACATGGGCGCTGATTTCATCGAGCCCGACCTGGTCGCCACCAAGGACGGTGTGCTGGTTGCCCGCCATGAGCCCAACATCACGGGCACCACGGATGTCTCCACCCGCGCCGAGTTTGCGGGCCGCAAGACCAAGAAAGTGGTCGATGGCGTAGAGGAGGAAGGCTGGTTTGTCACCGACTTCACCCTGGCCGAACTCAAGACCCTGCGCGCCATCCAGCCCCTGTCGGACCGCGACCAGTCGTACAACGGCAAGTTCCAGATCCCCACCTTTGAAGAAGTGCTGGACCTGGCCAAGACCGAAGGCGCCAAGGCTGGCCGCACCGTGGGCGTGTACCCCGAGACTAAGCACCCCACCTACCACGTCAAGCAAGGCTTGCCGCTGGAAGACCGCCTGCTGGCCATCCTGGCCAAGTACGGCTACACCTCCAAGAGCTCGCCCGTCATCATCCAGTCGTTCGAGGTTTCCAACCTCAAGTACCTGCGCACCAAGACCCAGGTGCGCCTGGTGCAGCTGGTGGACGCAGACGATGTGAACCCCGATGGCACCATGTCGCTGGTGGCCCCGTACGACAAGCCCTATGACTTTGCAGTGGCCGGTGACTCGCGCACCTTCGCCAGCCTGCTGACCCCCGCAGGCCTCAAGGAAGTCAAGACCTATGCCGACGGCATTGGCCCCTGGAAGCCGTACCTGATCCCCTCCAAACAAGTGGATGCCAACAAGGACGGCAAGGCCGACGACCTGAATGGCGACGGCAAGATCGACGAGCGCGACCGCGTGATGATGGCGCCCACCGACGTGGTGAAGAACGCCCACGCCGAAGGTCTGTTCGTGCACGCCTACACCTTCCGGAACGAAGCCAAGCGCCTGGCCTCGGACTTCAAGGGCGAGCCCAAGGCCGAGTACAAGCTGTTCTTCAACCTGGGTGTGGACGGCGTGTTCAGCGACTTTGCCGACACCGCCAAGGCTGCGCGGGATCAGTGACACCCTCGCCCGGGGGGCGCACCGTCCGGCTGCAATCCCCAAGAGCTACCCGCAGGAAAGCGCCGAGAGGCGCTTTCTTTTATGGGCGGCGAAAGAATGAAAGAGCCTGTGCCTGAAATCTACGCAATATGAGGCACCGCTTTTTCAAAGATGAAGATCACTTCTTCCTTGTTTTTCAGAATCAGCCGTGTCTCGTAAGCGAGGCGGTACAGGGGCTTGATCCTGGAGAACATGTCCACCATGCCCTCCATGGTCCAGGCGTGAAAGTGAATGCTGTAGTCGGCTGCATTCAATTCCTGAGCTACTTCATTTTCGAACTGCTTTAGCGCCGCGCCGCTTTGGCGTGGGAAAAGCCCTTTGTCCATTCCGTTGGCCGCAAAGATCTTTGCAAACTCGGCATAGGCCGAATCCCGCGACCAGGCAGGCCCCTCCTCATAGTCTCGTTGAAGGTGCTCAAAGGGCGTGGGTTGTCGGACGCTGTCAAAGCTATGCCGCATTTCGGGCAGGCTCAAATACAGGATGCCTCCGTGTTTCAACACTCTGAGCATGTTGCGAAAGCCCTTTATCGGATCTTCAAAATGCTCCAGGACATGGTTGGCAATCACGAAGTCCTGTGAGTAGTCCCCCACTTTCGCGAGGCATTCGCCATCGTCCACGATGTCCGGGCGGATCACGGTGCTCAGATCGACCCCAAAATCCCCCAGCGATAAGCCAGCCACCTTGTGATTCGCGTCCAAGTCTTCCAGGTTGTATTTGTCCACATAAGTTACGCGAGCCGCGTCGGGCACTGGCAGGGGCGAAGCGAAGGCACCGATTTCCAACCCGTGGCCCGCAATGAAATTGTCTGCAACGGTTTTGCGCACCTCGGTCATGGATCCGCAGAGCGAACGTGCTGCGGGTGCTACGGGTACTTCTTTTTTTGTTGAAGAGCCAGTTCAATACTTGCTAGCCGGCTGTCAAGGCCCGGCGTGCCTACCAATCTGCGGATGAGGGATGTGATTGCAGTTTTCAAGATCGAGATTTTTCGTGTGTTCAGTGAGGTAGTCCCTGGCAGCCAATGCGTGGGACCCATTTGCATAAGACCAACGCTGCGGCAGGGGGCTGGCGCTATCGCCGAGTTTTGCGTTGTATTCTTCCCGATTTGGCGCGCCTTATGCGGGACTTCGCATTTTCAGGTTGTTCGCCCATATTTCCGCCAGCGCGTTCCCGGCACGTCAGCTGCGGTGCCAGCCCACCAAGTCGATTTTCTCTTCCATGACCGCACCCTCTGCTTCCTCCCCAGTGCAGCGCGCACAGCCCTGCGATTGGTTGGCCGTGCTGCTGTTGCTGGGATTCGGTTTCCTGCAGCTGTACTACTGCGATCTCACTTTCCATGGCCCCGACCAGATTCGCGACGTGGACACAGTGCGCCAGTGGTTGCACCGCGGCCAGTGGCCCCAGAGCAGCACCCCGTTCAACGGTCGGTTTTTTCTTCCCCCGGGGTTTTATTACCTGCTGGGCCTGCCCCTGCTGGTGGTGGACAGCGAGGTCAGCATCTTTGCCGCCTTCGGGTTCTTCAACGTGGCCTGCATCGGCTGGGCATGGACCATGCTCCGCACGCACCTGGGAAGCCGCGTTGCGCTGGCCTATGTAGCGCTGTGCATGCCCATCTTTGGCAGCGTATACACCCACAGTGCCTGGAATCCGGCGCTGGTGATGGGGCTGTCCAGCCTGGTACTGGCGCTGTGGGTACGTGCCTTGCACCGGCCGGACACAGGTTGGTTTGCGCTGGTGCTGGCGATGTTCGTACTGCTGCAGGTTCACCCCTCGGCGGCTTTGCTGGCGGTGGTCATGGGACTGTTTGCCGTGGTTCATCCATCCGTGCTGCGCCAGCGCGGCACTTGGGCTGGCATCGGCGTGGTGCTGGTCCTGACGGCCTGGTGGGCGTTGTGGGCCAAGCCGTGGAGCATCGAGCGTGTGGTGGCGGCTCCGCCGCCACCGTCCGAGGCGGGCTGGACGGCGCTCGCTGGCCGGCTGCTGAGTCCGGGCAAATGGTGGGATGCACTGGCCATGCCCTACCACATGGTCGCGGGCATTGAGCCTGCCTTGCCCATGGTGGCCGCCGCCGCCGCTGTGCTGCTGGGAGTGTTGCTGGTGGGAGTGTTGCTGGGGCTGGTTCGGGCCGCCCGGTCTTCCTCCATGCGCTGGGTGGCAGCGGCGGTACTGGTGTGGTGGGGTATGGCCATGCTGCTGCTGCCCTTTGGCGCGTTCTGGTACCTGGATGTGATCCAGCCCTGGATGGCTTTGTTGGCGGCCTACGGCTGGGCTGGCGCCAGTGCGCGCTGGGCTCGCAGCGCGGCGGCCTGGCTTGCGGTGATGGCCGCCGTTGGCGCTATGGCGTTGGGCGGGCAATGGGCGCTGTACCGGCAGTTTGAGGCGCTGGGCAAGCTGGACCTCGGGGCCAACGTGTCGTTCTTTCCGCGCATCGGGGGGCCACAGCGCTGGGCGCCATCCTTCAGCTTCAGGTACCTGCGCGCCATGCAGGACTATGTGGAATCCGAAGCCCTTTGTCAGAGCCAGCTTCGGGGCCTGTACTGGATGCTGGTGCGCGATATGACGAACCGCCAGTTCGACGCCAGGTGCCAGGTCGCTGCGGGGGGCGCCTTGGCCACGCAATATCTGATCGAACCCAAGGCTCAGGCGGTGCCGACCGCATTCACCCAGGGGCTTGTGCCCGTGGCTGCGCTGCCCGGTGCGGCGGTGTATGCCTTTGCGCCGCTGTCCGTGCGCGTCAACGGCCGCGAGGGTGGCAATGTCTTTACCGACGAACGGTTGGACTACATGACGTTTTTGCCAGCCACGCACCGAGAGGGTATTGCGCTGCAGATCAGCGCGCCGGGGCCTTCTGTGCTCCGCGTGGCCCTGCGATGCACCGACGAGACGGTGCTACCCCCGCCGGAGGGCTGGTCCTTGGTGCAGGCCAGCTCCAGTGTGCCGCCGCGCGCCGAGCACTTCAGGTACATGGGCAGCAACTACTACACGCTGGAGTGGTCCTTGCTGCCGGCGTGGCCAGGTGCTTCCATTACCGTGGCGACGCCTCCGGTAGCGCTGCAATGCGACGTGTCCGCAGCGGCGCGCGCCTTGCCCTGAGCGGCTTGTCCCCCTGCTCTTTGCCGGTGGGGGCAAGAGGATGCTGGGCGGGGCGGCAGTAGCTGCGGTTTTATGCGGCGCTGCGTCGGGTCAGAACCCCAGCGCAAACCCCAGGCTCAACAAGGTGCGACCTTGCTGGCGGCCCACGGTAGCGTCGAGCTGCTTGCCAGGCGCCCACTCCCACCGTGCACCCGTCTGAAAGGCGGGGGCGCTGCCTTGGGTGCCAAAGGCCTCCAGGTGCGGCGTGATGGCACCCCAGCTGCGTTCCACCGAGGCGCCCCAGGTGGCGCGCCAGGACTGGCCGCGCTCGCGCTGGCTGCCCAGGTTGGCGTTGACCACGCCCCAGGTCGCGGCGCATGTGCCGATGAGGTTGAGCGCCACCACGCTGCCCGCGCTTTGCCCGGTACTCTGGCGCCGGTGCACGACACCGGCACTGCTGCCTGCGTTGCAGCCCTGCTCTTGCGCGGGGCTCCACAGCCACTTGGCCTGCACGCCTTGCAAGGTGTGGCGTTCGTTGCGGTCACGCGCCAGCACGGCGCCCAGCTCCAGTCCTGCCATGGGGGTGAAGGCAGGGGCCATGTACACCGTGCCAGGCTGGCCGCGCTGGCCCTCCCACCACACTTCGACGTGACCATGGCCCACCTCGTCAACGCCTGCATCGTCCACGGACAGAGGGCGCCCGGCGTGGGCGGACCAGGCCACGCACAGGGTGGTGGTGGCTGCCAGCATGCGCGATGCGGTGGCGTGGGTGGTACGGTGGTAGCGGTGCTGGGTCATGGAGGGCGGTGGGCAATGGCTGGAGAAAAAGGCTCTGGCTATGTCGCGGGCGGGGAGGTGCCCGCCGCTACCGTCCGCGCAGGAACAGCGCATCCAGCTCCTTCATGCTCAGCTGCCGCCAGGTGGGGCGGCCGTGGTTGCACTGGTCGGAGCGGTCGGTGGTTTCCATCTGGCGCAGCAGGGCGTTCATCTCGTCGATGGTGAGCTTGCGGTTGGCCCGCACGGCACCGTGGCAGGCCATGGTGCCCAGGATTTCATTGCGGGCGCGTTGCACCACGGTGGTGGCGTCGTGGGCGGCCAGCTCGGCCAGCACGCTGCGGGCCAGCTCCACCGGGTCGCCCTGCGCCAACGTGGTGGGCACGGCGCGCACGGCCAGCGTCTTGGGCGAGAAGGGCACCACCTCCAGGCCTAGCGTGGCCAGCACGTCGGCAGACTCTTCGGCCGTGGCGACTTCCTGCGGCGTGGCGGCGAAGGTGGCGGGGATCAGCAAGGGTTGGCTGGCAATGCGCGCGCCGCTGTCCACCTGGGCCTTCAGGCGTTCGTAGACGATGCGCTCGTGGGCGGCATGCATGTCCACCACCACCATGCCCTGGGCATTTTCGGCCAGGATGTACACGCCGTGCAACTGGGCCACGGCCTTGCCCAGGGGCCAGGCGGTTTCGTTGCCATCGCGGCCCACAGGCCAGGCCGTGGGTGGGTTGCTGGCCGGGGGCTCGGTGGGGGTGCCTGCAACCGGAGCGGCCGTCTGTGCGGAGGGCGCACCGTCCCAGGGCGTGTCAGATGCATGGGATGCGGCAGGCGTTGCCCATGCTGCGGGCGCATCTGCCTGGGCTGAGGGCGCCCACAAACCGCCCACGGCCTCGCCCGATGCGGGGTCTGCCACGGGGCCGGCAGGCGTCGCACTGCGCGACCCCCACAGAGCCTGCAGGTCTTCCACACGGTGACCACGTTCTTCAAATTTGATAGCGGCCTGGGCATTCCACACCGGCGCTTGGGGCGTCTGGGGCTTGAAATGCTCCCCATCACCGGCTGCGGAGGGGTTGGGTGCCGCCGCAGCCGCTGCCAATGCGGCAGCCCGTGGCGCAGCCAGCGCGTTTTCCACCGCATGGCGCACGGCCTGGTGCACCTCGCGGCTGTCGCGAAAGCGCACCTCGATCTTGGTGGGGTGCACGTTCACGTCCACACGCGCCGGGTCGATCTCGACATACAG
>Ga0208123_100750_pt1 | contig 11671 bp, 11 predicted proteins | sample LakWasMe92_HOW11_2_FD_183914 | JGI IMG/M metagenome (GOLD analysis project Ga0208123, IMG submission 183914) | Freshwater sediment methanotrophic microbial communities from Lake Washington under simulated oxygen tension - Sediment Metagenome... | ecosystem: Environmental > Aquatic > Freshwater >... | reverse complement strand
ATGGGCACCTACCAGCTGCTGGACCTCACGCCCCAAGGCCGCCACGAGACCAACCCCGCCTACCCCATGGACTGGGTGCGCCACCACGACCGGTATGCACCTTTCCTGCCAGCGGCTGGGTCTGCGGCGGCACCAGCTGCACAGGCGCCACAGCCTTCACCGGCCCACACGGCGCCGGGCGGGTGCTGCTCCACACGGGGCTGAACCACACACGGTTGAGACCGCGACCATGGACGCCACCCTCTGGCCCTGGCTGGCCATCGCCGCCATGGGGGCGCTGCACGGGCTCAATCCGCTCACGGGCTGGGGGCTGACCACCACCTGGAGCCTCTGTGCGCGTGACCACAGCATGCCGCTGCGCGCACTGCTGCCCATGGCCTGCGGGCACTTGGCCGCCGTGGCATTGACGGCGGCTGCGGTGGTGTGGAGGCTATCGTTATCGCCATCCGCGCTGCTGGCGGTAGCGGGCGGCCTGGCTGGGATGGTGGTGCTCGCTCGCGCGCATTTGCCGGCGGCGGCGTGGCATCGCCTGCGCAAGCCCGCCGGGCCTGTGGGCATGGCGCTCTGGTCCTTTGGTGTGGCCACTGCGCACGGTGCCGGGCTGGCGCTGGTGCCTGCACTGGCGCCGCTGTGCGGGGGCAATGGCGCTGCAGGTGGAGTGGCCTCTGGGGGCGACCGACTCTCCACCCCCTTGCTGTTCGCGCTGGCCGCGCTGGGGGTTCACACCCTGGCCATGCTGGCCGTCACCGGGGCCATGGCCGCAGCGGCCTGCCGCGGTGTGCAGGGCGCCCAGCGCTGGCTGCAACGCTACCGGGGTTGCAGCGGGGGCCCTGCCCGTTGATCAGGCCTTGGCCGGGCGGTGCAGGGCGCAGATCTTGTTGCCGTCCGGGTCGCGCAGGTACGCCAGGTACAGCTTGCCGCCGGGGCCTTCGCGCCAGCCGGGTGGGTCTTCGCAGGTGATGCCACCGTTCGCTACACCGGCGGCGTGGAAGGCATCGGCCTGCTCGGGCGACTGCATCGCAAAACCGATGGTGCCGCCATTGGCAAAGGTGGCGGGCTCGCCGTTGATGGGGGTGGTGATGCCAAAGGTACCGGTGGGGCCGCGATAGAAGTAGCGGTTCTTGTTGGCCACCCCGGGCGGTACGCCCAGCGCCCCCAGCAGCGCGTCATAAAACTTCTTGGACCGCTCCAGGTCGTTCACACCGACCATCACATGACTGAACATTCATCGTCTCCTGTAGGCCCCTCAGGGGGCGGGTTGTGGCCAACGGTTGGCGTTGGCATGTTAGCGGGTGGCTATCGCCATCACCGGCGCCGGCCACAAGCCCCTGTGCGGCACTCAGGGGCGGGGGCATTGGGCGGGCTGTACCGCTGGCCCCAGAGCGCCCCCACAGGCTTCATGGAAGTCGTTTTGAGGCAAAAATGCGCCATGGTGCAAGTGCCATATGCCTGAATAGCTATCTAATTAATAGCAAATGTCAGCAACGCCCACAGGCTCCACGCACTGTCCGATCCCCTGGCATTGCCCTTTGAACAGACCCTCACCCCCCATGCTGCCCACTGCCTCCCACCCCCACTTCACCCCGGTGTCCCTCGACAAGGCCTACCGCCTGCTCAACCACGGCCCCGTCGTGCTGGTGTCGGCCGCCCACGCGGGCCAGCACAACGTCATGGCGGCATCGTGGGCCTGCGCACTGGACTTCGCGCCGCCCAAGGTCACGGTGGTGCTCGACAAGGCCACGCGCACGCGCGAGCTGGTGGAGGCCAGCGGCTTCTTTGCGCTGCAGTTGCCCACCGTGCCCCTGGCCGCGCTGACCGTAGCGCTGGGCACCGACAGCGCCAAGACCACGCCCGACAAGCTGCAGCGCCATGGCGTGCCGTTGTTTGAAGCGCCCGGCCACCCGGCGCAGGCCACGCCCCCGCTGGTGCAAGGCTGCGCCGCCTGGCTGCTGTGCCGCGTGATCCCCGAGCCGCACAACCAGCAGGCCTATGACCTGTTTATCGGCGAAGTGGTGGCCGCCTGGGCTGACGACCGCGTGTTCCGCAACGGGCACTGGGAGTTCGACACCGCGCCGGATGACCTGCGCACGCTGCACTATGTGGCGGGCGGGCAGTTTTATGCGACGGGGGCATCGGTGCGCGGCTAGTGCCGCCCAACGTGCATGCCACCCATGGGGACGGAGCAGCGGCAGACCGGTTGTGCCCGCCCTGTTTGCAAGGCACTGTCCGCTGGCCGCCTCACCCCGCCCCGCATCACTCCCCGTCCGAAATCCCCAACTGCTTGAGTTCTGCAAATTTGGCCGCCATCGTCGGGTTGCCGCGTGTCAGCTTCTTGATCGTGAGGTCTTCGGCCTTGTCGTTGGCCAGGCGCAGGTTGTTGGCCGACTTGTGCAGCGCCTCCTTGGTCTTCTCCAGGTCCTTGATGGCCTCGTCAATGCGCTTGATGGCTTCCTCGAACCCGTCCGATGCCAGGCGCCAGTTGCGCCCAAACGCGCCCTTGAACTCTTCCAGCTGCGATTCGAACTTGGTGATGTCCAGGTTCTGCGCCTTCACCAGCGCCAGCTCCGACTTGTACTGCAGCGACTTCATCGCAGCGTTGCGCAGCAGCGTGATGATGGGAATGAAGAACTGCGGCCGCACCACATACATCTTGGGATAGCGGTAGAACATGTCCACGATGCCGGCGTTGTACAGCTCGCTCTCGGGCTCCAGCAGCGACACCAGCACCGCGTACTCGCAGCCCTTTTCGTTGCGGTCCTTGTCCAGCTCTTTCAGGAAGTCTTCATTGCGCTTCTTCGTGGCCGTCTCGTCGCTCTCGTTCTTCATCTCGAACATGATCGAGACGATCTCGTTGCCCGCCTCGTCCAGGTCGCGAAAGATGTAGTCGCCCTTGCTGCCGCTGCGCGCGTCGTTGTCCTTTTCAAAGTAGGCGCGGGGAAACGCCGTGGCGCGGATGCGGTTGAACTCCGTCTCGCAGTGCTGCTCCAGCGTCTCGCCCACCATCTTGGTGGACAGGCGCGCCTTCATGTCCCGCAGCCGCGCAATCTCGCCGTCCCGGTCGCGCAGCTGCAAGGCGTACTGTTCCTTGATAGCGGCCTCCTCCAGCTGCTTTTTCACCACCACCAGGTTCAGGTTGTTTTGGAGCTCGTCGCGCTCCCGCGCCACCACCGTGACTGCCTCGGTCACCGCCAGCCTGCGTGCCACCTCGGCAGCGTCCAGTTGTGATTTGAGCTGCTGTATCTCGGCGTCCTTTTGGGCGGCCACGCCCTGCAGCTGCTGCGCCAGCCGTGCTTGTGCCAACTGGTCCGCTGCCTGCTGCGCCTGCCGCGCACGCTCCAGCTCATTGGCCAGCGCGTCGCGCTGCTTCTCCACCGAGCCCAGGGCCTGCGCCACCGCCAGGTCGCGCTCCACCGCGCCCGCGCCCAGCTGCGCCTTCAGGGCCTGAATCTCGGCATCTTTGGCCGCCGCCGACTTCTGCAGCTCATTGGCCACCTGGGCCTGCGCCAGCGCCACCGCATTGCGCTTGTCCTGCTCGGCCAGCTCCAGCCGCTCGTGCAATTGCGCGGCGAAATCCGCGTCCCGCACCTGCTTGAGGATGTCGGCATACCCGGCTTCGTCAATCTTGAACGCCTTGTTGCAGTGGGGGCAGATGATGTCGTGCATGGCGGTCACCGTGTGGGTTGTTTGTGTTTCGTTGGGTGGGGAGCATAGCGGTCAGCAGTGTGAGCAGACGGCGCCTTGCGAAGCCTCGTGCAGCGCGCTGACAGACCCAGCGTGAACGGCACCCGTGGATTCATACCGCGTCAGTCATCTGTCATCAGCCATCGCCCTGGGGTGGCAACTCCTGCATCGCACCCATCTTGCTGATGACCAGCTCAATGAACGCCGACACCGCCAAGGGCAGGTAGCGCCTGCTGGGGTAGACCATGTGCACGCCATGCCCCTGCCGGTGGTATCCAGGAAGCATGGGCACCAGCAGGCCAGCGCGCAGATCGCGTTGCGTCAGCGTGGAGGGCAGCAGCGCAATGCCCAAGCCCGCCAGCGCGGCCTTGCGCAAGGCCTGTGCCGTATTGCCACTGAAGCGGCCAGTCACCTGCACCTCGGCCGGTGCGCCATCCGGCCCCGTCACGCGCCAGGTGGCCTTGCCGCTGGGGTGGCTAAACGCCAGGCAGTCGTGGTCCACCAGGTCTTGCAGCGTGGCCGGAACACCCCGGCGGGCAATGTAGGCCGGGCTGGCCACCAGGCCGTCGCTGCCCGCGTCCAGCACCTTGCGGGCAAACAGGCCCGAGTCCTCCAGAATGCCGCCGCGAAACGCCACATCGATCCGGTCTGCAATCAGGTCCGCGCGGCCGTCGCTCAGCACAAAGTCCACCCGCACCTTGGGGTGCGCGACCAGGAACTCGGTCAGCCACTCCATCGCAAAGAAATCAAAAAAATCCGCCGGGGCCGCCACCCGCACCAGGCCGCTGGGCTCCTGGTTCACCGCCAGCAGCTCCTCGCCCGCATCCATCAGCCCCTCCACCGCGCCGCTGCAACGCTCCAGAAACACCTGGCCCGCGCTGGTGAGCGTGAGGTGGCGGGTCGAGCGCTGCATCAGCCGGGTGCCCAGCTGCGCTTCCAGCTGCTGCACCCGGCGGCTCAGGGTGTTGGGCGGCACGCCCAGGCGGCGCGAGGCTTCGGCAAAGCTGCCGCAGCGCACCACCTGCACAAAGATGGCCACGTCGTTCAGATCCAGCATGGTCACGCTCATTCATTCGATTAATGGACGAGTGCAATCATATTGCGCTATCTAGTCAATCAATCGATGAATTTTTAAGCTACAGGCATCAGTTCAACACCTCCGAGGTTCTTTTGATGTCTGCACCCGCCACCGCCCCACGCGCCATCACACACCGCACCCGCGGCACCACGAACGGCCCCATCACCCGCCTCATGAGCCCCGGGGACCTGGGCCAGGTGCTCAAGCCCTTCATCTTTTTGGATCGGGTGCACTTTCAGCCCGGCGCAGCGCAGCAGGGCTTTGGCATGCACCCCCACTCGGGCATCGCCACGGTCACGTTCTTGTCGGAAGGCGATGTGCGCTACGAAGACAGCACCGGTCAAGCGGGCCTGCTGCCTGCGGGTGGCGTCGAATGGATGCGTGCTGGCAACGGCGTGTGGCACACCGGTGCCCCCGTGGGCGACACGCCGGGCCGGGGCTTTCAGCTGTGGGTGGCCCTGCCCGCCGCGCTGGAAAACGCCCCCGCCCACAGCCAGTACCTCGCCCCCGAACTGGTGCCCCAGGTGGGCCCGGTGCGGGTGCTGCTGGGCGAGTACGGCGCAGTGCACAGCCCCGTGGCAGCGCCCGAGGGCATGACCTATCTGGCCGTGCAGTTGGCCCAGGGCGAACGCTGGACCTACACCCCGCCCCACGGCCACACCGTGGCGTGGGCGGCAGTGGCCACCGGCGCACTGACGGCGGGCGAACCCATTGCGGCAGGCGAGCTGGTGGCGTTTGAGCCCACCCACCAAAGCATCGACTTTGTGGCCACCGAAGCCACCAGCTTCGTGCTGGGCTCTTCCGTGCCGCACCCGCATGAGCTGGTCATGGGGACTTACTCCGTGCATACCAGCCAGGCAGCACTGCGGCAGGGCACCACAGAAATCCGGCGCATTGCAGGGCAACTGCGCCAAGCCGGGCGGCTGGGTTAATCCGTTTCACATCCCCCTCCACATTCGACTTTTCACTGTTCCCTTTCCCTCCACCCACTTCACTTATTGACCAAGGAAATCACCATGAACATCGGCATCATCGGCTCTGGCGCACTCGGCTCTAACCTGGCACGCGCATTGGCCAGCAAAGGCCTGTCGGCCACCCTCTCCACCCGGCGCGGTCCGGAATCACTGGCCGCGCTGGTGGCCGAACTGGGCCCCACCATCAAGGCGGGCACCGTGGCAGAGGCTGCCGCCGCAGACATCGTGCTCATCGCAGTGCGCTGGGAAGACCTGGGCCAGGCCCTGGGTGGCCTGCCTGCGTGGAACGGCCGCATCGTCATCGACGGCACCAACCCCGTGGAGTTTCTGGATCCCAACTCGCCCGCCGCAAAAGACCCCAGCAACCCGCTGGCGGCCTACGGCATCAAGGCCATCGACCTGGGCGGGCGCTCGTCCAGCGAAGTGTTCAGCGAATTCGTACCCGGCGCCCGCGTGGTCAAGGCGTTCAACCACCTGGACGTGAACGTTCTGGCCCAGCCCCAAGTCTCCGGCGGCCAGCGCGCCATGTTCTACGCAGGCGACGACGCCGCAGCCAAGGCCGAAGTGCGCAAGGTGCTGGACGCCATCGGCTACTTCCCGGTGGACCTGGGCACGCTGGCGGTGGGCGGGCGTTTGTCGGAGTTGCCGTTTGGTGCGTTGTCGGCCGCCCAGTTCATCAAGATCTGAGAAGGGGTATCTGCCCTGGCACTTTCAGACTGCAGGTAGCTCGATCAACGCGTGTTGCCTGGGGTCTGTGGCAGTGACCCTGCCCCACCACCCGCGGCACCTCCAGGGTGTGCGGTCAGCCCGTGCGAACAGCTAAAAAATCACACCAATCGATGCGCCGCATCCTTGCACTCAGCGAGCCATGACGCCGCTCTGCAAGTCCCTGCAGCGCTGTGGGGTAAATTGCCCCGCATGCCGAACACCTCTTCGCCCCCCTCTGCGGCCGCCCCCGCATCCCTCATCGACTCCCGCCAGGCCGCGTGGCGCCTGCTGACCACGCTGGGCCTGGTGGTGCTGGGCAACAGCAGCATGTATGTGGTGTCGGTGGTGCTGCCCGCCGTGCAGGCCGAGTTTGGCGTGGGCCGCGCCGATGCGTCGCTGCCCTACACGCTGATGATGGTGTGCCTGGGACTGGGCGGAATCTGGACCGGCCGCATGGCCGACCGGCATGGGCTGATGCCGGTGCTGTGCGTGGGCGCGGTGGCCGTGTGTGGCGGGTTTGTGTGGGCGGGGCTGTCGGGCAGCATCTGGGGGTTTGGGCTGGCGCATGGGTTGATGGGGCTGATTGGCAGCTCGGCCACATTTGCGCCGCTGATGGCCGACACCGCGCTGTGGTGGAACAAGCGGCGGGGCATTGCGGTGGCGATCTGCGCCAGTGGAAACTACATTGCGGGCGCGCTGTGGCCGCCCATCGTGCAGCACGGCATTGAGCTGATCGGCTGGCGCCATACGTATGTGCTGCTGGGCATTGTGTGTGGGGTGGGCATGCTGCTGCTGGCACTGCGCATGCGCCAGCGCGCGCCGGTGGCGCAGATGGATGCAGCACCGGCAGCGGTGGCACCGGCTGCGTCGGGTGCAGCGCCCTCGCCATTGCCGCTCGACCGCAGCCGCCCGTTCGGTCTGCGCCCGCTGCATGCACAGCTATTGCTGTGTGTGGCGGGCGTCGCGTGCTGCGTGGCCATGGCGATGCCGCAGGTTCACATCGTGGCCTATTGCACCGACCTGGGTTTTGGCGCGGCGCGCGGGGCCGAGATGCTGTCGCTGATGCTGGCCTGCGGCATCGTCAGCCGCCTGGTGTCGGGCGTGATCTGCGACCGCATTGGCGGCGTGCGCACGCTGCTGCTGGGGTCTGCGTTGCAAGGTGTGGGGCTGGCGCTGTTTCTGCCGTTTGACGGGCTGGTGCCGCTGTATGTCATCTCGGCGATGTTCGGGCTGTTCCAGGGCGGCATCGTGCCCGCCTACGCCATCATCATCCGCGAGTATTTCGCCCCACAGGAGGCCGGTGCGCGGGTGGGTGCGGTGATCATGGCCACGCTGATCGGCATGGCGCTGGGGGGCTGGATGTCGGGCTGGATCTTTGACCTGACGGGTAGCTATCGCGCGGCGTTTTTGAACGGTATGGCGTGGAACCTGCTGAATCTGTCGATCGTGGGCTGGCTGTTCTGGCGCGTGCGGGGCTGAGGGGCAGTGGTGGGGCAGGTGCAGCCTGGTGCGGGGTGAGTGCGGCCAGCTCGACTATCTCCGCAATGGTGTGCTCCTCGACCTCCAGGTAGCGCTTCAATGCGCAAATTTTTCTTTGAGCAAATCACGATGAGCGATAGGTTCTAGCTCGGCCTGGGCCGATACACGGCCCCGTTGCCCCGTTGCTCGCACCGTTTCGGTGGCCGCTGCCCGGCGCGCGCGGTGAGTCCGTCCTTCATACGGTCGTACCGACTGCATCCTCCGTAATCGCTTCCGCTTCATTCTCCATGTCATACACACTTTCCCTTTCAACGAAAACGGATGTCCGCCCCGTCCTTGGCGCGCTACGCCACGCTGCGGTGTGGACCTGCGGCGTCCTCGCCGCAATGGCAACACACACAGCACAAGCGCAGCCTGCAGGCTGGACACAAGCGAGTCCGTTCAATATCACGGAAAGCAGCGGCGCAACCCTGACGGATTACCAAATACGCCTGGTGCTCGACACGGCCAGCATGGTGACGGCGGGCCAATTGCAGGCAGACGCTGCCGATCTGCGCTTTGGGACTGCCGCATCGGGCGGCACGCTGATGGACTACTACATCGAACGCGGGGTCAACACCGCCTCCACGGTGGTGTGGGTCAAAGTTCCCACGATCCCCGCATTGGCCACGACGGCGTTCTTCATTTTTAGCGGCAATCCTACCGCCACCAGCGCGAGCACCGTCAATACGTTCGACTACACCGACGCCGTTGCCAATTCGGCCACACAGCAGGTGGTCGTAGGACAGCCTGGCGGCGTCACAAATTCCCAGCGCGGCTTCAGGTTCAAACCCAACCAGGACATTCTGGTGACCGACTTCGGGAAATACGAGCCTTCGGGAACCACCCGGTATCTGACGCTGTTCGATGTCGCCACGCAGGCCAAGCTGGCCCAGCAGCAGGTCTCAGGCCCCGCGAATACGTATACCTATGCGCAGCTTGCGCAGCCTCTGATGCTTACCAAGGACACCGAATACATCATGGAGATCTACCAGGGAGCGAGTGATGGCTACTACTTCGGCTCCAGCACGCAGATCAATCCTGTGCTGACGTATTTGGACATGCGCTATTGCAATGGCTGCACGCAAGACACGTTTCCCACCAACTACCTCAACGCTATCCACTACGGCTTCCCTGACTTCCAGTTTCGTACCACCAAGCAGGTCAGCCCGGCGCCGGTCTACGCGCTGGGCAACGTCGCGACCACCCTCTCGCTGACCAGCTCCAGCAACTCGGTCGGAGTGGGCGCCAGCGTCACCTTGACGGCGACCGTCAGCACTCCGTCGGCCGCAGGCACCGTGACCTTCCTGGATGGAGGAACGCCCATCGCCGGTTGCAGCGCCGTGCCCGTGGTTGCCGGTGCCGCGCAATGCACCACCAGCGACCTGCCCCTCGGCGCCCGGTCGCTTACGGCGGTGTACGACAGCGCCACGGGATATACGGCCAGCACCAGCGCCCCGTTCTCCCTGCAAGTGACACCGCTGGTAAGCGGCACGGCGATTCCCACCCTCTCGGAATGGGGCATCGCGTGCACGGCACTGGTCCTGGCAGGCCTGGGACTGGGTGGCCTATCCCGCTCCAGGGCGCGACAGGAACGCGCGTGATGCGTCAGCGGGTCGGCTGCAGATACCGCCCCACCAGCTCTGTCTGCGCTGCGGCGTCCACGCCCAGCACGTCCACCAGATAGGGCTGCAGACCGCCATAGTCGTTGTCCACCATGTGCAGGGCGGCGTCCAGAAACTCTTCCTGCACACGCCACAGCACGCGCAGCACTTCTTCCGGCGCGTGGCTGCCCATGCCCGGCGGGCGCTGGTAGAGCGTGTTGGTGAGCAGGTAGTCGTGCATGACCACATCGCGCGGCACGCCCAGGGTCAGCAGGATGAGGGCGGCGGCAAAGCCGGTGCGGTCTTTGCCTGCGGTGCAGTGGAACACGGTGGGCGCGTCGCTGGCCAGCAGCAGGCGGAACAGCTCGGCAAAACGTGGGGCGTTGTCGTGCACAAAACCCCGGTAGGTGTCCTGCATCAGGCCCACGGCGTCTTGGGCGGTGAGCTGGCGGCCGGTGCGCTGTAGCTCCAGTGCGCGCTGCACCACGGTGGGTTCGATGTGCAGTGGGTGGTAAGCCACTCCGGGCAGTGCGTAGGCATACGCGGCGCTTTCGGCCTGGCCGCGAAAGTCCACTGCGCGGGCCACGCCCAGGCCTGCCAGCAGGGCCTGGTCCTCGGGCGTGAGTCCCGCCAGGTGGTCGGAGCGGAAGATGCGGCGCCATTTCACCGGGCGGCCGCCGTGGCCGGTGTAGCCGCCGAGGTCGCGGAAGTTGGTGGCGCCTGCGAGGGGGACGGACCGGGTGGGGGCTTGCTCTTGCTGCATGGTGCTTGGCACGGTTGAGTGGTGGGTGGGGATACGAAAGCAACAAGGATAGTCGGGCACTGCGGCAGCTGCATGTCGCACGGGTGGCTGGAGAACGTCGAGTACGACGGCTGACTGGCTGACCACCCACCCCACAAGCCACCACCTGTGCCACGTCGATATGCAGAATGTGGGTATGCAGCGCTTGGTGCCCGTCCCCTCCGATTTGCAGCCCTGGCTGATGGCTGCCGTGGTGGTGGATGCCCCGGCGGCGCTGGCGCAATCGCATTTCCCGGCCATGGTGTCGAGCATGCTGGTGGTGCGGCTGGCCGGGCAGGTGGTGTGCCGGGGCGCGCTCGTGCCGCCATCGGCCTGGATGAGCGCCAGCACCACGGCCACGGTGTACGAACACAGCGGGCCGGTGCAGGCCGTGGGGCTGGTGCTGCAGCCTGAGGCCGCAGCGGCGCTGTTCGCCAGCGCGCGCGGGCTGGCGAACACGCTGCGGCCGCTGGCCGAACTGGTGGGCCCCGGGTGGGCGGAGGTGGAACACGCGGTGCGGGCAGCCGCGGACGACGGTGCGCGGCTGCAGGTGCTGTGCGACTTCATCCGCCAGTGGGTTGCGCCGCCATCGCCCTGCGAGGCGCGGCGGCAACAGGCGCTGGCTTTGCTACACGCGGCCAACGACGATGCAACAGACGCAGGCCAGCGTCTGGGTCTGAGCCAGCGGCAGTTTGAGCGGCGCTTTGTGGCGCACTGGGGCATGGCGCCCAAGCAGTTTCAGGTGATTGCGCGGTTGAACACCGCACTGGGGAGCGCGCTGGCCGCGCCCGACGGCCCTGTGGTGGAACTGGCGGTGGACCAGGGCTACTACGACCAGTCGCACATGGCGCGTGATGTGCGCAGGCTGGCGGGCCAGCCGCTACAGGCCCTGGTGCAGGGCAGCCGCAGCGCGGTCAGCGAACACTGGCCCCTGCAAGTGGGCGCGCAGGCGCAGCTGGGTCAGCCGCCGGAGGGATCAGCGTCCCTGCGCAGGCGTTGAGCCAGGTACAGCGGCATCACAAACGCGAGCCCGATACCAAAGCAGGCCGCGATGCAGGCCCAGCGCCACGCGCCCAGGCGGCGGTCGGCCGCCACCCAGGCTGAGAACGCCACGGCGGCCAGGTACACATCGCAGGTGATGCCGGTGGTGAGCGCGTTGGCAAAGGCATCGCGCCAGAAAACATCGGGCATCACGCTGCCACCGCCCAGAAAGTACACGGTGTTGAAGTACCAGGGGATGGCCAGGCCCAGGGCGGCCAGCAGAAAAAGAAAAACGCGCAGGGGTTGGTGGTGGTGCATCGGTGCATGCGGCCCCCAAAGAAAGAGA
>Ga0208123_100748_pt1 | contig 11699 bp, 12 predicted proteins | sample LakWasMe92_HOW11_2_FD_183914 | JGI IMG/M metagenome (GOLD analysis project Ga0208123, IMG submission 183914) | Freshwater sediment methanotrophic microbial communities from Lake Washington under simulated oxygen tension - Sediment Metagenome... | ecosystem: Environmental > Aquatic > Freshwater >... | reverse complement strand
TTCTTTTCGGTCACTTGTTTGACCGCCTGGATTTTGAATTCTTCGGGATATCGCTGGTTGCTCATGGCACCTCCTAATGGGCCTCATTTTAAGGCTTGGAGGTGTCTACGAAACTAGGGGCGATTCAGAGCGAATGTGAATGAAATACAAACTCTGCGTCGTCAGGTTGGTTCGGTTCGCATCCGCTTCGCTCATCATAGTAGCCCCGGTGCAGTCGCAGAGGATCTCGAACCCAGGTCCTACGCCAATACGCCGGTCGGTATCAATTTCCTGCTCATGGGCTACAGCGATCTCAACGGCAGCGTGACGGCCCACCCCTCAATCCCGCTCCAAGATGCCAAGCTCAATATAAAGACTGTCGTGCTTGCTTTTGCCAAATCTCTGGACGTCTGGGGCCGCTCCGGGAAGTTCGATATCGTGGTGCCTGAGGCAAGATTGACGGGCTCTGCTCGCCGGTGAACCCAAGGATCGTAATGTTACAGGGTTGATCGATCCAAGATTCCGCTTCTCGGTCAACTTATATGGCGCCCCGGCGATGTCCCTGACGGAGTTCCCCAGCTATCAACAGGATGTGATAATCGGCGCCAGCCTGGCGATCACGGCGCCGCTCGGCCAATACGACGCTAGCAGGCTGGTAAATCTCGGCAACAATCGCTGGTCATTCAAGCCTGAACTTGGGTGTTTGCGCCGATGCCGAATTGACCCACGTGCCGAGATTTTACTGAGCCCCTCTGAATTCTTGCGAACCAATGCCAGTGCTGCATTTCGTTAGATTGGACTTGGGTCAGTCTTTAGTCGGCGCGTGGATCAATTCGGCATCGGCGCCAACATTGGGAGCGAGACATCGAGGCTAAGTACATCATTCAAGCCGGCTCCCTGAAAGACATGTCCTTCCGTGTGCGCCAAGCGACGACTCGGGCTACCGCCTTCGAATCAGATTTGGATGAGATTCGTCTGATTGTGGAGTACCCGCTGCAAATTCTCTAAATCGAGCATTAGCTACCTAGCTCACCAGGTACAACCCGTCTCTTTGTTACTCCTTTGGTTGGGAGGCGGCTTAGGCGCCCTTGTGGCGCCTTTTTTTATGGTGCGCCAGGCATGGCGCGTTGCGCGCAAGCGCAACCAGTTTGGCTGTGGTGGCCACACTGGTGACTTGGAGGTGAAAGTCCTCTACACACCCGGCAAGGGGAAGTGTTAGCCAGAGGCAAGGGTGTCGCGGGTGACCGCGAATCTGAAGGAAGCCCGAGGCAAAATGCTGGCCTGACGAACAGGAAGCGGATTAGGCGGCACAGCGGGGTAAGGTAGCCATAATTGCCCAAGCCCAATACTTGCACGGAGCGCTGTGACGTAAATCCGACAGGCATAAGCAGGAAGGTCGCGCGAATTACCCTGGGAGATCTGTTTAGCCTGCCATGTGCTACCGGCATCGCGAGATGACGGGATGGGCGACAGAAGTCAACAAAGGCCGTAGTAGCTGCTCGAAACCGGAGCAATGAAGGGCTGAACCTGCCATGAGTGGATAGTCGGGTGTGATCTCTGCAGAGCGTAAAGCAGAAACTCCGCGTAGCGGGGGTCGAGACCATCAGGAGGTAGGAGCCGGAAGCTCCGAGGGCCGGTCTGGGCGCTTAGATACCGCAGGCGACACATCAACGGAACCAAACTCGCTGACGCTGTTTGTCAGTAGGCAGGAAGCGTTGTGCACCAGCCGATCCAAAATGGCATCGGCCAAGGTCGGATCGACGATAAGCTCATGCCATTTGTCCACCGGCATAGAGCGGTCATCCAGCAACTCCAGCATGTCGCGCCGTTGCTCGGCGGTAAGCGGCACAAGCCCCCAGTCGAGGATCAGCAGATCGGTCTTGGCGTAGCTGTCCATCAGTTTCGCGAAGAGGTCTTCCAGCAGGTGTGGCAGGCGCAGGTAGCGCACTCTGTAGCCGTTGTACCCACGCCCTTGGAGTCGCCATGATCAGGTTCAGCCCAACGCACTGCCACCAGCGTCGATCTCTATCAGCCGTGTTTTGACGCAGTTCCGATAGAGTTCGATCACCGATTGATTATAAAGGTCGCCCCCTGCCAGACCAAAAAATCAGACTGCTGGATGACGTTGCACAAACAATCATGGGGCGTGCAGTGGCGGACACAATCACTTCATGGCCTGCTTCCTTCCGAGGGTATGGATTCAACCGCGAGGCGTCGTCGGCGCATCAATCGGTAAGCTGCCGGGATGACAAATAGGGACAGTAAGGGCGCGGTAACCATACCACCGACCATGGGCGCAGCGATGCGGCTCATTATTTCGCTACCGGAACCGCTGCCCAATAGGATCGGTAATAGGCCAGCAATGATGACCGCCACCGTCATGGCCTTGGGTCGAACCCGCTGCACGGCTCCTTCGCTAATTGCTGCTATTAGCCCTCGCTCGGTACTGTCGCCGGCCTCTACACGTTCGGCCCAGGCGTTTTTCAAGTAGAGCAGCATGATCACGCCGAATTCGGCAGACACACCCGCCAGAGCAATGAATCCGACGCCGGTAGCCACCGACAGGCTAAAGCCGAGTAGGTAGAGGAACCATGCCCCACCAGTAAGGGCGAACGGCAAGGTGGCCATGATCAGCAAAGCCTCGTCGAATCGGGAAAACGTCAGGTACAGCAGCACGAAAATGATCATCAGCGTGGCCGGCACTACCAGCTTGAGCCGTGCGTTGGCTCGTTCAAGAAACTCGAACTGCCCCGAGTAACTCAGGCTCATGCCTGGCTGCAGCTTGACCTGCTCATTGACAACACGACGCAGATCGGCAACCACTGAGGCAATGTCCCGGCCACGTACGTCGATATACACCCACCCGGAAGGTCGGGCGTTCTCGCTCTTGAGCATCGGCGGGCCTTCACTGACCTTGACCTTCGCCACCGTGCCAAGGGTGATCTGGCTCCCTAGCGGAGTGTAGATCGGCAGTTGCTCTAGGGCGCCAAGCGAATCACGCCACTCTCGGGGATAGCGCACATTGATCGGAAAACGGGCGAGCCCTTCAATGGTCTCGCCAACATTCTCACCACCAATAGCACCGGCGACGATCGACTGCACATCAGCGATATTCAACCCGTAGCGGGCAGCGGCTTTGCGGTCGATATCCACATCGATGTAGCGGCCGCCCGTCAATCGTTCAGCCAGAGCCGAACTGACCCCGGGCACGTTTTTGGCTACGCGCTCGACCGCCTGAGTCGCCGCGTCGATTTCCGTCAAGTTTGTGCCGGCAATTTTCACTCCAATCGGACTCTTGATCCCAGTGGCGAGCATGTCCATGCGGTTGCGGATCGGTGGTATCCAAATATTAGTCAGCCCAGGGACGCGCACCACTCGATCCAACTCTTCCACCAATTTTTCCTGGGTCATACCAGGACGCCACTGTTCGCGTGGTTTGAACTGGATAGTGGTCTCGAACATCTCCAGCGGCGCCGGGTCGGTAGCGGTTTCGGCACGACCAGCCTTACCAAAAACGTGTTCGACTTCGGGTACCGTCTTGATCAAGCGGTCGGTCTGTTGCAGCAGCTGCGCCGCTTTCTGTGCCGACAACCCCGGCAGAGCCGAAGGCATATAGAGCAAATCGCCCTCGTCCATTGCAGGAAGGAACTCGCCACCCAAACGAGAGATCGGCCACAACGCGCTGAGGAAAACCATTAACGCGATTAATAGGGTGACTTTGGGTCGATGTAACACCGCATCAAGGGCCGGCTGATAGATCCTGATCAACCAGCGGTTTAGCGGGTTCTGGTCCTCTTTGGGGATCCGACCACGAATCCAGTAACCCATCAGTACCGGCACCAGGGTTACCGAGAGTCCGGCCGCCGCCGCCATGGCATAGGTCTTGGTGAAGGCCAATGGACCAAACAGACGACCCTCTTGAGCCTCCAGGGTGAACACCGGGATGAACGATAGGGTGATGATCAGCAGGCAGAAAAACAGCGCCGGCCCCACCTCCGCCGCCGCTTCGGTTATCACATGCCAGTGACGTTCGCCCTTCAACTCCTCCCCAGGATGGGCCACATGCCAAGCCTCGATCTTCTTGTGAGCGTTCTCGATCATTACCACGGCGGCGTCGACCATGGCGCCGATGGCAATAGCAATCCCGCCAAGGGACATGATGTTGGCGTTGATTCCTTGATGCCGCATGACGATGAAGGCAATGAGCACCCCCACCGGCAAAGAGATAATGGCCACTAGGGATGAACGTAGGTGCCAGAGAAATATCCCACAGACCAACGCGACGACGATGAACTCCTCAAGCAGTTTGTAGCTGAGGTTTTCCACTGCGCGGTCGATCAGTTTGCTGCGGTCGTAGGTGGTGACGATTTCCACCCCGGCCGGCAGACTGCTTTTCAGGTCGTCCAGTTTGGCCTTGACCGCCGCAATGGTTTCGCGAGCGTTCTTGCCGCTGCGCAGAATCACCACGCCGCCGACGGTTTCGCCTTCGCCGTCGAGTTCAGTGATGCCGCGGCGCATCTCCGGCCCCAGCTGGATCGTCGCCACGTCGCCTAGGGACACTGGCACCCCGCCAGCACCGAGCTTGAGCGGAATGGCACGAAAGTCATTCAGCGTCTTCAGGTATCCGGAGGCGCGCACCATGAACTCGGTCTCCGCCATCTCCAGCAACGCACCACCGGTTTCCTGATTGGCCTTGCCAATAGCGTCGGTTACCTCAGCCTGAGTGATACCGAGGCTGGCCAGCTTGAGTGGATCGAGTTGGACCTGATACTGCTTGACCATGCCACCCACGGTGGCCACCTCCGCAACGTTGGGCAGGGTCTTGAGTTCGAACTTGAGGAACCAGTCCTGCAAGGCGCGCAGTTGCGCCAGGTCGTGTCCGCCACTGCGGTCCACTAGTGCGTACTGATAGATCCAGCCCACGCCTGTGGCGTCTGGCCCCAAGGACGGTTTGGCGGAAGTCGGCAGTCGGCTTTGGACCTGACTCAAGTATTCCAGCACCCGGGAGCGGGCCCAATACAAATCGGTACCGTCTTCGAACAGCACGTAAACGAAGCTGTCGCCGAAAAAGGAATAGCCGCGTACGGTCTTGGCCCCTGGCACCGAGAGCATGGTGGTGGCCAACGGGTAGGTCACCTGGTTCTCAACGATCTGCGGCGCTTGTCCCGCATAAGGGGTGCGGATGATTACCTGAGCATCGGAGAGATCCGGAAGTGCATCGATCGGCGTGCTCTGAACCGACCAGACGCCCCAGACCGTGACGAAGATCGTCGCCAGCAGCACTAGAAATCGGTTGGCCACTGACCAGCGAATCAGGGCGGCGATCATGGCTGACCCCTTAGTTTTTCCAGGCGTTCAATGCGTAAACCATCATCGGTTTGGCTAACCGATACCCTAACCTTGTCTCCCGTCTTGAGACCTTGAACGAGAGCAGGGTCAGTCAATGGGAAGGTCATGGTCATACCAGGCATGCCCAGCGTCTTGAACGGACCAAGGGCGATTGTTACGTCTTGGTTATTGATCTCGACGATCTGCCCATCCGCCTCATGAAAGCTGGAGGCTGCTGCGCTGGGTGGTGACATTTCCAGCGTGCTCGCAACAATGCCCTTGAGACTGGCCTCAGAGTCGAGCAGGAACTGTCCAGAGCTGACTACCTGCTGACCTTCTTCCAACCCCTTCAATACCACCGTTTTGCCTTCGTTTTCCTGCCCGAGTTGCACTTCTAGGGGGCGGTAGCGACCCGCGTCTTCGGCGAGCATCACCAGGACGCGTCGGCCGGTGCGAATGATTGCCTCGCTCGGCACCCACAGCACGCTTTGTTCGGTAGAGCGTTTTAGGTGCACCTGGGCCGTCATGCCCGGCCTGAGTCGCCCATCAGGGTTGGGCAGTTCGACCCGGACACGCACAGTTCGGCTGTCGGGGTTGGTTTCGGGCAGAATCGCACTGACTGTGCCCTTGAGCACTGTTCCCGGAAAGGCTGGCAAACGTGCTTCTACCGCTTGCCCCATGATGATCGATCCAGTCTCCGACTCTGGTACGGCCACTGCCAGCCAGACGCTGCTCAATCCATTGACTCGAGCCAGAGTCTCGCCGGCCGCCACGGTCATACCCGAGCGTACATCCAACTCTTGCAGTACACCGCTAATGGGGCTGGTGAGCGTCAGGACCGGCTGGGTCTTGCCGCTTCGCTCCACTTGAGCAATCAGCGGTGCTGGCATCCCGGTCAAGCGCAAGCGCTGGCGTGCTGCCGCCAGCAAGTCGGCATCGCCACTGCGTTTGAGTGCGAGAAACTCTTCCTGAGCAGCGGCCCATTCCGGTACCAGGATATCGGCCAAAGCCGCATGGGCTTTGAGCACATCGCCTGGAGCACGGGCGTACACTCGCTCCACAAAGCCAGCAGTACGCGATTGAATCACTGCAACATCCCGCTCGTTGAATGCCAACACACCGACCACGTCCAAGTTGGAAGTAAGCACGCCGCGAGTGACTGTGGCCACTCGCAAACCGAGATTCTGGGTCAGGCTGGGGTCGATACTGATGGCCGCACTGTCCGCTGCAGCATCCGCGTAGCGGGGCTTCAACTCCATATCCATAAAGGGAGACTTGCCTGGTTTATCGAACTTCTGCTGCGGGGACATCGGGTCGTACCAATACAGTACTTTGCGTTCGTCTTGGGCTTTAGGGGCCTGTTCGGCTGCGCTATCAGGCATGCGCTGTTGAGCGAACCAGTAACCGCCGGCAGCGCCCAAGGTAATCGAGAGACCTGCCAGCAAAGCCCCTTTCCAGATTCGAGTACTCATTGATTGGTGTCCCCATAGGCGAAATACAGGCGAGCACTGGTGAGGGCTCGCTGTTCTTCGAAGTCGATCTGTTTGAGGCGTGCCTCGATGAGTTCACGTCGGGCAGTGATGACAGGTGCCAGGTCGCTTTTACCGGCCCGGTAGCTGGCCATGGTCATCCCGACTTTTTCCTTGGCCAGGGGTAACAGACTGTCCTGGCTGCGGTGCACGGCACGGTTCAGACGCTCGTATTCGGCCAGATCGTCCTCCAGTTGCTGGGTGTGTTCACGTACGAGAGCTTCGCGCTCGGCCTCCAACTGATTCAGTTCAGCGTGTTTGGCGGCGATCTTCGGGTTCTGTCGGGACTCGGGGAACAGTGGCAAGTCGAACGTGAACTGCACGCTGACCATGTCGCCGAACTGACGGTTGCGGCGCTGGTAATCAAGCTCCCAACTCCAGTCGGACTGCTTTTCGGACTCTGCTTCACGGACCTTGGCCTGCGCTTCGCGAGTCATTGGCGCGTATGCCGCCAATGCGGGGTGATATTGCAGCTTATGGGAATAACCCGAGGCGTCGACAAGCCATTCGGGCAAGCTGCCGACGGGCTGGTCATTGGCGGCCGGACCTATCCAACGCCTGAGAGCCGCTCTGGCTTGTGCCCGCAAGCGGATCAGATCGTCCTGTTGTTCCGCCAACTGAGCCGCCTCCTGTTTCGGCGTTACTGCATCGGCAGGTTGGGCACGACCACCGGCGATCTGCGCCCGGACGGTATCGGCCAACAGACGGTTCTCCCGGTAAAAATCCTGAAACAGCACCTCTTTACGCTCGACGGAGTAGCTGCTGATCCAGGCCAATGCCGTGGCCTGACGAACGTTCAGCCGCTCGACACGGCCTTCGGCCGCGGCTCGATCTACGGCCGCCTCGGCAACTTCGATACGCGCCCTACGCTTGTCACGATTGGGCACCTCCTGCATGACGCCGACCATCTGCATGGTCATACCGTCCTGCTCGAGGCGCCAGCGGTCAGGGCCACCGATGGGATAGTCTTGTATGCCCAGCAGGAGCTTCGGGTCGGGTAGTTCTCCAGCTGGAATGGCGGCGCTGCTGGCCGCTTGCAGTTTGGCCGCTTGGGCGGTCAGCGATGGTGCATTGTTTTCAGCCAACCGTAAGGCTTCGTCGAGTGTCAGGGGTGCAGCAAGGCTTGGCAATGCCAGCACGCTTGCCGCCAGGGCAGCCACGAGGGGCCAACCGGTGCAGTAGCACTTGGGATTCATGTTCACGATTCCTGTGATGATCCACTGCGCGTGTCTTGGGCTCGCGCGCAGATATGCCATCCCGCGCCAGGGCGGGATGAGGCTCAGTGGGGTACAGGAATCAAGCGCGAGGCGGTCGCCACACCCCGGAGGGAGCCTGAGTAGACAGGGAGTCGCTGAAGATTGTTAGTATTTGCGGACTGGACAAACGGGTGGCAGGTTTCCCCAACAACACTTGTAGCAGACTGGCGCTCCTGCATTCCTGACCAGGTTTGCAGGGTTTGCCATGATCGGCGGAGCTGCTCATATCACCGCAACAGTCCTGGTTCATATCATCCATCATGGTCATACCCGTCGTGTTCGTCGGGCAAGGTTCTGTCGGTGACTGAATGCCCGCCATCCCGCTCAGGGGAAGCGCCAAGCTGATCAGAAAAATGAGGAACAACCGCAGATAGCGTTTCATGCGAGGAAGTTTAGTCGCTGGCGACGGGCGATACCATTACGAATCTGTCAGGTAGAACCAGCAGCAACGGCGCTCCTTAATTTAGCGGCCTGTCTATACGCATGCTGATAGGTCAGGCTTCGTAAATGATTGTCTCGTGAGTCGGTAATGCCACGATAAGGATCACCGAAATGGGTAGAACCAGTGGACCGTGCCGAGAACAGCGCTCAACAACAGATAGATACCCGCCAAACACCTACTATCCTACCGCCTATAAGTTTGTTGAGCAGATAGCTCAATATGAGCTCGCCGCAACAGAATCACTGGACGCTGTAGATACACTTGCGGACGACAGCCAAGGAAACTGGAATATGTCCGAGACAATAGCTACACATAGCATTCCCCGTACGGTCTGGGCGCTAGGTTTCGTCAGCCTGTTCATGGACTTTTCTTCAGAAATGGTTCATAGCTTGCTGCCTATCTTTCTGGTGGGCACTCTAGGCATCAGCATAATCACTCTGGGTCTGATCGAGGGCATTGCGGAGGCGACGGCCCTGATAGTGAAAGTGTTTTCAGGGGCGATCAGCGACTACGTCGGTCGTCTCAAGGGCTTGCTGCTGGTTGGCTAGGGTCTTGCGGCACTCACCAAGCCGCTCTTTCCATTGGCTCACTCTGCAGAAATGGTGTTCACCGCACGCTTTCTGGATCGGATCGGCAAAGGTATTCGCGGCGCTCCACGTGATGCCCTGGTCGCTGATGTATCGCCACCGCATATCCGTCGCTTGCTTCGGCTTACGTCAATCCATGGATACGATAGGGGCCTTCCTCGGGCCAGCAGTAGCCATCCGCCTGATGTATGCCTTCAGTGAAAACATTCCACTGGTGTTATGGATCGCGGTGATACCGGCGTTGGTAGCGGTCAGTCTGATTTTTATTGGCGTCGATGAGTCCGAACACGAGCATTCAGCTCAGCGCTTTCGTTCACCCTGGCACGTTTTAGTGAGGCCTTCCTGGGCTTGCGCGCTCAGCAAGCAGGGTTGTCTGCAACCTGGGTGCCGATAGTAATGGTGGTGATGGCCTTGTTCTACACGCTCTCGGCCTACCCTGTGGGGAAGCTCTCTGACCGTGTAAGTCGCACAAGTCTCCTCAGGGTCGGGTTGATATTGCTGATCTTGTCCGATCTGGTTCTAGCCAGTGCCGAGTCCGTCTCAATGTTGATACTCGGCGTCGCCCTATGGGGACTTCATATGGGATTTAGTCAGGGGCTACTGGCTGCGCTTGTCGCTGACACGACACCGGCAGAATTGAAAGGAACCGCTTTCGGGATTTTCAACCTGGTGAGTGGTGTATCCATGTTGCTGGCAAGCGGGATTGCGGGGTTATTTTGGCAAACGTATGGCTCAGCAATGACATTTTATGCCGGCGCGGTTTTTTCTGCGATAGCGCTCATACTGCTGATAGCACAACGTAGCAAGAGCACACATCGCTTGCATGATCACGGGCAGTGATCATGCAAGAATCAAGGAAAGTTTGAAACTTAGTTTGCCATGTACTCGGCAATCACTTGGTCAGTACCTGCTTTGCTCAGGCCGATGACCTGATAAACATCCTGCTTCCCACCGACCTCCATGCCAGGCGAGCCTGCCGGCATGCCCGGCACAGCTATCCCGATAAGGTCGTCGCGTTTGCTCAAAGCAACTATTTGCTCGGCAGGCACGTGGCCTTCAACAAACTTGCCGTTGATCACCGCGGTGTGGCATGACGAGAGACGCGGAGCAACACCCAGGCCCTGCTTGACCGCGCTCATGTTGGTTTCTACATGATCAACGACGGTGAAGCCGTTAGCTTCAAGGTGCTGCATCCACTTCTTGCAGCATCCACAGTTAGCGTCACGATGGACGTCGATCGTCATCGATTCTGCTGCATGACCAGCGGAACTGATAAACAGAGCCGCGAATGCAGCGAGGCGAAGTGCCCGGCCAGGACGAAGAAAGTTATTTCGCATGGGTATGCTCCTTCCCATCAGCATGGGTATGAGTTTTTGGCTGATCCGCAGGAGCATCTGCACCCTCAGTATGAGCATGCTCAGTACTTTCATCCTGAGAGGGTGCTGCGTCTTCATCATGAAGATGCGCACTATTTTTGTCGTCATGATGATCGTCGGACTCAGCTACTTCTTCAGCTCCGCCTGCATCATGATGTCCAGCGGCAGCCTCTTTTTGACCGTCATGCTGTCCTTCATGGTTATGCATTTTGGTCTCGCCGCCACCGTGTTGGTGGCCATCGCTGCTTGCTGTCAGGGCCTTATATTGCTCTGCATCCAAGGCGGGAAGCTGCTGAAGAAAAGCAACCATCCCCCAGATGTAGGGGTCGGCCATGCTTTTGCCCCAGGCTGGCATGCCTGTGGACTTGATACCGTGCTTGATGATCCAGAAGGCGGCAGCTGGATTTCCATCAACGCCCAGTTTTGAAAGATTTGGAGGTGCCGGGTAAAGGCTTTTACTCAACTCGGTTCCAGCGACACTCGGAGCGAGGTGGCAGCCAATGCACATTGAGTTGTAATTGCCTGCACCTGCACGAATGAGAGCTTCATCGCTTAGGTCGGGGACTTTAATGTCGCGTGAACGCACTGCAATCGAGCGATCCCGAGCAGTGGACAGAAGTGCGTAAACGGGATCGGAGTGGGGTTCATCGGCCCCAACGTTGAACACACCAAAATGCACGACGCCGGCCCCCATGATGACTGCAACCACACCGGCAGCAGCCAACGTTTTTATTGTTCTTTTCATATAAGGTTCTCAAAACCACATCCGAATACCTACGACAAATCGCGCCTCGTTCGTATCCTCTCCTTCATCGCTAGCGAGGTCTGCGGTCTTGCCATAGGAGCGACTCCAGGTAACGCCGATGTAGGGGGCAAACTCGCGGACAAGCTCGTAGCGCAACCGCAAACCTACTTCGGTATTGGCCAAACCAGAACCAATGCCGCGTTGCGGGTCGTTTTTCCCGTAAAAATTCATTTCGGCTGTGGGCTGCAAGATCAAGCGATTGGTAAGCAGAATGTCGTAATCGCCCTCTAACCGAGCCGCGGTCTGCCCGTTCTCACCAATGAATGCGGTGGCTTCCGCTTCAAAGTTGTAGAGAGCCATCCCTTGGATACCCAAAGCGCCCCAAGTCTGTGGCGAGCCTGGTTTAAAATCTTGACGCACCCCGGTAACAACGTCCCACCACGGACTGATCGAGTGC
>Ga0208123_100739_pt1 | contig 11804 bp, 14 predicted proteins | sample LakWasMe92_HOW11_2_FD_183914 | JGI IMG/M metagenome (GOLD analysis project Ga0208123, IMG submission 183914) | Freshwater sediment methanotrophic microbial communities from Lake Washington under simulated oxygen tension - Sediment Metagenome... | ecosystem: Environmental > Aquatic > Freshwater >... | reverse complement strand
CGTCGGGGGCTTAGTTTTTGTTGGTGTGAGAGCTTACATTTTCTAAGATCCTCGACTCCTTTTCCAGCCGGTCAGATTTTTTCTACACCCTTAAATGCGAAGAGCCGCTTTACGGCCGGTGCCGTAGTAAGTGTTGAGTGAACGAGTCCATAGGACAGCATGATAAGAATGTCTGTCTGTCACCAAGTCATGTGATTTTCCTTACGTAATTGAGCGTTCATCAGCCTTCGTGCAGAAGGCACGGGACGAGGGATGGTGATGACCAATTGTCAGCACGCAATAAACTCTAGAGCTTGGATTGCAACTTGAACACTGTTAGAAATAACAGGTTTATAGTGCTTTTAGAGATTAGTATTTTCGCGAATTGTTATATGTATTAAGGGGACTGTCAGAGACGGTGAAAATCGAATTATGAGAGTGATGAAGGGCTTGCCGTGCCCCTGGAACGCGCCAATGCCCGTTCGCTACAAAGCCTTTGCGACAATGAACATACGCTTGAAGGGGAACAGAGTGTGCCCATCTACCTCGGGCGGATAGTGCTGATGAACCCTCCTTATGTAGTGATCGAGAAAGCGTTCCCTGTCATTGTCGTCAAGAGCCAGTAAGACTGGACGTAACGCCGAGACCTTGACCCAGTCGACGATTGACGACGGACCCTCGACCACTTGCAGGTTTTCGGTTTCCCAGATGTCCAGCTCGCGCGTTAATGGTGCCAGCAATCGGTAGTAACTGTCCTGGGTCATCACCGTACGCTGTGCCATCGACCGACGCAGTTTGGCGCTACCCAACGGTGCGCCACCAGCGCCGCCATGTTTGAGCGTTTCGAGCATCAACCGATACCAGCAAGCATCTCGCCAATTAGGCATGTGCGCCGCCAGGCACCCGTCGCGATTGAGCTGATTGAGCAGGCGGGGCAGCAGGTGTTCGTGGTCGCTGACGAAGTGCAAGACAGCGGCGGCCATCAACAGGTCGGCAGGTTGCTCGGCTTGCCAATCCTGTATGTCGCATCTTTTCCACAGCGCCTTGATAGGTAGGTATGAGGCTTCGCAAAGCATTTCTGCAGAGCTGTCCACGCCAGTCAGTTCAGCATCAGGCCATCGCAGGCTCAGTCGGCGGGTGGCGATGCCAGTTCCACATCCCAAGTCATAAATATGTGCGGGATGTTCAAGGGTGATGTGGTCAAGCAGCTCAACGACCGGGCGCTCTCGCAAACGCGCAAACTTGAGGTAGGACGCAGGGTCCCATTGAGTACTTTCCGAGCGTGCAGCGTTTGATTTCACGATCATGGGGTTGACCTCCAAGTCGGGATGAGTCTGTCATTTACAATGATATTTCACGCTCAGGATCGCGCAGAGGCGGCCCGGATGTCCGGTTCGCGCCACACACCGCCGCTGTTGAAGTGATCTGGTTGCTCAAGAGAACTAACCAACAGACTTGGTAATTCAGTCTCCGAGACGGTTACGAACGAGGAACCATTGAGACATTGGAGTTCCACAAGTCAACGAACGTGAACGCTCCGGGCGTATCGTGGATAGTCCCGAGGATTGGGAATGTCAGCTACTGTGATTGTTGACAGTTTTTTATATCGATTGGCAATTGCTGACCCACAAAAAACATTCAACCAACTGCTGTAGGGAACATAGGAAACTGGACGGGGCAATCCTCAGAATCAATAGCCGCTATGTTGGCGCCCACAAACTTGGAAAAATCGTACTAGGGGTTCTCGTGGAGCAGTGGAATAGAAAGTGTATTTAAGCCCGATACTTGCCAGCCGTTGAATGCGCGCTTGTTTGCCCAGCCAATAAAAGCGCAAATGCCATTGCTTGGCGCCCTTGGGCCCCACGAACAGCGCAAGCCCGCCCGAGTCTTTGAGGGTGTAATTTTTACCGGAAGGTTTCGCCTGGCGAACGGCGGTATCGGTCAAGGCCATGAGTACATCTCCCGTCTCGTAGGGTCGAGGAGATGTATATCGATGCCGGACCGAGGCGCTCCACTCAAAAACCGCTGCGCTCGCTGCCCGGATTCTATGTACTTAAAAATGTACTTAAAAAACGTGGCTGGAGACGGATTTCGGTGGATCGCACTGGAACGAAAAAAGACGCCGAAGCGTCTATTTCGTGGATCCCAGCGTCCAGTGGACAGCTGTGGATCAAATTTTGGAGCGGGAAACGAGACTCGAACTCGCGACCCCGACCTTGGCAAGGTCGTGCTCTACCAACTGAGCTATTCCCGCTTGGTGATGCGCATTCTATAGAATCCTCAGCACCCGTCAACCCCTTGATTCAAAAAAGTTTTATTTCTTTTCCACGGTTGTGCGCAGATGGGGCCAGGCGGCGCGCAGGTATTGCAGCATGGACCACAGGGTCAGGCCGGCGGCGATCAGCAGCAAGGCAGCACCCAGAAAGTGAAGTTAGACGGGTTGGCCAGCAGGATGACCAGCGCCAGCATCTGCGCGGCGGTTTTCCATTTGCCCATGTTGGACACGGCCACGTGGGCACGTGCGCCGATTTCGGCCATCCATTCGCGCAGGGCCGAGACGACGATCTCGCGACCGATGATCACGGCGGCCGGCAGGGTCAGCCACAGGTTGCCGTGCTCTTGCACCAACAACACCAGTGCCACGGCGACCATCAGTTTGTCGGCCACAGGGTCGAGGAACGCGCCAAACGGCGTGCTCTGCTCCAGGCGTCGTGCCAGGTAACCATCCAGCCAGTCGGTTGCGGCCGCAAAAGCGAAGACCGAACTGGAGGCCATGTAGCTCCATTCATAGGGCAGGTAGAACAACAAAATGAAAATCGGAATGAGCAGGACGCGTAGAACGGTGATCAGATTAGGGATATTCATCGGCACAACTGGCTACGAGGTGAGAAGGCATTCTACTCGCTGTGTAGGTTTGCATAAATCAACTCAGCGAGCTTTTTACTGATTCCAGGGGCTTTGGCTATTTCTTCAATGCTGGCACGGGACAATTCCTGCAATCCGCCAAAATGCTTCAACAGTTCGCGCCGTCGCTTTGGCCCTACACCCGCCACCCCTTCCAGGGTGGAGGTACGCCGGGTTTTACCACGTCGGGCACGATGACCGGTAATGGCAAAACGATGGGCTTCGTCGCGAATCTGCTGAATCAGGTGCAATGCCGGTGAATCGCCCTTCAAGGTGAACTCATGGGCTGCATCATTCAAGTACAACGTTTCAAAACCGGCCTTGCGCGTCGCGCCCTTGGCCACGCCGAGCAGGATCAGGTCGGGCACCGCCAGTTCGTTGAGCACGTCACGGGCCATGGATAGCTGGCCCTTGCCGCCGTCCACCAGCAGGATATCCGGCAGCTTGCCCTCGCCGTCCTTGAGTTTGCTGAAGCGCCGGGTCAGGGCTTGGTGCATGGCGGCATAGTCGTCGCCCGGGGTGACACCTTCAATGTTATAGCGTCGATAATCGGACTTGATCGGGCCTTCCGGGCCGAAGACCACGCAGGACGCCACGGTCGCCTCGCCGCTGGAGTGACTGATGTCGTAGCACTCCAGGCGTTGCGGCGGCTCGTCAAGCTTGAGCACATCGGCCAGCGCGTCAAAGCGCGCGGCCACATGCTGGCGGTTGGCCAGGCGCGCGCTCAGGGCCTGTTCGGCGTTGGTCACCGCCAGTTGTTGCCAACGCGCCCGCGTGCCGCGCACCCGGTGGCTGATGTCCAGCTCGCGGCCGCGCAGGGCGTGGATCGCATCAATCAAGGCGGGGAAGTCTTCGTGCACCACGTTGACGATCAACTCGCCCGGCAAGTCGCGCTCGGGGCTGCTGACGTAGTACTGGCCAAGGAACGCGGCCATGACCTCGGCCACCTCCTCCTCGATTCCGGTCTGGGGAAAGAAGTTCTTGCTGCCCAGCACCCGGCCGCCACGTACGCTGATCAGGTGCACGCAGGCCCCGCCCGGGTTGACGAAGGCCGCAATCACGTCGACGTCACCGGTGCCGCCCTCCATGCTCTGCTGGTCCTGCACCCGCCGCAACAGCGACACCTGGTCACGCAGTTCGGCGGCCCGCTCGAAGTCCAGGACACTGGCCGCCTGCTCCATGGCGCCGGACAGTTCGTCGGCCAGGGCATTGCTGCGCCCTTCGAGGAACATCACCGAGTGCCGCACGTCTTCGGCATATTCCTGGGGCTCGACCAGCCCGACACAGGGTGCCTTGCAACGCTTGATCTGGTATTGCAGGCATGGGCGGGTACGGTTCTTGTAGAAGCTGTCTTCGCACTGACGCACAAAAAAGGTCTTTTGCAGCAGGCTCAGGCTCTCGCGGATCGCCCCGGCGCTGGGGTAAGGGCCAAAATATTTGCCCTTGTGCTTCTTCGCCCCGCGATGGATGCTCAGGCGTGGGAAATCGCCGTCCGACAGAAACACGTACGGGTAGGACTTATCGTCACGCAACAGAATATTGTAGGGCGGCCGCCATTCCTTGATCAGCGTCTGCTCAAGCAGCAACGCCTCGGTTTCATTGGCGGTGATGGTGGTTTCGACCTGGGCGATACGCCCCACCAGCGCGGCAGTCTTCGGCGCCAGGCCGGTCTTGCGAAAGTAACTGGCCAGGCGCTTCTTGAGGTTCTTGGCCTTGCCGACGTACAGCAGGCGCGCTTCGCTGTCGAACATGCGATACACGCCAGGCCGGCCACTGCAGGTCGCTAGAAATGCACTGGGATCAAACGCGGCGGTTATTTCAGTGGCTTGCATTTCAGGCGCTGGCGTCCACCATGCCGTGGCGAACCGCCAGCAAGGTCAATTCAACATCACTGCTGATGGACAGCTTCTCGAAGATTCGATAACGGTAGGTGTTCACGGTTTTCGGCGACAGGCAGAGTTTGTCGGAAATCGACTGGACCTTCTGGCAGCCGACAATCATCAAGGCGATCTGAATCTCGCGCTCGGACAAGGCATCAAACGGCGAGTCGCTGACCGGCTGAAACGACTTGATCGCCAACTGCTGGGCAATCTGCGGGCTGATGTAGCGCTGGCCGGCGAATACCAGGCGGATGGCCTGGACCATTTCTGCGAGGCCCGCACCTTTGGTCAAATAACCTGCCGCGCCCGCTTGAAGAAGCCTGGTAGGAAAAGGGTCTTCCTCACAGACAGTGACCACGACCACCTTGATATCTGGATGACTGCGCAACAACTTGCAGGTAGCGCCAAGACCGCCAATCCCCGGCATCTTGACGTCCATCAACACCACATCGGGCTTCAATTCACGCGCCTTGATCAGGGATTCCTCTCCCGACTCAGCCTGGCCGACCACTTGCAGGCCATCGATGTCAGCCAGCATTCGTGTAATGCCTGTACGAACGAGATCATGGTCATCGACTACTAGCACCCTAATCAAGCAGACACCTCGCGAAATGGTCTTATAGGTTGCTGAACACCTTAGCAAAAAACCAAGGCACAGACCTAGCTGAACGCGTCATATATATAGAGTTTCAATACACTACGAACGCCTGCCGAACGGCAGGCGGGGTTGTTTCCTGGGTAAAAGGTCAGGATTCCTTGGGGATCGGCCGGGATTTTCCATTCACCACAGAGGAATGCTCTGCCAGGGTGCTGGTCAGCCTGCGGATTGCGTCCTGGTCCTCTTTAAACATCGCCCGGTAGTTGCCCAGCACCTTTTCTTCGATCTGGCTCAGGTTGTCCAACTGGATAGGCGTTGGGCTGCCCGTCAAGACGAACAGGATATCGACGCCCTTCTCAGCGACCCGGGACAAATAATCGGCCTTTGGCGCGCGGCCACCGCTTTCATATTTGCCTTGTGCGTTTGCTTCCACGCCTCCTATTTCACCAAAAACCTTTTGCGACAAGCCAAGTCGCTCTCTTTCTTGCCTTAAGCGCGAACCAATTCCACTCATTTGGATGTATTATCCTTTCTGGTACACCCCAAGAGGTGACGATGTCATCTCGTTTTACACAAACTTGAACGGTTTTGAACTATGCCCGGAATTCGTACCGCTGCACAAGCCAAAGCCTGGCTGGAACATCAAGGCAAATCGGTCCAGGCATTCGCCAGGGAACATGGCGTGGACCCGGCAACCACCTATCAAGTGCTCGCTGGGCGCAAAAAGGGGCGGCGTGGAGAAGCCCATAAGGTGGCGGTCCTTTTGGGCATGAAAGAGGGGATCATCCTTAACGAGACACAAAGCCCAGGTAATGATCAGGAGATTGGCTCCTAAGGAGCAGTATGCACCGATTCAAGTCGAGCGCGAGGTTTACCTAGACGACTGCGCTGACAAACAAACAGACTCCATCTGCCAGAAACAGCCCTGCTCACCGACAATACTCAGCCCCTGGCGCTGATACAGCCTTTTTGCCGGGTTGGTCTTGAATACCGTCAATCGCAAATAATCCCGGCTTTCAGCCCGGGCCTTGGCGATCATCCGTTCCAACACCCAACTGCCCGCGCCCTGACGGCGAAAAGCGTCAAGCAGGTGCAGTTCGCGAATGTACAACGCCTTATCATCCCGGCTCAGGCTGACGAACCCTACCGGCCTGTTATCCTGGCAAATCAACCAGTTTTCCCGCCCGGCCCAGGCGGTATCGAAGCCTTTGTCAGACCACGTCAGATGGTATTGCCGATAGTAATGGCCCATGGCCTGATGCGTCAGGCTGCGTGCAAAGGCCAGGTGCTGATCCGATGCAGCCTTGAGGGTGAATGCCATAGCAGTGGGCTCCATTGCGTCACAGGTCGCATCCAGGCAATCATTGTGAGTATCCTCCAGCATATCGGGACATCCGCCATAGTGCTAAGCCCCTCCTCACGATAGAAATTACTGATTGAATCCACCTACAGGCCTCAGTTAAGCTCCACCCCATCATTTGGAGAAACACCATGTTGCCACTCACCCTCATCCAGGCTCGCCCTACCGCCAACGCACAGCGTTCGGTCGTGGCTACCCGCGTGAACGGTTTGAGCGCACTGGTCAGCTTTTATTTTGGGTATTGGTTTAGCCACTGGCGCGCCTGATACCTGAAATCGGCGCCCACTACTCAAGGGGTCGCCTACCAGAGAAATCTAACCCCCGGTCGGCTCCCCGACCGGGGGTTTTGTTTTTTCAGCCCTGAACACTTTTTGCAACACACCGAACTTAAAGGAAACCACACCATGAACTTCACCACTTATTACCGTTACGACATCTGCACCGCCTGGCGATTTAGCAAGCTCCGTTCGGGACAGCCTGCCGCCTCCGATCGGTCACCTATTGGTGGCAAGCCAACACACACCGCCAATACGGCCAATTGTCGAACACCCCAGTAGGGCAGAGCGTGCGGGAACAGCCCGCCGCTTGCCCAGGAAGCAAAAACTATGAACTCGTCCATCGCCGCCCTGCCCGTTACCACCCTGTCCAGCGCCAATGAAGCGCTGACCCAGCGTTTGCCCAGCGCCCTTGAGCTCAAGCAGCAATTGCCCCTGAGCCCGTTCCTGAGCGAGCAAGTCAATGCTCATCGCCAGGCGATCCGCGCGATTCTCAAGGGTGAGGATTCGCGCCTGCTGGTCATCGTCGGGCCCTGCTCGATCCATGACCCCGAATCCGCCATGGAATACGCACGCAATCTGAAGAAACTGGCCAATGACGTCAGCGACCAGATGCTGCTGGTGATCCGCGCCTACGTCGAAAAACCGCGCACCACCATCGGCTGGAAAGGCCTGGCCTACGACCCGCACCTGGATGGCAGCGACGACATGGCCGCCGGCCTCACCCTGTCACGGGAATTGATGCGTGAAATGCTGCGCCTGGGTTTGCCGGTCGCCACCGAGCTGCTGCAACCGATGGCCGCCGGCTACTTCGACGATATGCTCAGTTGGGTCGCCATTGGCGCACGCACCACCGAGTCGCAGATCCACCGGGAAATGGCCAGCGGCCTGGGCATGCCCGTCGGCTTCAAGAACGGCACCGATGGCGGCGTGGCCATTGCCTGTGACGCCATGCGCTCGGCGGCCCACCCGCACCGCCACTTCGGCGTCGACAGCCAGGGGCATCCGGCGATCATCCAGACCCCGGGCAACGCCGATACCCACCTGGTATTGCGCGGCGGCCACCGTGGCCCGAACTACGACCGCCAGAGCGTGGCCCAGGTCAAGGCCGACCTGGCCAAAAGCAAAGTGGCCACGCGGCTCATGGTCGATTGCAGCCACGCCAACAGCGGCAAGGACCCGATGCGCCAGCCGGCGGTGTTCAATGACGTGCTGGAGCAGCGCTTGCAGGGCGACACCTCGCTGATCGGCATGATGCTGGAGAGCCATCTGTTCGCAGGCTGCCAGCCGCTCAGCCCGTCGATGCGCTACGGCGTTTCGGTGACCGACGGCTGCCTGGGCTGGGACGGCACCGAGCAGTTGCTGCGTGAAGCGGCCGCACGCCTACGCGATCACGCCTGATGTAAATCAGTGGAACTTTGCCGGGAAATAACCGCCTGAATCCGGTACGCTCACCTTTTTTAATTCAAGGAGTTATCCATCATGGCCAAAGCCACCGCCCGTCACATCCTGGTTGCCAGCGAAGACAAGTGCAACGAACTCAAAGCCCAGATCGAAGGCGGCGCTGATTTCGCAGAAATCGCCAAAGCCAACTCCAGCTGCCCATCGAGCCGTGATGGCGGCAACCTGGGTTCGTTCGGCCCTGGCCAGATGGTCAAGGAATTCGACACTGTCGTGTTCAGCGCCCCGGTCAACACCGTGCAAGGCCCGGTGAAAACCCAGTTCGGCTATCACCTGCTGGAAGTGACCAGCCGCCAGGACTGATCCACGTTTTTGCAAAACATAACGGCCCGCCTTTTGGTGGGCCGTTGTGTTTGCGCCCCAGCAGGGAGACTGGCGACCCGTGCGCGGTTAGGGTACAAGTCCCCTTCCTTCTTCACCCGGCGCTCAAGGCTGATAATGCGACTGGACTTCCTCACGTTGGTTGGCTCTACCCTGGCCCTGCTGCTGGCGAGTGCTGTCTCGTTCGCCGCCCCACAACATGCACTGACCGTCTACGGCGAACCCGCCAAATACCCTGCCGGTTTCAGCCATTTCGACTATGTAAACCCCGACGCGCCCAAGGGCGGCAGCCTCAAGCGCTCGGCCATTGAAGTCGGGCGCTTCGACCATGTGCTGCCGTATATCGACAAAGGCATCGGCGTCAGCCAAGTGGACGGCTGGGTGTACTCGCCCCTGGCCTACCGCTCGCTGGATGAGCCCTATACCGTCTACGGCCTGGTGGCGCAAAAGATGGAACGCGCCGAGGATGGCCTGTACCTGCGGTTTTTCCTCAACCCCAAGGCGCGGTTTGCCGACGGCACGCCCATCACCGCAGAGGATGTGCGCTACAGCTTCAACCTGCTGATGACCCAGGGCAGCCTGCGCTTTCGCACGCTGTTCGCCGACGTCAAGCACGTCGAGGTCGAAGGCCCGGGGCAAGTGCGTTTTGACTTCTCCAGCAATGAAAACCGCACCCTGCCCCTAGATGTCGCGACCCTGCCGGTGTTCCCCGAGCATTGGTGGAAGAGCCGCGACTTTACCAATGGCGGCGGCTATGAAGCGCCCCTGGGCAGCGGCCCGTACAAGGTCAGCAAGATCAATGCCGGCAGCACCATCACCTTCCAGCGCGACCCCGACTGGTGGGGCAAGGACTTGCCCGTCAGCCGCGGCCTGTACAACTTCGATCACCTGAGCCTGGAATACTTTGGCGATACCGAAGTTGCACGCCAGGTCCTGCGCGGCGGCGCCTACGACTTCAACCGCGAATTCTCCGCCACCGGCTATTCCATCGGCTACAACGGCCCGGCCCTGGACGATGGCCGCCTGCAACGCGCGCACCTGGCCAAGCAAGCCCCGCAGCCGGCCCAGGGCTATGTGTTCAATATGCAAAAACCGATGTTCCAGGACCGCCGCGTGCGCCAGGCCCTGGCCATGCTCTGGGATTTCGAGTGGGCCAACCGGCAGATGATGCGCAACCTGTATATCCGCCAGCAAAGCTACTTTTCCAACAGCCCGCTGGCCGCCACCCAACTGCCCGACGCCCGGGAGCTGGCGATTCTCGAACCCTTGCGCGGGCAGATCCCCGACGAAGTCTTTACCCAGGTGTTCAAGGCGCCGACCACCGACGGCAGCGGCATGATCCGCGACAAACAGTTGCAAGCCCTGGCCCTGCTGGAAGACGCCGGTTGGACCCCCAAGGGCGACAAGCTGGTGAACGCTGCCGGCGAGCCCCTGGAGTTCACCTTCCTCAATGTGCAGAACGGCCTCGAACGCCTGCTGCTGCCCTATAAACGCAACCTGGCGCAGATCGGCATCACCCTCAACATCCGGCGCATCGACTCATCCCAGTACGTCAACCGCCTGATGACCCGGGACTACGACATGATCGTCACCGGCTTCCCGGTCACCACCTCGCCGGGCATGGAGTTGTACAACTACTTCGGCTCCTCGTCGGCGTTCGACCCGGGCGCCAACAACTACATCGTCCTGCAAAACCCGGCGGTAGACACCCTGGTCACCGGCCTGGTGCGCGCCACCACCCAGGCGCAGATGCTCAGCTACGCCCACGCCCTGGACCGGGTGCTGCAATGGAATTATTACTGGATCCCCAATTACTACCCACACGGCGCCTCGGCCGCGTGGTGGAACCGCTTCGGTCGCCCGGCCATCGAGGCCAGCAACGACGAGGCGCTGGAGTCGTGGTGGGAAGTCAGCCCGACACCCCTGAGCAATGAACAGATGAAAGCCGAACTGAGCCAGCCGCGAGGTGCCCGCTGATGTTTGCCTATATCGTGCGGCGCCTGCTGCTGATCATCCCGACCCTGGTGATCATCCTGCTGGTGAACTTTGTGATCGTCCAGGCCGCGCCCGGCGGGCCGGTGGAACAGGCCATCGCCCACTTGCAGGGCATTGGCGGCGGCAGCGTCGGCGGCTCGGCCGGCGACGGCGTCAGCAGTGGCTCGCGCGCCAGCCGTGGCCTCGACCCCAAGCTGATCAAGGACATCGAAAAACAATACGGCTTCGACAAATCCGCACCCGAACGCCTGTGGCTAATGCTCAAGAACTATGCCCGGCTGGATTTCGGCAACAGCTTCTTTCGCGGCGCCACGGTGACCGACCTGATCCTGGAAAAGATGCCGGTGACCCTTTCCCTCGGCCTCTGGGCCACCCTGATCACCTACCTGGTGTCGATCCCCCTGGGGATCCGCAAGGCGGTGCGCCACGGCAGCAGTTTCGATGTGTGGAGCAGCACCGCCATTGTCATTGGCTACGCGATGCCGGCTTTCCTGTTTGCGATGTTTTTGATCGTGGTCTTTGCCGGCGGCACTACCCTGAACTGGTTCCCAGTGCGCGGCCTGGTGTCGGAGAACTTCGAGCAACTGGGCACGCTGGGCAAGATCGCCGATTATTTCTGGCACCTGGTGCTGCCGGTCAGCGCCCTGGTGATCGGTGGTTTCGCCACCTTGACCATCCTCACCAAAAACTCGTTCCTCAATGAAATCACCCGCCAATACGTAGTCACCGCCCGGGCCAAGGGCCTGAGCGAACGGCGCGTGCTCTACGGCCATGTGTTTCGCAACGCCATGCTGCTGGTGATCTCCGGGATCCCCCAGGCGTTTATCAGTGTGTTCTTCGCCGGCTCGCTGCTGATCGAGGTGATTTTCTCCCTCGACGGCCTGGGCCGCATGAGCTACGAAGCGGCGGTGTCGCGGGACTATCCGGTGGTCTTTGGCTCGCTGTTTATCTTCACCCTGTTCGGCCTCTTGATAAAACTGATCGGCGACCTCTGCTACACCCTGGTGGACCCGCGTATCGACTTCGCCGCG
>Ga0208123_100718_pt1 | contig 12057 bp, 9 predicted proteins | sample LakWasMe92_HOW11_2_FD_183914 | JGI IMG/M metagenome (GOLD analysis project Ga0208123, IMG submission 183914) | Freshwater sediment methanotrophic microbial communities from Lake Washington under simulated oxygen tension - Sediment Metagenome... | ecosystem: Environmental > Aquatic > Freshwater >... | reverse complement strand
GCAATAACCAGAGCGGCGGCGTTTATCTTCCAGGCGAAAAGAGGCTCCCCCAAGGCTAACGTTGAAGCCGCGAACCCGAATACCGGCACCAGCAAAGTAAACGGGGCTACTGTCGCGGCCGGATAGCGGCTAAATAGCCAACTCCATGCGGCAAAGCCAAGCAGGGTCACCGGATACACCATATAGCCGATCGCGCCGATAGTGAGCCACGAAATATGCGAAATGAGCTCAACACGCCAACTGCCTTGTTCCAAAAAAAACGACAAAACTAACAGCGGCGGCCAAGCAACAAGGCTTGCCCAAACGACCAGCGCCAGCATATCGACTTTGCCGAGCTTCTTGGAAATCAGGCTGCCGACTCCCCACGAGGCAGCGGCGGCGACAATTAGAAGCAAACCATAACTCGAAACGTCGCCGCCAATATTCGCAGCGACCAGCCCGATTCCGGAAAAGGAAACCAAGGCCCCGACGATTTGCCAAACGGATGGCTTTTCGGCCAAAAATACCACAGCCAGTAAAATCGTGAAAAACACCTGCATCTGAAGCACCAAAGACGCCAGCCCTGCCGTTGTCCCGGCGTACATGCCGGAAAACAGCAATGCGAACTGTAGCGAGAACATCACCAACCCGAAGCCGACCACCATGCGCCACGAAGCGGCCGGGCGCTTGATGAAAAAGACCGCCGGAAACGCGGCGAGAAAAAATCTCAGCGCGCAAAGCAGAATAGGCGGAATTTCTTTAAGGCCGACTTTAATGACAACAAAATTGATTCCCCAAATTGCAACAACCACTATTGCCAACGCCATATGATGTAAACGCACTGCCGCTCCCGTGACTAAAGATAAGGGACGGCCTTTCGGCACGCCCTGATTGAGCCCATTGTTATGCGCTCGTTGGACTAAGGTTAAGTTTAAAACCGATAAACACCGGCACTCCAGTATTTACCCTGATGCTTGGCAGGAGCTACCCAGCCCAAAGCGATAAGCTCTTTGGCAATAAGGCGATTCATAATACCGTGCCCTACAAGCAAAACAGGACCTTGCTCGGCAAGAGCAATAAGTTTCCGGGCAGCGGTCTTGGCGCGGATTTTCGTGACCTGAACTGACTCGGAACCTCGTGAATAGCCCAAAAACCAAAACAAACGGAAGAATGCCGCCCAAACGAAAGGCGACAAACGAGGAAAGCGCCAAAGAGCAGAAGGCAGTTGCGCCTCGCAGAACACGGCGTCGACAACGGACGCGGTATGACCCAAGGCCTGAACAGATGACAACGCCCGAGGCGCAGTGCTTGCGACGATGCAGGTAGTGGAATCGAGCCACTGCAATCCGGCGATGGGAGCGCTGTCGGCTTCCACCTCGGAGAGATTGTAATGCTCAATCCAGCGCCCCATTTCGGCTGGCGTAATCCGGCCCGTTTGTGCCAAGACAGGCTTTCCGTGCCGCATGAGGATGATTTTCATCGTAGAGAACTTAATGTTGTTGAAATGACGGGCCGTGAACGCAGGTCATCAGAATCCGTACCTAACTGACGGCATATTTCAGGCGCCGCCCGATAGAGGCATGAGTAATGCGACAGGCCGCTAATTATTTCGGTCGAGGTGCAGCCGGGAATCGCCGATGCCAAATATTCCGCCATAGCGACCGGCGACCAGTTATCCTCTGCCCCGTGCCAAATATGCGTATTGACGCCGATGTCGGAAAGCGTGTCTTTCCAGGGCCGGACATAAGCCCTGACGTCTCTAACGTAGCCTTGGACGCGGCCAATAAAGCACGCTCTCAATACTTGGGTGATGCCGGATTGAAACTCTCGGTCGACGGACAATGCTTTATCATCAACCGCGGCGCTGGCAAACAACAAGCGAAATAATACATTGGGAAAAATCAATGCGATTAACCCTTGCCAGTAAGATAACAGAACAAATAGGGTCGGGGCTGTCTTTGCCAACTGAAAAACCCGCTTCCCGGCCATGTCTTCAAGAAAACCGCCCGCATCCAGCGGTGCGGCAGCCGAGATTAAATGCAAACTCCGGACTCCGTTGCCCAGATAGCGGCAGGTCTGTAGCGCGATAAACGCACCGATTGAAAAACCGATGACATCCACTTTTTTCCCGGCAGCTTGCTTTGAAATCTGCCGGGCCAGGAACTGATAATACGCGTCACCGGCTGTCGAATAATCGCAAGAAAACCGATCGAAGCAAATAAACGTCAAGCCCTGTTCTTTAGCATAAAGATCGAAAATTGCGCATTCTTCCGGCGCGCCGGGCGCGCCGTGAAAGTAAATCACTATTTTTCCATTATCGGAACCGAACTGACTAAAATTCAATGAGCGCTCCAGTTGATACATAACTTAAAAACAACCGGTCTACAGTGCTGATCCGGTTGTTTGCGGGATTAGCCTGCATTCACCGCTACTCGTGATCGGTGCAGTAGCCAAGACAGATAAACAGCGGCTGCAAAATCGTAGCTAAGGCAAAACATAGGCCACCAGATAGGCACGCCTGGATTGGAAATGAAATGCCCATGAAAGACATCGAAAATGCCATGCACGAATAATGCGGCAACAACAAACCATAGGTTGCGCTTGAAGCCTAAAGCGGCGACACCCATAAAAACGAACATGCCGGCGAGCTCAAGTAAGACCGTTTCGATAGATCCGCCCATAACCGCAAACAGGACATAGTACGAGGCAATGACAGCCAATACGGTTGGGTAGGAGGCACGGTCTTTGTCGAATCCGATAAATGTAGCCGATAGCGATACGGCTAACGCAATCACAATGCCGATAAAATACGCCATGTATCCCCCTTCGCTCTACTGTTTGATGCAACCGGCCGCCGAAACGCGACGGGACTTCCCGTCAATGAAAACGGCACAGCCATGCTAATCGTTCCTTCCAAATAAGACAGTCGATGCTCGTCTACCCTGATAGTTGGCAGCTTTCTAAACGGGAATGTCGATGTGTATTCTACGAGCAAAGCAGTTGACTGGATCATGACGTGGAAGCAGTCGGCTATTTCGTTGTCGTTTTGTGCTAGTTTGATCAAGAATTCACCCTTTATTTCAGAACGCCTAACCTGATACATCCGTCAATTGTCTGATAAAAACTTACCGCCGTATATCCTAAATTCATCATAGGCCTGTTTTGACTGAGTCTGGCAGGCGGTTCAGAGTTAACCGTCCCACCTATCAAGAACAGACTGGGTTTTCTTAGGATATGGTCAGTAATAACTTCCCGATATGGATTGAGTGAAATTTTTCCGTTCGCCCTGAGCTTGTCGAAGGGTGAGCGGGAAAATTTCGGCCTACCGCGTCAAGCCGATCATGCTTCGACAAGCTCAGCACGAACGGCTCGACGATCGAAAATAGTGGTTTCGGGAAGTTATTTTCAACCAAATCCTTACCCGGAACAGCTGACGGTGCTTCGCGCTGAATAGTTACGACTATTGATGAGCATCTTCGGCCGACCATCCGCCCCCCAAGGCCCGGTAGATTGAAACCAGGGCGACACGCACCGCAGTTTCGGCCTTGGCGCGTTCATCGGCGACGACGAGTTTGCCGCGCTGGGCGTCCAGCGCGGACAAATAACCATTAGCCCCGCGCTGATATAACGCATTGGCAAGCCGGTAGGCTTGCTCTGCCGCCGTTTCGGCCTCGGCCATCCGGTCACGGCGCTCCAGCGAAGCCCCATGCGCGACGAAAGCGTTTTCCACGTCTTCCAGGGCGAGCAAGAAGGCTTTTTCGTAGTTCGCCGCAACTTGATCCAGCCTGGCGTCTGCGGCGGTTATGTGGGCCTGGATGCGCCCGGCATTGAATATCGGCGCGGTCAATCCCGAACCGAGCGCATAAACACTTTCAGCAAGACTTGGAAAACCGCCCACCGCCAGCGCACCGAAACCGCCGCCGGCCGATAGCACCAACTTCGGGAACAAATCGGCCCGCGCCGCGCCAAGGCCGGCCGCCATTGCGCTGACTTCGGTTTTTGCCAAGCGCAGATCCGGCCGTTGTTCCAGTAAACCCGAAGGCAGAAATCCGGGGATGTTCGGCGAATTTGCGGGCAATGGATCGGCATCAGCCAAGCGGCTTTCCAGATTTTCCGGCGGCTCACCCAGCAACACGGCAAGACGATGGATCAGGTTGGACGCCGCACTCGTGAGAACCGGAAGCGAGCCCTCGGTGGTGCGTAGCAAGGTTTCCTGACCGGCGATATCCGCTTGGTTGACCAATCCGGCATGGTTGAACGTCTGTAGCGCCCTCAGGCGTTCCCGCTGGATATTGATATTTTCCCGCAGGATACCGACACGTTGCTGCACGCCGCGCAGTTCCAAATAGTTCGTCGCCAGTTGCGCCAGCAATCCCACTTGGACGGCATGCAGCGCCTGTTCGGCTCCTTCGGCCTGAGCGCTGGCGGCTTCCGCTTCCAAGTGCCGGGCGCCGAACAGGTCGATTTCCCAGCGCGCGGCCAGTCCGCCGGTGATCATATCGCCAGTGGGTGTGAACAGCCCGAGGCCTTGAGGGGTCGGTATGCCGATGACCCGGTCAATCTTTTTTTCCCGGCCGCCGGACGCGGTCAAGTCAATGCTCGGATATAACGCCGATTCGGCGACAGTGGTTATGGCTTTAGCTTCGCGGACACGCGCAACGGCGATCCTAAGATCGTGATTGTTCGCCAAGGCCTGGGTAATCAGGGCGTTCAGCTTCTGGTCCCGGAAACCTTGCCACCAGGCTTTTAGATTGGCCGGGTTAACATTCGCGGCATCGGGAGGGGCATGACGCCAACCTTTTGGCGGTTCTATCCTGCTGATTGGATTGTCCACGCGGGTCGGGGTGCAGGCGCTCAAAAGCAGCGCCATGATTAAAACAACCGGAGTGCAGGCTTTGCCTGCCAGCGCAAGCAAAGCTTGCACTCCTGTGCTCGCAACAGGGGTTAAGTCGTAATCCGCAGTCCGGACTCTGTCAGGATGTTTTCGTACTTTTCGTGTCTTTCGTGGACGAATTAATGCTTTCATTGGGCAACTCCATTACCGGATGAATCAATCCGTTTCACCTCGAACCAAGCCGCATAAAGCGCAGGCAGGAAGAAAACCGTCAGCACCGTGGCGACAGTGAGTCCGCCCATTATGGCGATAGCCTGAGGCCCGAAGAAATCGTTGCGCGATAACGGGATCATCGCCAGAATGGCCGCCGCCGCAGTCAGCAGAATCGGCCTAAAGCGCCGTACCGTGGATTCGACAATGGCCGTCCAGGCATCGAGTCCGGCTTTTTGGTCCTGCTCGATCTGGTCCACCAATATCACCGAGTTGCGCATGATCATGCCGGACAGGGCGATGATGCCCAGCAAGGCCACGAAGCCGAAAGGCGCCCGGAACAACAGCAGCGCGAACGCCGCGCCGATAACGCCTAAAGGCGCGGTGACGAACACCAAAAAGGTCCGGGACAGATTCTGCAATTGCATCATCAGCAGGATCAGCGTAACGACCAGAACCAACGGAATCCAGACCAGGATCGATTTCTGGGAGATCCCGGCGTCTTCTTTGGAACCGCCGGTTTCCAGGAAATAGCCGATCGGCAATTGATCCTGGATAGGTTTGAGTTTCGGGATGATCTCAGCCGCCACGTCGGGAGCCATCTTGCCGTCGATCACGTCGGCCCGTACCGAGATGGCCGGAAAGCGGTTGCGGTGCCAGCGCACGCCGTCCTCGAACACGGTTTCGAACTTGACGAACTGCGACAGCGGCGCGGTCCGGCCGTTGCCGGTTCGCACAGTCACGTCGGGCAAGCGGTCGGCAGCGGTACGCAAGTCGTTTTGCGCCCGCCAGACAATGTCGATCAGCTTATCGTCTTCCCGGAACTGCCCTGCGGGAATGCCTGTGTAGTGCGCCTGCAAGGTTTTCGACAGGCTTGAGGTAGAGACGCCGAGTGCGCGGGCCTTGTCCTGGTCGAGCACCAGGCGCAGCGACGGAATCCGGTCGTGCCAGTCGTCGTTCACATCCACGGTGTCGGGATTGGCGCGCATGACCTCGGTCACCCGGTCGGCAATGTTTCGAACAATCTCCGGATCTTCTCCGAGCACCCTGAACACCAACGGATAATCCATCGGGGGGCCGACGTTAAGGCGCATGACGCGTCCGCGCACTGCCGGGAAATCGGTCGAGAAAGCCGAGCGAATGCGCTGCATGACCCGCTCGCGGGCCGCATTGTCTTTGGTCATCACCACAAACTCGGAGAGATTGGTATTGGCCAGCTGCTGCACGATCAGCAGAAAGAACCGCGGCGTGCCGCCGCCGATATAGGCCGTGTAATTCACCACGTCCCCGTCTTTGCTCAAGATGTTTTCCATGCGCCTGGCGGTTGCTTCGCTTTGCGCAAAAGAACTGCCTTCGGGCAGCCACAGGTCGATGATGACCTCGGGCCGATTCGACAGCGGGAAAAACTGTTCGGGAACTTGGCTCAGCGTCGCTACGCCAACGCAGAATAAGGCGACGGTAGCGATAATGACTTTTTTGCGATGCTCCACGCACCACTCTACCCAATGCCGCAAGCGATTGTAAAAAGGCGTGTCGAACAAGTCGCGATCGTGCGCACTATGGGGCTGAACCTTGAGCAACAGGAAACCCAGATAAGGCGTAAAAACGACGGCGCCGATCCACGACAGCAACAGCGAGATGCCCATCACCTGGAATATCGAAACGGTGTACTCGCCGGCTTGCGATTTAGCCAAACCCACCGGCAGGAAGCCGACGATGGTGACCAAGGTACCGGTCAGCATCGGAAAAGCGGTGGCGCGGTAAGCATAAGTCGCCGCATCGATCCTGTCCCAACCCTCTTCCAGCTTGCGCGCCATCATCTCGATGGAGATCATCGCGTCGTCGACCAATAAGCCGAGCGCCAGAATCAAGGCGCCTAATGAAATGCGGTGGATTTCCATGCCGAACAGCAACATGCACAGCAGTGTGCCTGACAGCACCAGCGGCACCGTCAGCGCGACCACGGAGCCGGTGCGGAAACCGAGGCTCAAAAAGCTGACCAGCAGCACCGCGGCCAAGGCTTCAAAGAAGGTGGACAGGAATTCCCCGATGGCTTTGTTGACTACGCGCGGTTGGTCGGCGATCTGATCGACGTCCATCCCGACCGGGAGTTCGCCCTCGATTTGAATCTTGGCGGCTTCCAGCGCCTTGCCCAGTTCCAGCACATCGCCGCGTTTGTTCATGGTAATGCCCAGGCCGACGGCTTCCTTGCCGTTGATGCGCATTTTGAGTTCCGGCGGGTCAAGGTATCCGCGCTTAATCTGGGAGAAATCGCCGACGCGCAGGGTGCGGCCTTGAATATGCACCGGCAATTTGGCGATGCTCTCCACCGAACCGAATTGGCCGGTGAGTCGGATCGGCAAATTACGCTGGGCGGTGTACACCATTCCCGCCGAGGTCATGCTGTTTTGCGCTTGCAAGGCCTCGGCGACCGCGTTGGCATCCAATCCCAGTTCAGCCAATTTTTTGTCGGAAAATTCGATGTAAATTTTTTCACCCTGGGTGCCGATCAGGTCGACTTTTTCGACATCTTTGACTCGCAGCAATTGTTGGCGGGCTGAGTCGGCGGATTTTTTCAGCTCGGCGTAACTAAAGCCGTCTCCCGAAAAGGCATAGATCAGGCTGTAGGTATCGCCGAATTCGTCATTGAAAAACGGCCCGATACTGCCGGGCGGCAAGGTCAGGCGAATGTCGTCGACCTTTTTGCGCACCTGATACCACAGATCGGGGATTTCCTTGGGCGGCGTGTCTTCACGCGGGGTCACGAAAATAACTGATTCGCCCGGTTTGGAGTAGCTGCGCAAAATATTCAGGCTCGGCAATTCCTGGATTTTCTTTTCCAGGCGGTCGGTCAGCTGTTGTTCGACCTCCTGCGCGGTCGCGCCCGGATAGAGGGTTTTGACCACCATGATCCGAAAGGTAAACTCGGGGTCTTCCCGTTGGCCGAGACGGAAATAGGCAAAAATCCCGCCGAACAGTAACAGCGCCATGATGAAACCGGTGAAAGCGCGGTGCTCCAGCACCCAGGCGCTCAGGTTGAATTCTCTCATAGACGAGCTTCCTCGTTTGCGTCAACGGCTGGTTTAACGGAGTGCGGCAAGCGTACGGGTTGACCCTCGACCAGACGGTTTGCCCCGGCGCTGACGATCAGTTGCCCGGCTGCAAGTCCGGTGATGGCAACCCGTTCGCCGCTCAGTGTGTCGCCGATCCGTACCGGCACGGCTTTGACGGTTGAGGTGCGCTCGTCAACCAGCCAGACGCTAGGCTGTTCAGGCTGATTCTGGGGAGTAAAAACGGCCGAGAGCGGAACGGTGGGGGTTGAAGGCGTGTTTGAAGGTATCCAAACCGTCGCCGTCATGCCGAGCCGTGCATCGTCTCGGCCTTCCAACAGAGTCACCTTGACACGATAGGTGCGGCTGGTCGAATCGGCTGCCGCTGCGATCTCTCGGATACGCGCCTTGATTCGCTTGTCGCCATCGGCCCACAGCGTCACGGCGACTTCCTGTTGTAGATCGATTCCGGTAACGCGATGCTCGGGGATGTCGATAGGGATTTCCTTTTCATCGAGTTGGGCGATCCTGATGACCGGCTGGCCGGGAGCGACGACTTGCCCCGCCTCGACTTCCAGCGCCGTCACCACGCCGTCGCGATCGGCCCGTAAATCGGTATAAGCCAATTGGTTGCCTGCCTCTCCGAGTCGGGCTTCGAGCGCAGCAACCTTTTGCTGTGCGCTAATGTCGAGCGTTTGGTGACGATCCAATTCAGGCCGGCTGATAATGTTTTGATTGAACAATTCCCGGTACCGGCTTAAGTCGTCCTGGCTATATTTGCGGTCGGCTTTAGCGGCTATAAGCTGGGCTTTGATACTTTGCGAGGCCAACCGGTAATCGCTGGGATCAAGCCTTGCCAGCATCTGTCCTTTGCGCACCCGATCCCCCATGTCGACCGAGCGGTTTATCAGTTTTCCAGTCACGCGGAACGATAAAGTCGTCTCAAATCGCGCCCGAACCTCGCCGGGAAACGGCCTGTCGTTCTGTGTCTGTTGGCTCGTTATCCGGATAACGTTGACCGGACGGAGTGTTTGCCGGTCTTGGTCTTGATGGCTGCATCCCGCCAGTATCAAAAGCAGCAAGCCTATCAATGGGTTGATGGCGGCAAGGATAGGATCGGCAATGACTAACTCATCGTTCCCACGCAGAGCTTGGGAACCATAAGTGAATGTTATTGGTGCTAGTTCCCAAGCTCCCGCTTGGGAATTCAGTGCGGGAAGCTCCAGCTTCCCGTCTCGCGAAGCTGGAGCTTCGTCATCCGGGTTCCCACGCTGGAACTTGGAAACCCGCGTATCTCTTAACTTAATGGCTATGACGTAGCACGTTGGGGCAAGGTGAGTCCTGGACTCATCATTCCCAAGCAAAACGCGGTAACCATAAGCGGACGTTATTTTTGCTAAAATTCTAAGTTGGGAGTGAGTCGCTAATCGGCAGCTGCCGACTAAATAGCGGCAGAAATTGCGGAAATTCATCTGTACTCCAGTTTAATTTGGCTACTCAGGGAAAACTTTTTATTAGACAAACCAATCGCGTTCAAAACAGATTGAACCGGCTGTAATGCCCTATGAGTCAACAATTTAAACCAATCGATTTAACAGCGCGTCACCCGTTCGGGTGAAAAAGGAAAATTATTAACTGATGTTACGCAGTTAGTTGAATTTCGACCGCTTTAATATTAAGGAGTCGCTAGCGCGACACTTGATTGAATCGGGTTGTCGCACCCGAATGCGAGTTACTTTCTTTTGCTTCGCCAAAAGAAAGTAACCAAAGAAAAGGCGACCCGGTTACCGCTTACTTCCTGCGCTCCTCGCTTTTATCGAGGGTCAGCAGAAGGGGCTCCTGCCCCTCTGCTGACGCGCGGCATCCCTGCCGCGCCCCTAACGGGCTGTTCTCGATAAAAGCTCCGGTGCTCGGCGCGGCAAACGGGAGAAATACCATCCGTGCGTAACATCAGTTATTGAGGTGAATTTTGGAATGCCATTTCGCCCAACGAATATAAGCAACCGAAGATCAATCTTTTATTAGGGCAGCCTTGGCCGGAGCTGCAAGCATGCCGAACCCCGTTGTCAGCAATTGTATGAGTTCGGATTGTCGATGCGTTCCCGTTTTTGCCAGCACCTGCTTTAGCTGCGTTTTTACCGTGTTATTGCTGATGGCTCGCGCTTGGGCATAATCGTTTGGCGTTTGTCCGCGCAGTAACGCGGTCGCGAGTTTGGCTTCGGCCGGAGACAGACCGTAGCATTGCGTCAACAGGCTGTCGTCTAAATCGAGCGGTCTATCCGGGTCATAAATAAATAGGGCAACGGATGGCCCCGATCCGATAAAAGGTACCGGCTGGTTTTGTAGAGAGACGACGATGGCCGATAACGGACGGTTTGAATGGTTCCGATGCAAGCTCATCGCGTTGCCTTGCCCCAGCTCTGCGGCATTGCCGATTAACTGGCGCAAAGCGCGGGTTTCGTTAGCGTTACCCGCCAGGCAGCGACCTGCGGCATTGAGGCAAAAGCCGTCTGAACAGCGGGCTAAATTTTCTGCCATCTGATTGACAAATACGGCTTGGCCGCCCTTATCGAACAAGACCAATCCGACCGGCAAGCGGTTCAAGAGGTGGGTGTCCGTAGCCAGCACCCGTTTAACTTCGGAAAAATTTTTGTGGATCATGCAAGAACGGCGCAAATGCGGCACCAAGCGCGCGAACCCTGCCGTTTCGTCGGCGGAAAACGGTTGTTGCTTGGACCTGAAAATCGACAGCCGCACCGCCAGCGTATCCTGCTTGAGAAGATGACCGATCATCGCATGAAAATAACCCTGAGGTTTAAGCCAATCGTTATACCATTCAGTCCTGACAAGTTCCCGCACGGGAAACAAGCGATCAGTTGTTATCAATTCGCCTTCAGGTAAATCCTTGGAGTTTTCAAGCCAGACATTGACCTTGGAATAATAACGTTCGTAAGACACAATGGTTTCAGGGTCGGTACGGGCGGATTGAATAAAAGAAACTTCATCGCTACGGCAAGTGGGACTGCGGCTGGCAAAATCCATCAGATAAATGACGGTGCCCCTGCTTCCGAAAACCTCTGACAGCTGCTCCAAAAAAACCGGCCATAACTCCGGCATGACCGCAGCATCGTAGATTTTTCCGATTAAATTATCATATTGGCTTTCGTTCATAACTGATGAGCTGGGAGTAGGGCGTGCCGTGCGCGCCTTGGTTTATAAGGCATGCACGGCACGCCCTATAACGGATATTACCCTCGTTCCCACGCGCCGCGTGGGAATGCAGTGCTGGACGCGCTGCGTCCCGTATACCCAAGAGGCTGGTCGTGCCTCGCAGCGCAGCTCGTGGGAACGCGGGTAAAGAAGCGGGTATCCAGTGCCATGGAGGCGAACTATGCATGTCCATGTAGCCAGGATCCCGGCACAAATCCGTCTGGAGCGGATTTGCATTAACCCAAAGGGTGTCGGCAGGATAGCCTGACATGAATCCCTGCCGGGATGACGCGCTTTAAAAATACTTGTGTATAACGACGAGCGCGGAACGTGGAAACTCTAAGAAGACGTTGTTTTTAGCGAAATTTAGATTCATTGAGCTTTGCTTCTACTCCCTGAAATTCTCAAACTGCAACGGCATTTCCAGCTTTTCTTCTCTCAGCATCTTAATCACATCCTGTAGATCATCCCTGTTTTTGCCGGTCACCCTGACCTGATCGCCCTGAATGGCGGCCTGGACTTTCAGTTTTTTGTCCTTAATCAATTTAACGATTTTTTTGGCCACTTCCTTATCCAGCCCCTGCTTCATGGTAATTTCCTGACGCATTCCCTTGCCGCTTGGCTTTGCATCGCCCGTCTCCATGCAAGCTATATCAATGCCGCGTCGCGTAAGTTTTGCGCAAATAACACTGAACATTTGCTGTAACTGGAACGTCGATTGAGACGTCATGATCACTTTATCGTCATTCAATTCAAAGCTTGAGTCGGTGCCCT
>Ga0208123_100707_pt1 | contig 12163 bp, 6 predicted proteins | sample LakWasMe92_HOW11_2_FD_183914 | JGI IMG/M metagenome (GOLD analysis project Ga0208123, IMG submission 183914) | Freshwater sediment methanotrophic microbial communities from Lake Washington under simulated oxygen tension - Sediment Metagenome... | ecosystem: Environmental > Aquatic > Freshwater >... | reverse complement strand
AAGCGGCGCTCAAGGTTTTGCAGGAAGGAGAAAAAAATGGCGCAGAAGATTATGAAAAAGTACTGAAAGATACCGAGCTGTCTTCAAATATTCGTTCTTTAATTGAAACAAAACTGCTGCCTGCCCAACAAGCGCATATACGCACTTTGGATCGGCTTTTGGATCGGCTTTTGGATGCGGCAGCTTAGCATGCAATTTTTAGTTGATGACAGCGTGGACCATGATTTGTTCACGCTGTCTTTATTTATTGCATTGCCGGATTATTAATACAATTCCAAGTCACCTGCAAGACATTATCTGAGCTGCAACAATATGCGAAAACCACCCATTAATAGTGCATAAAAAGCCTTATCTCAAACCTATGCGCTAACTCATAAACCAAGGAGTTTCAACATGATTTCAACTGTACCTGATGTAATTTTTAAAACCCGGGTTCGCGACGAAAGTATCGGTGGCGATAACCCGTTTCGTTGGCAGGATGTCAGCACCGATGACATCTTTAAAGGAACAAAAATTGTTGTTTTGGCGCTTCCCGGCGCCTATACGCCTACCTGTTCAAGCAAACATTTGCCTGGATTTGAAGCCAAATATCAGGATCTCATTGAACAGGGTGTTGATGAGGTTTACTGCGTGAGTGTTAATGATGCTTTTGTGATGTATCAATGGGGTAAGCATCTGGGCATCAAGCAGGTAAAAATGCTGCCCGATGGAAACGGCGATTTTACCCAGGCAATGGGCATGCTGGTGAAAAAAGAGAACGTTGGTTTTGGCAGTCGTTCATGGCGCTATTCCATGATTGTAGAGGATAAAAAAATTATCAAATTATTCAGCGAACCCGGCCAGGTTGATAATTGCCCGGATGATCCATTTACCGTAAGCGATGCCGATACCCTGCTGGATTATTTAAAGCAGAACAAATGAGCCTGTATTATTGCCCTTAATCCCGTTTATAAAGGGGACGCTCCAATGACTCAATATGATTATGACCTGTTTGTAATTGGTGCAGGTTCCGGAGGCGTGCGCGCTGCACGTATGGCATCAGGTCATGGTGTAAGGGTGGCCATTGCTGAAGAACGTTATTTGGGCGGCACCTGTGTCAATGTGGGGTGTGTGCCCAAAAAACTGCTGGTCTATGCCTCCCAATTCCAAGATCAATTCGATGCGGCAGCGGGATTTGGCTGGACGGTGGGAAAATCAACGTTCAACTGGTCAAGCCTGATCGCAAACAAAAATCAGGAGATTGAGCGGCTACATGCTGTCTACAACAACCTGCTGCAAAAGTCGGGCGTCCGTATTATCAATGGCAGGGCAAATTTGCTGGATGCGCATACTGTCGTCGTCGCCGGTACGGAATACAGCGCCGAACGCATAATTATTGCAACAGGGGGCTGGCCGTCTGTTCCCGACATGCCCGGCAAACAACACACCGTCACATCGAATGAAATGTTCTTTCTCGATCAATTGCCCAAACGCATCATTATCGTCGGTGGCGGCTACATCGCGGTGGAATTTGCCTGCATACTTCATGGCCTTGGTGTCAATACCACAATTTGTCATCGTGGAGACAAACTGCTTCGTGGTTTTGATGAGGATATACGTGATTTTCTGGCCCATGAAATGACCGAAAAAGGTATTAAACTTCTTCTCAATACCGATATTGAGGCTATTGAAAGCACGGGCAATTGCTTTGCAGCACGGCTTATTGATGGTAGCAAGGTCAGCACAGACCTGGTTATGTATGCCACCGGCAGAACACCGAATTCAACCGGATTTGGACTGGAAGCGCTTGGCATTGAATTGGACGATGAAGGTGCCATTAAGGTTAATGATGACTATCAAACCAATGTGCCGTCAATCTATGCGTTGGGTGATGTGACTAACCGGGTCAACCTGACCCCGGTAGCCATAGCAGAGGGCATTGCCCTGGTAAATAAGTTGTATGTCAATCAACCGAAACCGGTAGATTATGACCATATTCCCACCGCTGTTTTCAGCCAACCCCCTATTGGTACGGTCGGTCTAACCGAAGCACAGGCGCGCGAAAAATACCCGGACATCGACATTTACCTTACCCGTTTTACGCCAATGAAAAATACCCTCTCCGGGATGGATGAACGAACCCTGATGAAGATGATCGTGGTACGCGGCACGGATCGGGTTGTCGGCATGCACATGGTAGGGACTGACGCCCCTGAAATTATCCAGGGTATGGCTGTTGCCATTCGAGCCGGTGCGACCAAAGCGGTCTTTGACTCTACTATCGGGATACACCCTACTGCTGCCGAGGAATTTGTAACTCTGCGTGAAACTAATTCAACGCTATAAGTGTCGCATAATACTAGGTTCTGTTGACGTTTCATCTCAACCATAAAAGTGCCGAGTAAAAAGACAACATCCCCATGTAATTAACAGCCTTTTTCTCGTATCGCCAAAACCCGGGTGCGAATCGAACATGTCTTTGCCAGCTTGGAACAGATGAACGGAAAAGGCTTGCGGTGCATTGGACTAAGTCGGGCATACTGCAACTCAACTTGAAAGGCGGCTACCTACACTTTACGCCGCCTGTGCAGTAAAGCCCCCTCCCCGCTTTTGCCTTTGACAGGTAAAATGCGTCTGAAATTGCCCAAAAGGGTGATTTTAAGACAAATATAAGCCCTCATCGAAAGTTAAAGCTTGCAACATTCGGCCTCGTATACATTTTTCAGTTACTTAGCCGCTTCTTCGGGTATTTTGAGGTGCCCGAAGATAGCGGCCGCTGAATATGCTAAAGCTTAGCCGACTTCCACTATGCTCGCGGCATAATCTTCCGGCGGCTCAAAGCCCAGCAGCGTGATACATGTCGCCGCCAGACTTGCAATGCCTGCTTCCGGCACATCAGCCAAACGGGCGTTGGCCGCTCCCGACGGATCGTAGACAATCCCAGGTACCGGATTCAACGAATGGGCCGTCTTCGGTTTGTTCCGTCCCTGCTCATCCAGCACCAGCGCACCGGTCTTTTTATCGAGTTCGCACATGTCGTCCGCATTGCCGTGATCGGCCGTGCAAACCATAATTCCATTAGTCTTCTTCAGTGCGTCCATAATCCTGCCGACATTTTCATCCACGGCTTCGACGGCCAATTTTACTGCGCTCACCACGCCCGTATGCCCCACCATGTCGCCATTCGGGAAATTCAGGCGAATGAACTTATATTCCCCGCTCTCAATCGCCTGCACTACAACATCGGTAATTTCATCCGCTTTCATCCGTGGCGCATCTTCGAACGGGCATACATCCGATAAAATCTCTTTCCAGGTCTCGGTCGAAAACTTACCCGAATTGTTACCATTGAAAAAATAGGTCATGTGACCATATTTCTGCGTTTCCGAAATAGCCAGCTGTTTGACCCCCGCATTCGAGAGATACTCGCTCATCGTGCGATCAATCGCCGGAGGCGTCACCAGATAACGCGCGGGCACCCCAAGGTCGCCGTCATATTGCATCATCCCCGCATACAGCACATCCGGTTTCGGGCCGCGATCGAATTCCTTCAATTCATCCGCTTCAAATGCTTTGGTAATTTCCAGCGACCGGTCGCCGCGGAAGTTAAAGAAGATGACGCTGTCGCCATCCACAATCGGGCCCACAGGTGCGCCGTCGCGTTCAATGACAAACGCCGGTAAATCCTGATCCAAAATACCCGGATTTTCAACACGGAAAGTTTCCACCGCTTCTTTCATCGAAACAAAGGTCCGGCCCTCCGCTTTCACATGTGTCGCCCAGCCGCGCTTCACCATATCCCAATTGGCATCATAACGATCCATCGTAATATTCATGCGCCCGCCGCCCGATGCCACGCAATAATCGACCGTGCCGTCCGCATTGATTTCTTTCAAGAAAGCATCGAAGCGCTCGACATAATCCAATGCCGACGTCGGCGGCACATCGCGTCCGTCAATCAACGCATGAACCCGAGCCTTCTTTACGCCCTGCTCTTTCGCCTTCCGTAACATCGATTCCAAATGATTCAGGTTGGAATGTACATTGCCATCCGAAAACAGTCCGATAAAGTGCAGCGTCGACGATCTGTCATTGACATTGGAAACGAGCTCCTGCCAAACCGAACCGTCGGCATACATCGCACCCGATGCAATCGCCTTGCCAACCAAAGCCGCGCCCTGTTCAAAAACACGGCCACAGCCGATCGCATTATGGCCCACTTCCGAGTTGCCCATATCCCCGTCGTCCGGCAGTCCCACGGCAACGCCATGCGCCCGCAACTCCGTATACAGGGCATTCTCATGCAACCAAGTCAGATTCGGAGTCTTTGCCTGTTTCACAAAGTCGCTTTCTGGATTTTTACCAATTCCGACCCCATCCATAATCACCAACACCACCGGACCTTCCGGCCCCGCAAAACTCTTACTCTTTTTCAACTCAATCATTTAAAACTCCAACTTACAGGTGCATCAATAAAAAACAATAAACGGCTTTTAATATTCCAGTCCCCGAATGGCAAAATCATTTTCATCAGAAAATTGACGAGATTTTTAACGTTTCAACCAAATCGGGCATTTACTTGAATGCTGAAAAACTGATTTATTCAACAGCGCTTATTTTAACCTGATTTTTAAGGTGTAGTTTATCTATGCTGGATAATATGCCGACGTACGTAAAAAACAATTTTCCGGATGACATCAGATCATACTTAATCAGCAATTTTTAATGGCGGGTCTTGGCCTAACTGTGCTGTTCGCGAAAGTCCCAGCTCGACCCAAAACAGTCGTTCAGTGTAGGCTGGGTTAGGCGTTAGCCGTAACCCAACAAATAGGATTTTCAACCTCGATAGTTGGGCTTCATTGCATTCAGCCCAACCTACGTCCCTAGTTAGATGATTTATGGTGTTGTTAAATATTTTCCAGATTCCAAATTTCATTTGCCGCTTTTATTATCTCAAGCTGTCTTTTTTCTATCGCTTGTTTGTCCCAAATTGGATTAGATTTATCAGAAACAAATTTTTCACCTATTTCTTTTTGTTGGTTTAATAAATTATCCCGACCATAAGATGCAAGTTTTTCGCTAAATGGCTTATTCCCTATTGAACTGTTATGTGATTGGGAGATAAGCATTAAGTTTCCTAAACGATTAAGCCACTCTCCTGAAACAATGCCTTCCTCTGGTTTTTCCCTAATCTCATAAATACCGTAACCGTTCGCAACTGGATCTCCATTTGTTGAAGTTTTCGGAGCAATATGCTCAATACTTTCATTGCGTATTAGATCATTAAATGAAACCTTATGAGGTTTGGGATGATTCTCATTAGATATGAATAATTCATATTTCCATAGTAAATAATTGTCAACTCTGTTCTTATAAAAATAGCCATTTAAATGAGTGACCATTTCTTTATCGCTCCAATATCTCCACCAGTCATTATTCTTTAAACTTTCAATTATTCCATTTATATTTTTATCTATGTCATCAGCAGATTTAAAATTAACAAGATAGCCATTTAATCTTGATTCAATCTCTGCTCTGCCACCGCGAAGCAGGTATCTGAAAGTAATATTTTCAAAAAGCTTTATTAGGCGGTTAATTTGCTTAACAGTAGCATTATATCCATAGGCTTTTATTATAAATGGATATGCCATAGCCATGTTTTTTAGATATAGCAAATCTTGTGTGTGGCTTTCTGAACTTTTTTCAATATTTTCAACCGTTTTAAATGCTTGTGATAAGCCAAGAACAAACTCTTTTATCCATATCACTTTTTTTTCTGTTGTTAAGGAAGTAATTTTTTCCTTAATCCCCTTAACGACCTCCTCACTAGAAAATCCTTTTCCACTTACAGCACGCCAATAGTAATTAAGCACCTCATCTTCATCAAGTTTAATTAGTACAATTTGCTTATATATTCGAGAAATCTCACCTTCAAGGTACACAATATCTTCTTTTATTTTATCTGGAGAGTTGCTTGAAAGATATATTTGCAGCATAAAATATGCCTTAATAATTTCAAGATTAGACAGTTTTTTACCCCTGTCATTTTGAAAGGCAAATACCTGTGTTGCTTGTATTTTATCCTTGACAATATATTCAGTAATAGTAGCCTTTTCTACTAATTCATACCAATTTACTAAATCTCTAATGGATGTCTTTGAAAATTCTTTTTCAAAAATTTCCTTAGCTTCTCTAATTCTTTTTTTAGAGGAAGTATCAAGCTCATTTGAGTGAATTTTTCCGTCAATAATTTCATCCATAAAGAAATTATTGTCATCACTAACTGTCTTAAATTTTTGAGTTTCTTTTCTTAAATCTTTTAAATAGAAATCAGTTATATCATCAAGATTTAAGCTTAATTGTTCTCCATGAATTTTTCTTTTCTCTAATTCTTTTTTGATGGTGCTAAAAAAAATGATGCAAGTAGTCAATCTTTGCTGGCCATCAATTACATAAAGTGTATTTTCCTCTTTTTGTTCAAAGAGAAAATGACCAAGATAATACTGATTTCCAGCGTTTTTCAAATCTTCAATGAATTGATTTATTTGTTTCTCCTCCCAAGAATACGCTCTTTGATAAGAAGGGATTTCAAACATTCTATTTTTGCTATCAAACAATTTATTAATTGTACTGTCCATATTTATCATCTCATTTTTGTTTGCCTACCAAGTTATTATGTAGGTTGGCATAGTGTACAAGATAGCTAATTCTAAGGATCAATAAAAACCAGCACACTAGGTTGCTTTATCGTGACGGTTCCCAAAATATGTCTAGCTCCCAGAAATTCGTTGGTATCAAAAAATAGTTTAGTATCAATTATGACCGGCAGCTGTTGGCCTATTGAAGCCATTCGCTGTCAGGACCTGTTTAATATTGCCGGATCAAATCTGAACATTTAAAACTGAGCACAGTGTTTATATCAATGAGAAATTTGATAGCGTAATACTTAATCATGAGTCCTTAATGCCGCATTAATTTGTCGCTGCATTCATTTGGTCTATTGCGCTCTTCGGTCGAGAAGGTTCTAAGTTCGTGCGTATGAGAAGGTAAAATACTACCCTCACCTTAAAAGCCGACATCCTACAAAATCAGAAAAGTGCGGCCTATGGGTAAACCCACAGATTTGCAGATTGAAAAAATGGCCGTCATCCATCCGGCGGCTTTGCAGTTATACATAACCCGAGTCACACCGATTGTTAAAGATCGCCTATCTCAATTAAGATCATATGCCTAACACACAAATAGTATGCGTAAGATGAACGAAACAGAAAACCTAAGCGAAAGGACAATCGATTTGCAGGAACTGCTTACCTCGCAGCAAACGCTGCTGCTATCGACGGCTTCGGCAAGCTGTGTTCCTGATCTTAGCTACGCTCCGTTTGTACGGGATCAGGCGGGGTGTTTCTATATTTTTGTCAGCGAGCTTGCCGGTCATACTGCCAATTTATTGAATAATCCTCAGGCCTCGGTCATGTTTATTCGCCCGGAATCCGAGGCTCGCAATCTTTTTGCGCGCGAACGTGCGGTATTCAACTGTACAGTCAAAGAGCTGGATCGTGATGAGCCAACTTACACTGCACAGCTAATGGCGTTGCAGGATAAATTTGGCGAAGTTGTCAGTGTATTAAGGTCGTTATCCGATTTTCACTTATTTGCCTTATGCCCGCAAAGCGGCCGATATGTTGCGGGTTTTGGCCGGGCCTTCACAATTAATGTTGAGGATGATACCTTGTCCTCGTTGACTAAAAAGCAGTGACTGCGTGCCTGTTCCTATCCGTCAAGACTTACCTGCTCTCCTTTCTATCTCATTGTTTTTAAAATAACCGCCATCTTAATTGCCTGAAAAATGGATGCTGATTTACAGGGATGACAGAAATCCGAGCAGTGGCTGGATTGACGATTCGATTCCGTTCATACTGGATCCCGTATTCTCAAGCTGAATCCGATGCCATGCCGTTAACATCGTTCCATCCTATCGTCGCCCAGTGGTTCAATGCCCATTTCGACGCCCCCTCGGACGTTCAACGCCAGGCTTGGCCTGCGATTCGTGCGGGCGAATCCACGCTGATCGCCGCCCCTACCGGCTCGGGTAAAACCCTGGCGGCATTTCTTGCAGCCATCGACCAACTGGTGCAACAGGGACTGGAATCGCCGTTACCGGATGAGACCCGGATTCTCTACATATCGCCGCTCAAAGCGCTGTCCAACGATATTCACAAAAACCTGGAACTGCCGCTGAACGGCATCCGCCTTGCTTTGCTGGAAAACGGTCTGCCCGATGTCGCTATCCGCGCCCAAACCCGCACCGGCGATACCTCGACGGCGGAACGCGCGGCCATGAAACGCCATCCGCCGCATATTCTGGTCACCACGCCGGAATCCCTTTACATATTGCTTACCTCGGATTCAGGACGCGAGATGTTGAGCACTGTGCGCAGCGTTATAGTCGATGAGATTCATGCGCTGGCAGGCAACAAGCGTGGCGCGCATCTTTCGCTGTCTCTGGAACGCCTAGCGCAGCTGACAGCAACCCCGCCGGTGCGCATCGGTTTATCCGCCACCCAAAAACCGGTCGAACTGATGGCGCATTTTCTGACCGGAACCCAGGCAACGCACTGCACGATTATCGATACCGGTCATAAACGGCAGCGCGATTTGCAGATAGAAGTCACCGGCTCGCCGCTGGAAGCGGTTATGGCGGCAGAAGTCTGGGGAGAAATCTACAATCGCCTTGAACAGCTGATCGAGCAGCACCGCACGACACTGATTTTTGTGAACACCCGCCGTCTGGCCGAACGCGTGGCTGCGGCGCTGGCCGAACGCTTGGGCGAAGAATTTGTCACTTCCCATCACGGCAGTCTGGCCAAGGAACACCGACTGGCAGCGGAACAGCGTTTAAAACAGGGCACACTCAAAGCCCTGGTGGCGACGGCTTCACTCGAGCTTGGTATCGATATCGGTGAAGTGGATCTGGTCTGCCAGCTGGCCTCGCCGCATGCCATATCAACCTTTCTGCAGCGGGTCGGGCGATCCGGTCACCAACTTGGCGCTACGCCAAAAGGACGCCTGTTTCCGCTGTCGCGCGATGATCTGGTGGAATGCACGGCCATGATGGCAGCGATTCAACGGGATGAACTGGACCATATTTCAATACTGGAACATCCGCTGGATGTGCTGGCGCAGCAAATCGTAGCCGAAATTGCCAGTCGCGAGTGGCACGAAAACGACCTTTATCAGGCCTTTGCTGCTGCCTGGCCGTACCGGGAACTGACTTACGAGCAGTTTATAGGCGTCGTCAAAATGCTCAGCGACGGCTTTCATACGCGGCGCGGCCGGCGCGGCGCTTATCTGCACCGGGATGCCGTTCACGGCATGCTTCGTCCACGCAAGGGCGCGCGACTGACCGCGCTGATTAACGGCGGGGCCATTCCCGATCAATTCGATTACGATGTGATCTTGCAGCCGGAAGGTATTTTTGTCGGTACCTTGAATGAAGACTTCGCTTTTGAAAGCCTGCCGGGCGATATATTTCAGCTGGGCAACAGCTCGTATCGAATGCTCAAGATCGAACAGGGCCGCGTCTATGTTGAAGATGCCCACGGACAGCCGCCCAACATCCCGTTCTGGATGGGTGAAGCGCCCGGCCGCAGCGATGAACTGTCGCTTGCCGTATCGAATTTACGCGCAACCGTGGATGCCAAGCTCGAACAGGGAGAAGATGCGGCTTACCATTATCTGAAAGAGGACTTGCAGCTTCCCCATGCCGCGGCGGAACAACTGGCGCAATATCTGGCCGCGGCCAAGGCGGCTTTGACGGTATTGCCTACCCAGCAGAAAATCGTGTTCGAACGCTTTTTCGATGAAACCGGCGATATGCATTTCGTCATCCACTCGGCTTACGGCTCCCGGATTAACCGGGCCTGGGGCCTCGCACTGCGAAAACGCTTCTGCCGCCGTTTCAACTTCGAACTACAGGCCGCCGCCGGCGAAGACACCATTGTGTTGTCGCTAGGTCCGACCCACAGTTTTCCGTTGGATGAACCCGCACAGTACCTCAAAGCGGCTACGGTCAAAGACATTCTGATTCAGGCGCTGTTAGCCGCCCCGATGTTTCCGTCGCGCTGGCGCTGGGTTGCCAACACCGCGCTGGCCGTGCCGCGCAACCGCGCCGGCAAGAAAGTCCCGGCCTATTTTCAACGCAACGATGCCGAAGACCTTATCGCCCTGATCTTTCCGGATCAGCTCGCCTGCCAGGAAAACATCGCTGGAAACCGGGAGATTCCCGATCACCCGCTGGTCAATCAGACCTTATCCGACTGTTTGCATGAGTTGATGGACATCGATGGTCTGGAACGCTTGTTAACCGGCATCGAACAGGGAACGATCACCGTCATTGCCAGGGATTTGGCCAGCCCTTCCCCGCTGGCCCTGGAAATACTGAACGCCCGGCCCTATGCCTTTTTAGACGATGCCCCAGCCGAGGAACGCAGAACGCTGGCGGTGCAGCAACGGCGCTTCATGGACCCGCAAAGCGCTGCCGACATCGGCCGCCTGAACCCCGAGGCGATCGAAAGGGTGCGCATCGAAGCCTGGCCGGAAGCCCATACCCTGGATGAACTTCACGATGCGCTGGTGGTTCTGGGGTTTCTGACCGAAGCCGAAGGAGAACGCGGGCCGCTTTCGGACCTGCACGACAATATTGCCCACGGCTGGCCCAGCCTGATGGAAAGCCTGCAAAAGAGCAAACGCGCAACCGTCATGACCCTTGCCAATGACACGCGCCTGTGGATTGCGGCCGAACGCTTGGAGGTTTTCCAACTGCTGTTTCCGAAGGCCCCGATTCATCCCGCCATCGAAGCGGTTGTCGCTGATGAAGCAAGCGATCCGGAGAGCGCCGCAAGGGAAATCATCCGCAGCCGCCTGGAAGGGTTGGGGCCGGTCACCGTAGCGCAACTGGCAGCCACGCTGGCGTTAAACACCGCCACTATTGACCAAGCCTTGGCAGCGCTGCAACAGGAAGGCTTCGTGATTCAGGGAAAATTTACACAAGAAAGCAATGCGACCGAATGGTGCGAACGCGGCTTATTGGCGCGTATTCATCGCTATACACTCAAGCAATTGCGCACTGAAATCGAACCGGTTGCACCGGCGGATTTTATGCGTTTCCTGTTTCGCTGGCACGGCCTGGACGATCCCGGCGAAGGAGAAGCCGCCTTGCAACAGCGATTATTGCAACTGGAAGGCCTCTGTCTTCCTGCCGTCAGCTGGGAGGCCGATATTCTGCCTGCCAGAATACGTTTCTATCTGTCTTCCGACCTGGATAAATTGTGCAGTTCCGGCAAAATCACCTGGCTGCGTCTGCAAGCTCCTAGCGGGACGGCGTTGAACAAACGTAAAAACCCTGCCGGAAAATCCACCTCAATCAGCTTTATCAGCCGGTCCAATCTTCCTCACTGGCGCGCCTATGCGCCGCTACCGGCCAATGAAGTGCTGGATTTGTCAGGCAAAGGGCAAAAAGTCTACGATGCGCTGAAGCAATGGGGCGCCAGTTTCTTCGAAGACCTGCTGGCAGAAACCGGCTTGCTCAAATCGCAACTGGAAGAAGCGCTGGCAGAACTGGCCGCCTGGGGACTGGTTACCGCTGACAGTTTTCAGGGCTTGCGCACGCTGATCACGACGCAGAAAGTCCAGCAACGCCGCAGCAAAAAATATCCGCATCATGATCCGTTCGCCGCCTCCGGCCGCTGGTCGCTAAACCGGCCGAATCAGCCGGTCGAAACCGACCGCTACCAACACTGCGAACACATCGCGCGAATCCTGCTGCGCCGTTACGGCATTATCTTTCGTAAGCTGCTGGACCAGGAAGACATTCTGCCCCCGTGGCGGGAATTGTTATATGTGTTCCGGCGCATGGAAGCGCGGGGCGAGCTGCGCGGCGGCCGCTTCGTGCAGGGCTTCGCCGGGGAGCAATATGCATTGCCCGAAGCGGTAAGCGCCCTGAGAGAAATCCGCAAACAATCCAAACAGGGCGATCTCATTGCTATCAGCGCTGCCGATCCGTTGAATTTAACCGGTCTGGTTACGCCGGGACAACGCGTACCGAGCCAGCCGGGGCAGCGCATTTTATACCGTGACGGAATTCCGATTGCCCATAGCGCGCAAAGTAAAATCAATTTCCTTGTAC
>Ga0208123_100689_pt1 | contig 12416 bp, 15 predicted proteins | sample LakWasMe92_HOW11_2_FD_183914 | JGI IMG/M metagenome (GOLD analysis project Ga0208123, IMG submission 183914) | Freshwater sediment methanotrophic microbial communities from Lake Washington under simulated oxygen tension - Sediment Metagenome... | ecosystem: Environmental > Aquatic > Freshwater >... | reverse complement strand
AGCCCAGTTGTTTCATGGCTTCGATATTGGGCGTACCTTTGGCCTGCGAGGAGCAGAAGAAATGCAGGCCGTCCCGCAGCGCCTTTTCGACGAAGCAGGCGCGCAGGATGTGATTGATGCTCATGCCTCGGGCCTTTTCAGCGGTGGCCAGGCGCATGACGGTGGCACAAGGGAATTCCAGGCTACGCCCGTCCAGGCTCGCACCTACAGCCTTCTCAAGCGACTCACGGTCCTTCGAGACGGCAATAGCGACCGTGCCGAGTAGCTCACCGGGATGGTCCTGATGCTCCGCCACAAGGACGATGGTGCCAACGGGGTCTGAGGCCATCTTGAGGCGGTCGTAGTCCTCCGCCGCGAACCACGTCGCACTTTTGTATGCGCCAATTCGCAATTTATCGACAGACTCAATATCGTTGTTGCATGCCTGTCGAATAATCAGTTTTTGGTGTTGGTTTTCAGGATGGTTCATTTTATAATGATGTGATTATTTTGGGGGTGGGATGGATATTGCGGGTTTTGTGTACTTTGCGGCGCATGCGACGGGCGTTGTCGCACTTGTGTTGAATGTCGCGGGGCTTGTTGTTCGTAATGACGCCACTCTGCGAAAAAATTCCTTCTGGGCTTCTTTATTTACCATTGCGCACAATGCGTTGATAGGGTCCGCGACCGCTACGGCCCTGTGCTCAATCATTTTTCTACGCAACTTCATGGCTATTCGCCCCAATTCGCTTTCCATGCGGAAGAGGGTGATGCTGTGCGGGGCATTTATGCTGGTCACTTGGGTTGCTGCGGCGCTGACATGGAGCGGCCCGATTTCGGCTGTCCTTGCCTTCGGCAGCTCGTGCGTCACGTACGCCTTCTTTTTCCTCGTAGGGGTTCGCCTGCGGCTGGTGATCGGTATGAACTGCCTCCTGTGGTTGTCGAATGCGATCATTTATGAGTCTCCATGGCAGTTCGCGACCGGGTGTTTGGCGGCGGGGGCTGCTTTCACTGGGGCTTGGAGAATCAGACGGCAAAACCAGCAAGCCCAGGCAATTTGACACCTGTTGTGCACCGGAGGAGCCCTTCCCCATGGTATTCCTGGGCGCGTCATTAACAGCTTCCGAAAAGCGCTCACTTAGGTCGTTTTTCGGGAGGTGGGTTCTTTAATGAGGCTAGCTATTGGTTTCGAGAGGGAACGGTTCGGGGCGTGACTGGGGGGTGGCCATTGAGCACTCCCCCTAGCGTGATGAAGTTGCCCACCACACTGCTTCATTCATTTAAATTACATGACCGCCATTCGGCGTAAGTCCGTTGCGTGGCATGGGTGACTTTTCAATCTAGAGTGCTTCGCACTACAGGAAGGGCGTCCTTCTGGGTGTTTTCACTCAGCTTCCCATAGAGAGTATGCACGGTGAATTTTCGTGACCATGACGCTTCTTGGTGACATGCCATTGCAGGCAAGTTTTCCAGGATTGACAATTCGATTCATGTCATTTCATGGACTTTCACTCACTGCCATTGTGTAGGTTCAATGAAAGTGCAGCATTTCATTCCCGGGGGGTCTTTCAAAAGGGCCACCGGAGTTGAGGGGCGTGTTGTGTGACGGTACCAAGGGAGGTCTCGTGGGACGGAAGGCGCCGTGGTAGTGCCCACGGTAAGCAGCATTTCCTGCGAATAGCGCGTTTACGGCAAATGATGGGGCTACCCATAGTCACTTTGAGACGTGCTGTGATGATCCGTCCGTCAGACTGGGGGAGGGGTGTGTGTCGCGTTACGGCGTTCCCGGGGGCGCCAGGCCCTGATTGACCGTTGTTGCATACGCGTGAGGCGTTGTCTGTCCAGGTAGGGCTCCACGAGAGCTGTGTTGTTGAGCCCCGTGTTGGGGCTCCTTGCGTCCAACCACGAGGGAGGTCTGTTTTGAGCGAATTGAAGCTGAATGCAGCTTGTGAGCCTGGGGGCTGTGAGGCCGTTTCTGAGCCCTTGGCGCGTTGCTTGGCCTTTTTCGGCGCTATAGGCCTGCCATGGGCCTTGAAACGGGGCGCAAAAGGGTTTCTGGACGGGGTGGAGGTGGAGCGGGGGGCATTGTTGATCGATCCCTGTGCAAGCGCGTCGAACATCCTTCACGAAGCGGGTCATCTTGCCATCTTGCCCGGGAGATATAGGGCCGTTGCTTCGGGAGATCTTTCGGCCGCGATGGAGCAGATGCTCGGGGAGGTTGATTTTTTTGATCCTGACGCGCCGATTGCACGTGCCGCTATCCAGTGCGGGGATGCGGAGGCAACCGCTTGGGCCTGGGCGGTTGGTGTGCACCTGGGGCTCCCCCCCAGAACGGTCATCAAGGACGCCGAATACGATGGTACAGGGGCCTTCCTCAGGACTTCCCTGCGTGTGGGGGCCTACGCGGGGATCAACGGGCTGTCACATGCGGGGTTTTGCGCAGTGCGGCCAGGGATCTATGCCACGGCAAGGGGGCTTCCTGTGTACCCGCAGTTGGCGATGTGGCTGCAGAACGTTTGAGGATTGGGGTAGCTAGACAGCTATCACGCCTCAGCAATATCCGCGAGGGCAGCTAAATATTTCGTACTCATCTAGCGACCTGCACATATACAGTGCAGACGTATGGATCGAGCAAAGCGGGCCAATTAAGGGCTTGGAATTAAGAAAAACTGGCAACAAATGCGTATGTTGCGTTTCTTAATTGACGTGGAGATTGGCGCAAATTTGTTATGAGCGTCCGCTCTTCAGCTGTTAGCTTCATGACACGCTCTCCTGTGACCACATACTGAATATCAATCCCAGTTGAAGCCAATTTCCGTAAACTTTCGGAGGGTGGAATGGTTTTGTTGTACTCCCAGGAGGCCACAGCCGAGGAAGTCAGCCCACATAGAGCCCCTGCTTGTTTTCGCGTGATACCTATGCGAAGTCGTTCGCTCTGCAATCGGGTTCCAATCAGCCCAGTTTTTTCCTGATTTGCCTGCAGATTTACAGGCGACCCAATGATTTCGTCAAGAAAAGGCTGATAAGCAGCAGTAAGGGCAGCAACAAATGCATCGAATGTTGCTGGGGGAAGATTCGATAGAAGCTGAGCAGCAGCCTCATACTTGTTTGTAGGCGCCCTTGTGCTGATTTCATCCGCGTCAAAGCCATCTTTGAGGTATGCAAGATTCAGATTCGGAATAGAAGCAAGTTTCTGCAATGTCTCACTAGGAGGCGCAGACTTGCGCTGAAGCAGGTCTTCAATTCGTGATTTTGAAATTCCGGTCAACTGCCTGATTTGGTGGTAATCCAATCCCAAACGTTCCAGCTCTGATTTAAGGCGAGTGCCAAAGTGCTTTGCATTCATTGGGGCAATTGTATTTCAAACCGTGAAATTCGAGTGTCAGAGAGAAGCTACAAGAACCAATCAGGATGGTTGTTCTTGTCCGCTTCCACTATCGAAAGGGCGATTTGGCAAAACTCTGAATCAGATAGAGGCCCGGGTCGGAGAATTGATTCTTGTGGAAGAATTAGGGTGTGAAAGTAGCTTTCTGGCGTCGCAAAGTGGCGTACTGCAAGAAAATGCATTCCAGGCCTATGAGGCGACTCAGGGCGCCATTCCGAGGTTGCAGCCACGCAAGCCAAGGATTGCATAAGAAGCAATTCAGTTGGAACAAGATCCTCAGGCGCGAAGCTGTCCAGTAGTTGAAATGCCTTTCGCTCGTGAATTGAGGTGGAGACAACACGGTCCAAATCTTTCTTGTGCTCTTCCCAGGAATCAGGTTCGGCACTTACTTCAATACAAAGATCGGAAAAGGAAGAGTGAGTGGCTTGTCCCATCCAGCGGAACCCCGTTTCAGAGTCATAGCAGTAAAAAAACATCAAATCGGCAAGATCGGCGTCAAAATCGACTTGTGTTTGGTTCCAGGTGGATGAATCCGCAAGCAGGGAGGCAATATAAGCCTTACCGGTAGGCCCAATCGGAGGCAACGGTTGATGTCCAGGGGGGAGGGGAGGGGCAGAAGACATGAGGAAGGGTGCAATCAATCGTCACCGGGCTCATCTTCTTCAACGGGCAATTCGGATTTCGTTGCAATCGCATTCGCGAATCGGGCGGAAGTGATGGCCTTGACGTAGTGAGCTGCTTGTCTTCGAATGGAAGTCAATTTCGCTTCGGTCTCCATGACGATATCGATTTCCCAATCTCTAGCCCATTGATTGAGTGCGGCTTTGGAATAGGATAGATCACGTCCAGTTCGTTTGATCGATACCTTGACTGACTTCCGGTTGCTGCCTACTCCAAACCAGCGAATTCCAATCCACTTCAGTTGGATGTGGTTGCCCTTGCGGTGACTGGCGAGTTGTAGCCTGCTCTTGTCTTCCCAGGACTTCGCTCCACGCTCATGCTTCAGCACTTGCGCCCAGTGTTCATCCACTATGGCCGCCGCCTGCCGATGCAGATCGTGCAAACACTCCTCCAGTACACCCATCAATCGTTCACGTGGCTCACTCATTATTGCTTCCCATCGGAATGTTTACTGGTATCCGTTTGACATGCATAGCGGAACTGGGGCCCACCTCACCGAAGAGGGTGTTGCCACGCATTCAGTTCCGCTGTACATGCAGAATGGCAATAATAGTGACACCGCCAGCATGCCAATCTTGGTTGAACTAATAGTTCCGATCTGCATGTATAGCGGAGCTACTAGCATGTCATTTTTTGGCGAATTCTAGCAGATAGAGGCTGTTGGGCGACTTCTGCAGCAGACAAAGGTGGAACATTAACGTTCTTCTCAATAAGTAAAGAAGAACTATTAGTTCCGCTCCAAGAATTGCGGCTTAGGACCTCGACGTTGGATGTGGTGGGGAAGAGCCGGTGATGATGGGGCCAAGGTTCATGGTGGCTCTACAAAGTTGACAGGTTCCCGGGTGGAAGATCGTTCACCTGGCGAAGGAAGGAGGCCTCGAATCTTCGTCACTAGCGGTGCACTAGCGGTACACAAAAAAAGACGCCGCCGCCATGAATTGATGGCAATCTCCATTACAATTCATTCATTCTTCCATTCATCAAGGATTGATTGTGGCATCAGGCAAAAACGTTATCGGACTCGACATTGGTTACTCGAACCTGAAGATTGTGTATGGGGAGTCCAACAAACAAATGAAATCGATTGTTCGGCCAGCAGGTGCAGCCCCTGCTGATCGCTTTGGAAGTCGATTTGATGGGAAGATGCAGGATGACTTCCTGCATGTTCTTGTGGGCGATACGCCATTCATTGCTGGCGTCTCATCAGATCGAGCAGCAATGTGGGAGCGGCCATTGCACGCTGATTACCCGTCTACTGATACATATAGAGCGCTCTTTCACGCCAGCCTGTTACTGAGCGAGATGTCTACCGTGGATATGCTGGTGACAGGCTTGCCCGTCTCACAGTTTAAAAATGGGGAGCATGTTGCTGAGATTGAAAAGCGCTTTCTTGGCACACATAAGATCACTCAAAAGCGTTCTGTCGAGGTGAAGGCGGTAAAGGTGATTCCACAGCCTGTTGGCGGCCTGCTGGCGTTCATGAATGAACAGGCGCATTCGAAAGAGAAAGTTGGTCTGCAGATCGACGATGAAGCACGCGTACTTGTGATTGACCCGGGCTTTTATTCCTTGGACTGGGTGCTGGTCAGCAATGGGGAGGTTCAAAGGCAATCCAGTGGAACCAGTGTGAAAGCATCATCGGTTCTCCTTGAACAAGCGGCAAAGCTGATTGCTGAAGAGCATGGTGCGAGCCCGCAGATTGAATCGCTCGAAAATGCCATGCGCACTGGCAAGCCTTCAGTGCTAGTGCTCGGCGAGAAGGTAGAACTGCAGGGCTACATTCAGAAAGCCAGCGAATCTCTTGCCTCGGTCACAGCAGATGCAATACAGAAGTCGCTTCGGACAGAGAATCTCTCTCCGGACATCGTGGTGATGGTAGGAGGGGGTGCTCCATTTTTCCGCGAAGCAATTTCGAAGGCTTTCAGTCGCTTGAAGGTTGTTATGCCTTCGACCCCAGTCCAGGCCAATGCAACTGGTTTCTGGCTCATGGGTGCTCTTGCTGGTGCGCAGTAATGGACCAAGCAAACATTCAGGAAATCGAAGAAATTCGGGTGGTTACCATCGTTGGTGCTGCCACTCCTGAATTGCACAGGGAGCTTGCCAGTACGCCAGTTCGCGCGAGAGCAGAGCGTCTTAGGTATCTGGCAGGCCATGGCTTGGCCTTTTTGCAATCGCAAGGGCGTTCCAGTGCAATCCGGATCGTGGGTCCAGAGGAATCGAGAAGCGCAATACCCATCTCGACGAAAGAGCGAGCGATATCGAAGAGGAAAGCGCCGTCAAAGGCTTCAGCAACAGCCGATGTACCCAGGCAGCTCGATCAAGTCGCATCTGATGCTCGCGAAGACAATTCAGTGCCGGATGTAAGCATCGTCTCAGAATCAACGGCCGAGGGGGAGGGGACAAGCCCGCCGATGACCGCTCACCCGTCATTGTCACTATTCGCTCGGTCGCTCGGTCGCTAAATATGCCAGCTCATCCAAAAACGATTCTCCCGGAATGGACCCTTGGGTATCCACCAACCGAAGATGCTTGCTACTTGGCCTGTCGCAAATGGTCAGGAACCCACAATGGTGAGTATTTCGAGGTCGTGGCGGGCGATCCTGGCCCATTCCTAATGCACTTGGGTATCCCTGTGGTCTTGAAGTCAGGCTTTACAGGGTTGTTTGGGCGAGTGGTTAAAAGAGGAAACGTGCCATTCATACTGAATGAACATGGTGGCCCCACCGGGTTTTACCCAGACAGTGTTCTGGCTTGGTCGCCGCCGCCAGCCGTGATGCTAGACCTCGAAGCTGCTGCATCTGCGAGGATGGCAGTTGAGCAGGCCAGAGCGGCAAGCAGATAGTCCCATAGGGGTGCCGAGGTGGGATGTTGCCTATCCTCGCGCCTGCTCTAAACGGCCTTGACTGGACGAAAAAAAACCACCCCGCTTGGGGTGGCTGAAAGGCCTTGCAGGCCTGGGAGGGATCTTTCAGTGGAGGGTGCGAAGTCCCAAGTTGACCATCAAAGAGTTCACGTGGCCGTAGGAGACTGCATCCTGCACGTCGCACGCATTCCAGCCATTTGTGTCGATGACTTCAGCATCAATCAGTGGACCCGTAGGGCTATCGAAGGCATCAATCTCACCCTTCTCGATCATGCCGTTGATCCATTGTGCTGGAACTTGCATCATTGCCGCTGCCGATTCAATCGTAACCAATTTCATTGAATCCTCCATTCGTAAGTCGATGGAGTGATTCTATCGTTGACTGCATCAAACAGCAATACTGATCGTTGCGGAATTGATACTGCGTTAATCTTCATTCATGACGATGTTAATTGCCGTCTTTGGCAGCTCGAATTGCATTTATCTGCGTGAGGAGTTCCGTTAAGGCTTCGATTGAGCCGGATGGGCTAGCCACCCCTTCCGTGACTGTGGATACCCCGCAAGTTGTGTGTTTCTTTATGGACCCCTTGAACGGGAAATGGACAGCCTGAACAAACTCCGGATCTGGCACCTTGAACATCAGTTTCTCGTTACTCGACCCCTTAGCTGTCAGCGTTACCTCCAGGGTTCTACAGGCGGAGTAGTAGAAAGTGTTGACTTCTTTTCCCCAAGGTATTTCAGAGTATCTGATAGCGTCGTCCGGGACTGGCCCAAGTGTATAGGTTGCGCAATTTCCGGCTTGTTTTATATCAATTGAATCTCTTGTCCCGTTAGATACTATTTTTTCATTCACATTCTTGCAGTTCTCGGAACCTTCGGCGAGCAGTGGAAGTTTCACAATGCCAACAAGAAGAGTCCCGAGTTTGGTTATGCTATTTTTCAGGTTTTCTGTTGTCTCAACACCGATAGACTGAACCATGTCAGTGTTATCACGCTTTGTGATATTGACCATCGTCGTTTTTCGATAGTCGTTTGTACCAGAAAGACCGATGCGTTTTCCTGACTCAGAAATTTCTACTTTTACATCGACCGATTTTTTGGCAGGTGGATTCGGCGGATTGTTTGTTGAAGTCTGCCCAGCTGGCGTTCCCGATCCAGACTGAGGATTCGCATTCCCTGAAGTCGAACTAGGGTTTCGTTGCGTGGCAGCGGCATTCGCAACTCCAGAATCTCCAGACTGCGAGTCCTCAGGGAATACTATTTTGAGTGACGCGACGTCGAGTGCGAAGACGTCGTTGAATCCATTCTTGGGCTTTGCTGCAGATTCTTTACCCACTTGGTAGTAGGTGACGCCCGGTGATGTCGTGCTGCAACCGGCGACAAGGAAAACGACAGCGAGTGCCGAGCAAAGTGGGGTGGTTCTCAAATGTTGCATCGCGTGACCCTCTCTGAGGAAGTGTTGGGGGCACCAACTTACACGGCGACGGCGCTTCGAATCAAGAAATAGATTTCCATTGCGAGGATGAATGCGTTATCACTCATAGCATCTACGCCTGGCGGTGGGTGCAGGAATCCTGATCCTCATTGAGCAGTTTGAGGATCTCGGCTGCGATGGGCGGGTAGTCGGCCTGATCGCGTCGAGGAGGACATCACTCGGATGATTGAAGCCCTAGGAAGTCGCGTATCTCTTCAGCTGTGAGCACTTGGGAATACTCAGAGATGAGCATGTCGTAGAGACTGGACAGTCGGCTGACGGCCAACGAGCGGGGGAGGAACCGAACGAGAAGGCTTCTGGCCAGGATCCTGAGCCGCCGTCGCTCTGCCTGCTCTTGGACACGCCACATTTCCTCACGCCTGGCTCGGGGGAAATCAACCCCCAGTCTGTGATCGATCTGTAGATCCAATTCGGCGCGACGCAGCTTCGTTCGTTCCTCATCGCTGGCCCCGGTCCCTCCCGCCTCCCTATACAAGCGAATCACCGCGCGCTCATACTCTTCAGGCGTCAACCTTCGACCGTGAGGGAAGGGGGGCAGCGCGGACACGATGCGGTTACTGTGGTGGCGGCTTGCTTGTAGCAGCTGCAAACACGCCCTCCCCGTAAACGTTGTCCACGGCTTTAGGGTCGGTAAGCCTGATGCGCACTGATGGTGGTAGTCTGAAAAGTCTCTCGTAGTCGTCCGAGGAAAGAGCGTTTGCGGCGTCATCCTGGAACTTGTCAGTCATTCTGTCAAATTCGCTCACAAACTCAATTGCATAGCGACTGATCTCTTTATAGTCCTTGGCCTTTGACTCTAGAAACATCTCTGAATCGTTCTTCGCCAATTCCAGTCCACCTAAGGATGACGCGGGTGAAATTTGACCCAGCGAAAGATGGACATCCTTCATAAACCTTTTGACATTAAAACTCGCACGCTTCACGGGGGTTGTGGAATCAAGGCTGAATTGAGCGACAGAAGATCTATTTGACCGGATGAATTTCAGTGCTTCTTTACTCCCGAGTTTTAATCTCGGATTGATATCAATCCCTGACATCACGGCTGTGCATTCAGAAAGATCGCCAGTGACTTCTGTATGCATGTTGAAACCGGATCGACCATAGGTACCGAAGATAGCAACCGACAACCAATATCCACGAGCATCCGTAACCAGTCTATTTGCTGGGAGGAGTATTCTGTTGGCAGCTTGGTGGCAAACGCCATCGATCAAATATCTGCCGACACCTGCTTCGCCATTGGGTTCTGCGATCTCATTTGCTCGCGCCGTACTCCCTTCGCCTGCATTGATGACCTGGCCATTCTGTGAGCCTCCGAAGCACCCCCAGGCCTTGCCTGCTCCGCACTCCACATAGGTGTGATCGGCCAAGTAAGCCATCATTGATGTGCGGTATCGCTTCGCAATCAGTTGTCCCATGTTTTCTCCTCTATAGCGTCTGGATAACGAACCACTTTCGACACATTGTCAGGATCATTATTTAGATGGCGCCTAAGCCTGTCCACGAGAAAACTTCATACAACCATGTATGAATCCCTCAGATTTCGCCTGTAGTGGATCACCCGACGGTCGGTGCAATGCACTACGTTCGCGTGTATCCCCGTCTTCTATGGGAGTAACTCCGCGCAAGCGCTCTCGCAGGACACCTCAGCATCACCTTCGCTGATTCCGAAAGCTTCGAACATGGCGTTCCCGCGCCGAAACAGGTCAGCCATCTGAGCGGCAAGCTCATGGCGGTCCAGAAACTCGGTCCCTGTACTGGCCTCCCTGCGATGGATCTTTACCTTGCACAGTAGCGCCATCAGCAGATGGATCGCACCTACACGCCTGTGCAGGAACCACATCCAGTGGGGCCACTCTTGAGCGAGTCGGGCAAAGAAGGCGCGCACCTCGGGGATTTCAGCCAGCTCGCGCGGGTCAGTGTCGTAACCCACCACCTGGATGACCAGGCACTCCTGGTAGCGCAGGGCTGTCTCTCTGGACTCCGCGATTGTGTGCAGGCGCTCTAGGGCGCTTGCGATGTTGCCAGTTTCAATCTCGCCCTTGGAGATCTCCAGCACCAGCAGCGCGTCACCCTGAAAGGCAGCGAGGCCTGCGGCATCTGTTCTGACTACAGACGGTTTAGAGAATGAACCTCCGGTGTCTCCCCTGGTCATTTCGCATCCCCCCCTGTACCTCCTATCCTGTACGTGGCTCCAGTGCTGAACAGGTCTTTCACCTTGGTTCGCACCCCTGAGCGAATGAAAACGTAGCCATAGCGCTCCAGCACCTGCCTGACCATGGCCCCCACGAGTTGCTTCCATCGGTTTTCACGCATGGTTGGGCCGAACGTACGAAGTAGTTGAAGTTGAATGGCTTCGATGGCTGGTCTTCCTAAGTAGATCGCCGTTTCCAGGCGGGTGACGATGATCTCGTCATTCAAGTAATCCCAAAGGCGCTGGCCTTGTTGGGTGTCGGCCAAGTCAGAGAAAGAGCCACTGTTGAAGTAGTAGTAGGGCATGCTTCACGTCTTTCAAATGTAGATAGCAAATCATACATATCTAATTTGATAGGTACGAGCCATCTTCTCGAAAGATCAGTGGCTGTCGATCCCCCTAGGCCGCTGAACTCACGGCCTCGACGAAACAAGGACTTAGGAGCGACTGCCTCACTCAGTTTTGTGCTCGGTGTTCTCTGAGTTCTGTACTTTCCGGGATCGTTTTCACTGAATCTTGTACTTTTCCCCGCCGCTGGCCAGCTGGGACCCCAGATAACGGAGGCGCTGTCGTGTGGCTGGCTGGCCGTCGAACCCGCGCTGGCCCTCGATCGGCGTGCGCCAGCGCGAGCTGGACTATGGCGAGCGCTGGGCCGCCGTGGGCCAGGAATACAAAACTCGGTGAGAAAAGTACAAGACTCACCGGGAATCGCTACGTACTGCAGGCCGGTGGACAACAACGAAATTTGGGTTCAGAATCCGCTCATGGGCTGAGGAAGAAAGCCCTTTTACATTTAACGTTTGTTCTACCTTAAACTCTGTTAACGTCTAGCAAATGAGCCATAAAAAAAGAGGAGGGGGATTTCCCGGCTCCTCTGAGGCTTAGTTGTACCTTTTGGCCCGGTGCTGGACCCGCTGGCCAACGTTCAAGACAATCGGTTTTTTCAAAGTCATGGCCCACTCTACGCCCGAAATTCCTGCGGGTCAATCGCCCGCCGACACCGGCCCCATCGACGGCCCCGGAAATCTCGCGGTCGCGGATTTTGACGGTGGCCAGCCGCTGGAGCCCGCGCAACCCGCAAAGACAGCGCGGCGGCGCGGTCGGCCACCCGGTTCGCGCACCAAGATCGCCCACGACAGCAGCGCCACGGCCGATGAGTTTGCCATGCTGCGGGCGGTTGCCCAAGGGGTGGATCTCACGGTCGCCGCCCGCCAGTACATGCTTTGGCCAGGCCGCGCGCCCGAGCGCCCAGCGCTGATCAAGAGATACCAGGAGCTTTTGGACCGGATCGAGGCTGCAGCCAACGGCATAGCGCAGTCGCACGAGGCCCGCGCTATGGTGAGGGTTCTCAGGGACCACCAGACCATTGTGCTGGAGGCGCCGCGGATTCCGGCCAGTGAGCCCGGTACCCAGCCATCGGCACCTGCAGCGCAGGCCGTTGCCGAGCTGGTGGCAGTCCAGGCGCCCCAGCCGCCAACACTGGAGGAGTTTGCGGCGCAGTTTGACGAAGGCATGTTTTCTGAAGCGGAGCTGATCGAGCGGTACCAGGAGGCGCTGCAGGAAGCAGAAGCTGCCGCCCAAGCCGCCCAAGCCCCACTTCACGCCCTCACCCCACCCGTGGCCACTGCTTTGCCCGCACAGACAGAGATCGCCTTGGCCAACGCGCCGGCAGTGATCCCGGTCGAGCCGGAGCAGGCCCGCAGCGCGGCCGAGCGCATCAAGGACGTGCTGCACGCGATCAACTGGCTGGATGAACACTTGGGCACCAAGCCCGAGCGCGCTCATCGTGTGGAGCAGTGGGTCATCATGTCGGCCGCCCAGA
>Ga0208123_100688_pt1 | contig 12422 bp, 10 predicted proteins | sample LakWasMe92_HOW11_2_FD_183914 | JGI IMG/M metagenome (GOLD analysis project Ga0208123, IMG submission 183914) | Freshwater sediment methanotrophic microbial communities from Lake Washington under simulated oxygen tension - Sediment Metagenome... | ecosystem: Environmental > Aquatic > Freshwater >... | reverse complement strand
GCGCCTTGGCGATGTCCTTGATGATCGAAGGCTGGATGCCTTCGGTGGGCTCGTCCAGCAGCAGCACCTTGGGGTCGGTCACCAGCGCGCGGGCAATCGCCAGCTGCTGCTGCTGCCCGCCCGAGAGGTTGCCGCCCTTGCGCCGGCGCATGTCCCAGAGCACGGGGAACAGCGCGTAGATCTCTTCCGGGATCTGCTTCGTTCTGGAGTTTTCCAGGCCGGTCTGGATGTTCTCTTCCACGGTCAGGGTCGGGAAGATCATGCGGCCCTGGGGCACGTAGGCGATGCCCTTGGCCACGCGGCGGTAGCTTTCGTCCTTCGAGACGTCCTGGCCCGCGACCTCGATCTGCCCGGACTGGAGCGGCAGCACGCCCATGAGGCTCTTGAACAGCGTGGTCTTGCCCATGCCGTTGCGGCCCATGATGGCGACCGTCTCGTTCTTCCTGCCTTCGAAGGAGATGCCGTGCAGCGCCTCGCTCTGGCCGTAGGCCGTGTACATGTCGGTGACTTTGAGCATTTTTGACTCCTAGGTAATCAGTAATCCGCAGTGCCCAACCCAGGCGCACCACGGAACCGGCTTCGCCGGGCCGTTGGTGCGGTTCCCCTCCCGCCGAAGGCGAGAGAGGGGGAAGGCGCGCAGCGACTCAGGGGGTGTGGCATGTCAATGCCCCAAATACACGTCGATCACCTTGGGGTCAGCCTGCACCGAGGCCATGGAGCCCTCGGCCAGGATCTTTCCCTGGTGCATCACGGTGACCTTGTGCGCGATCTGCTTGACGAACTCCATGTCGTGTTCGATCACGATCACCGAGCGGTTCTTGCAGATGCGCTTGAGCAGTTCGGCCGTGAGCTCGCGCTCGCGTGCGCTCATGCCGGCGATGGGCTCGTCCAGCATCAGCAGTTCGGGGTCCTGCATCAGCAGCATGCCGATCTCCAGCCACTGCTTCTGCCCGTGCGAGAGCAGGCCGGCTTCCTTGTCCAGCGTGTCGTCCAGGCCGATCTCCTCGGCCACCACCTGCACCCGCGCCTTCACCTCGTCGGTGCACTTGAAACCCAGCGCGCCGAAGACCGATCGGCCCGTGGGGTAGGACACCTCCAGGTTCTGGAAGACGGACAGGTTCTCGTAGATCGACGGCGTCTGGAACTTGCGGCCGATGCCGCGGCGCACGCGGATGTGCTCGTCCAGCTGGGTCAGTTCCTCGTTCTTGAACTTGATGCTGCCGCCGCTGGCCTTGGTCTTGCCGCAGATCAGGTCCAGCAGCGTGGTCTTGCCCGCGCCGTTGGGGCCGATGATCACGCGCAGCTCGTTCTTGTCGATGTACAGCGTCAGGTTGTCGATGGCCTTGAAGCCGTCGAAGGAGACCGTGAGGTCTTCCACGGCCAGGGCGAAGTCGGTGTTGCTCATGGTGTGCTCCTGTGGGGTGGGTCAGGCGCTCTGGCCGCTGACGGAGCCGGTCAGCGGGGACTTGCGGCTGGGGTTGCCGGTCTGCGTGACGGGTGCGTCGGAAGCGGCGTCCGCTGCGACGGCCTTGCGGATGGCCAGGCGCTCGGCCTGCTTGCGCTTCCACCAGGGCTTGACCTTGGTCTCCCACACGCCGGCCAGACCGTCGGGGAAGGCCATGGTCACGCCGATGAAGAGCGCGGCCATCAGGAAGAGCCAGAGGTCGGGCAGGCTCTCGGAGAAGTAGGTCTTGCCGAAGTTCACCAGCAGGGTGCCGTAGACCGCGCCCACCAGGCTCATGCGCCCGCCCACGGCGGCGTAGATCACCATCTCGATCGAGGGCACGATGCCCACGAAGGACGGCGACATGAAACCCACCTGCAGCGTGAACAGCGCGCCGCCGATGCCCGAGAGCGCCGCCGCCAGGCAGAACACGAAGACCTTGAACATGGCGACGTCGTAGCCCGAGAAGCGCACGCGGTCTTCCTTGTCGCGCATGGCCAGCAGCAGGGTGCCCAGCTTGCTCTTCTGCACCCACAGGCACAGGGCGATGCTGCCCAGCAGCAGGAAGGTGCAGAGGTAGTAGAGGATGTACTTGGCGCTGTCGGTGCGCGTGTCCCAGCCCAGCACGGTCTTGAGGTCGGTCATGCCGTTGACGCCGCCGGTGTAGCCCTGCTGGCCGATGATGAGCACCGTGAGGATCAGCGCCACCGCCTGCGTGATGATGGCGAAGTAGACGCCGCCCACGCGCCGCTTGAACATGGCGTAGCCGATGATGAAGGCCAGGATCGTCGGCACCGCCACCACCGCGAACAGCGCGAAGGGCAGGTGCTCGAAGGGCTGCCACCACAGCGGCAGGGCCGTGAGCTGGTTCCAGTCCATGAAGTCCGGGATGCCCGGGGTGGACTGGATCTTGGTGGTGATCGGGTCCGAGGCTTCCAGCTTGAGGAACATGGCCATGGCGTAGCCGCCCAGGCCGAAGAACACGCCTTGGCCCAGACTGAGGACGCCGCCGTAGCCCCAGAGCATGACCAGGCCCAGCGCCACGAAGCCGTAGCTCAGGTACTTGCCCACCAGATTGAGACGGAAGATGTCGAAGACGAGCGGAAAGGCGACCAGCAGCAGCACCGCGAGCGTGAGCACGCTGCCCAGTCCCTTGCTGCCGATCCATGTGGTGAATTTGTTCATGCTTGCACTCCGGAAATGAAAAGCGGGATCAGCGGCGCACCTTGCTGGCGAACAGGCCTTGCGGGCGGATCATCAGGATCAAGACGATGATGGACAGCGTCAGTACCTTGGCGTTCGAGCCGCTCATGAAGAACTCGCTGATCGACTGCGTCTGCGCGATGCCAAAGGCCGAGGCCACCGTGCCCAGCAGGCTGGCCGCGCCGCCGAAGGTCACGACCAGGAAGGAGTCGACGATGTAGAGCGAGCCGCTGGTCGGGCCCGTGGAGCCGATGGTGGTGAAGGCGGCGCCCGCCACGCCGGCGATGCCGCAGCCGATGGCGAAGGTCAGGCGGTCGGTCTTTTTTGTGTTGATGCCGATGGCGTTGGCCATGGTGCGGTTGCTCACCGTGGCGCGCACCCGCAGGCCCCAGCGGCTCTTGTAGAGCGCCAGCAGCACACCGCAGGTCACGAAGGTGGTCAGGCCCAGCACGAAAAGGCCGTTGATCGGGATGTCCAGGCCCTCATGCGGCGACCAGGAGCCCATGAGCCAGTCGGGCAGCGTGGGGCTGACTTCCTTGGGGCCGATGGCGGTGCGGAAGACCTGCTGGATCGCCAGGCTCAGGCCCCAGGTGGCCAGCAGCGTGTCCAGCGGGCGCTTGTAGAGAAAACGGATCAGGCCCCACTCCACCAGCCAGCCCGCAATGAAGGCCAGGCCGAAGGCCACGGCGATGGCCACGAGGAAGTAGTAAGGCATGAGGTTGGGGGCGTACTTCTCGGTCAACGTGGAGAAGAGGAAGACCGTGTAGGCGCCGATGGTCATGAACTCGCCATGCGCCATATTGATCACGCCCATCTGGCCGAAGATGATGGCCAAGCCCAGGCCCATGAGCAGAAGGACCGAGAACAGGCTCAGTCCGGCGAAACCCTGCATGAGGGCGATGTCGCGTATTTCAGAAAATTCCATGGCGTCACCTGCTTGTCTATCTGTCTGTGTGCGTATCGCGGGTGGCGGCCCCCGGCTCACCGGTTGGCCGCCACCTTCTTTCCCTGAGCGGATCTATCGGATTACTGGTAACCCTTCGGGAACGGATCGGGTTCGATCAGGTTGGGCGACTCGGCCACCACCTTGAAGGTGGCGTCCTTGTTGCCGATGGCGATGCGCGACTTGCTCCACAGGTGGTGGTTCTCATGGAGCTTCACGTAGCCTTCAGGTGCGGTCTTGAGCTCGATGCCGGGCGATGCGGCCACGACCTTGTCCACGTCGAAGCTGCCGGCCTTTTCCACGGCGGCTTTCCACAGCCAGGGGCCCAGGTAACCGGCCTGGGTCACGTCGCCGATCACCGCGTCCTTGCCGTACTTGGCCTTGAAGGCTGCAACGAACTTCTTGTTGTTCTCGTTGTCCAGCGACTGGAAGTACTTCATCGAGCTGTAGAAGCCGGCGAAGTTCTCGCCGCCCACACCCGTCATCTCGTCCTCGGTCACCGACAGCGTCAGCAGGAACTGCTTGTCACCGGTGATGCCGGCAGCCTTGAGCTGCTTGTAGAAAGCCACGTTGGAGCCACCCACCACGGCCGCGAAGATGCAGTCCGGCTTGGCGACCTTGATCTTGTTGATCAGGGAGTTGAAGTTGGTGTTGCCCAGCGGGTAGTACTCTTCGCCGACCACCTTGCCCAGCTTGCCCACGGACTCGATGTGCTTGCGCGCGATCTTCATCGAGGTGCGCGGCCAGATGTAGTCCGAGCCGACCAGGAAGAAGGTCTTGGCCTTTTTCTCCTTCGAGCCCCAGTCCAGGCCGTAGATGATCTGCTGCGTGGCTTCCTGGCCCGTGTAGATCACGTTCTTGGATTGCTCCAGGCCTTCATAGAAGGTGGGGTAGTAGAGCAGGCCGTTTTCCTTCTCGAACACCGGCAGCACGGCCTTGCGCGAGGCACTGGTCCAGCAGCCGAACACGGCGGCCACGTGGTCATTGACCAGCAGCTTCTTGGACTTCTCGGCGAAGGTCGGCCAGTCGGAGGCGCCGTCCTCCTTGATCACCTTGATCTTGCGGCCCAGGATGCCGCCCATGGCGTTGATCTGGTCGATGGCCAGCTGCTCGGCCTGGATCGAGCCGGTCTCGGAAATCGCCATGGTGCCGGAGGAAGAGTGCAGCTGGCCCACGATCACCTCGGTGTCGGTCACGGCCAGCTTGGTGGTGTTGACCTTGGCGGTGGGGAACTGCTGGGCCATGGCCACGGCGGGCAGGCCGGCCACGGACAGGGCGCCCATGGCCTGCAGGACCTGGCGGCGCTGCAGACCGGTGCTTAGCGGGTGGGAGGGGGCGGACGGTTTCTTCATGAGGCACTCCAGTTAGAGGAAGAGGGAACCAGGAAACACCTGCGGGAGGTGCGGGCAACACCTTGTCACCACGGCCTTGAGATTAGGGAGAGGGGCTTGTTCGGCCCATACGTCAATCAACGTATCGCCCCGAGGGCCTGCTCGCCCTAATTTCTCAAGATGCGTTGCGGATCAAAAGCGCCGTGCGGTAGGCGCGTGGGCGCCGCCGGAGTGATCTCCGGCAAGTCCGCGCAACACCCCGCACGGCGCTTTTGGCCGCAACCCGCAGGGAACGGGGTGCAAAGGACGCCACTCGTCGTTGCTCTCCTGGCCCAGGCGGCCCGCCTGGGCGTCGTCGCGCGCCTAGATTGGTGCCCTTTGCACCGCGTTCGCACTTGAGAAATTAGGGCGAGCAGGCCCTGACAGGAACACTTCTTGCAGGTGCACCGGTATGGCCTCCGAACACACCAGAACGATGCACGCCGCACCGCAACGCATCTTTCGCATCCGCCGCGACTACAACTCCTGGGTGGCCAACGAGACCCTGGAGGACTACGCGCTGCGCTACACGCCGCACAGCGCGCGCAAATGGAGCGAATGGCGCGTGGCCAACACGGCCTTCGGCGGCATGTCCTTCCTGGCACTGGAGGCCATCGGCGGGGCCATCGCGCTGAACTACGGTTTTGACAACGCGCTGTGGGCCATCCTGGTCATGGGGCTCATCACCTTCCTCACCGGCCTGCCCATCGCCGTCTACGCCGCGCGTTACGGCCTGGACATGGACCTGCTCACGCGCGGCGCGGGTTTCGGCTACCTGGGCTCCACCGTCACCTCGCTGATCTACGCCAGCTTCACCTTCATCTTCTTCGCGCTGGAGGCGGCCATCATGGCGCTGGGCCTGCAGCTGGTGCTGGACTGGCCGCTGGTCTGGTGCTACGTGCTGTCCTCGCTGGTCATCATCCCGCTGGTGCTCTATGGCATCACCTTCATCTCGCGCCTGCAGACCTGGACGCAGCCGGTGTGGGCGCTGCTGCTGCTCTGGCCCTTTTTCTGGTTCGCCGTGGCCCAGCCCGATCTGTACCGCGAATTCACCGGCCTTTCCGGCCTGACGTCGGGCAGCAGTGGTTTCGAGCCGCTGATGTTCGGCGCGGCTGCCGCGGTGGCCTTCTCGCTGGTGGTGCAGATCGGCGAGCAGGTGGACTACCTGCGTTTCATGCCCGCACGCACCGCCGCCAACCGCTGGCGCTGGTGGGCCTGTGTGCTCAGCGCCGGGCCGGGCTGGATCGTGCTGGGCATGCTCAAGATGCTCGGCGGCGCCTTCCTGGCCTTCGTCGCCCTGCAGTACGGCGCGCTGCCCGGCCATGCGGCCGAGCCCACGCAGATGTACCTGGTCGGCTTCAATCTCTCGCTGGGCGACCCGACGCTGGCCCTGTGGCTCACCGTGCTTTTCGTGGTGATCTCACAGGTCAAGATCAACGTCACCAATGCCTACGCCGGATCGCTGGCCTGGAGCAACTTCTTCGCGCGGCTCACGCGCAGCCACCCCGGTCGCGTGGTCTGGCTGGTCTTCAACGTCATCATCGCCATGCTGCTGATGACACTGGGTGTCTTCGGCGCGCTGGAAAAAGTGCTGGGCCTGTACGGCAACGTGGCCATCGCCTGGGTCGGCGCGCTGGTGGCCGACCTGGTCATCAGCAAACCGCTGGGTCTCTCACCCAAGGGCGTGGAGTTCCGCCGCGCCTACCTGTATGACCTCAACCCCGTGGGCCTGGGTGCCATGCTGCTGGCCGTGGTGCTGGCCGGCGTGGCCTACACCGGCATGCTGGGCGACTACGCGGCAGCCTTCTCGCCCTTCATCGCGCTCTTCACCGCCATGCTGGCCGCGCCGCTGCTGGCCTGGGTCACCAAGGGGCGTTATTACCTGGCGCGCCACGACGCCTCGCCCTGGCAGCCGGGTGAGGTGGTGCGCTGCAGTGTCTGCGAAAACCAGTTCGAGAGCGCCGACATGGCCAGCTGCCCGGCCTATGGCGCGCCCATCTGTTCGCTGTGCTGTTCGCTCGAATCACGCTGCCACGACCGTTGCAAGACCCAGTCGCGCGCGGCCGACCAGGTGCGCGATGCCCTGGCCGCCTTCCTGCCCGCCGGGCTGAACAACCGGTTCAACTTCCGCGTGGCGCAGTACTTCACGGTCTTCCTGGGCCTGTCTGCGCTTTTGGCCTTCCTGCTGGGCGTGGTCTACATGCAGGAAAGCCTGCACGCCCCTGCCGAGGCGCTGCGCATGCCCTTCATCAAGGCCTTCTCGCTGCTGGCCGTGCTGGCCGCCGTGTGCGCCTGGTGGGTGGTGCTGGCCAACGAAAGCCGGCGCATGGCGCACGACGAGTCCGAGCGCCAGACCCAGCTGCTGCAAAAGGAGATCGACGCACACCAGCGCACCGACGAGGCCCTGCAGGGCGCCAAGGAGGTGGCCGAATCCGCCAGCCAGGCCAAGACCCGCTACGTGGCCGGCATGACGCACGAGCTGCGCACCCCGCTCAACAGCATCCTGGGTTACGCGCAGATCCTGCTGCGCGGCAGCGAAGTGCAGGGCAGCGCGCGCGAGATGGTCACCACCATGCAGCAAAGCGGCCAGCACATGCACGCGCTGATCGACGGCCTGCTGGACCTGGCCCGCATCGAAGCCGGTCGCCTGCGCCTGGACCCGGCGCCGCTGCCCTTCCCGGAATTTCTCTCGGAACTCGCGCGCATGGTGCAGCCGCAGGCCGAAGGCAAGGGCCTGAGCTTCCGGCTGGAGACGCAGGGCCGCGTGCCCGCCTGGGTGCAGGCCGACGCCAAGCGCCTGCGCCAGATCCTCATCAACCTGCTGGCCAATGCCGTGCGCTTCACCGATCGCGGCGGCATCGTCTTTCGCGTGGACTGCCGGCACGAGGTGCTGCGTTTCGAGGTGGAAGACACGGGCATCGGCATCGCCCCGCAAGACCAGGAGCGCATCTTCCAGCCCTTCGAGCGCGGCAGCGCCGGCCGGCGCACCAGTGAGTCGGGCACCGGCCTGGGCCTGACCATCACGCACCTGCTGACCGAACTCATGGGCGGCGACCTGAGCCTGCGCAGCGCCGTGGGCGAGGGCAGCACCTTCAGCGTGCGCCTGTATTTGCGCGAGATCGAGCCACCGGCCGTGCCCGCAGTGCGCCACCTGCGCCCCATCGTGGGTTACCTCGCGCCGCGCCGTACCCTGCTGGTGGTGGACGACCAGCCCATCCAGCGCCAGCTGCTGGCCAGCCTGCTGCTGCCCCTGGGTTTCATCGTGCGCGAGGCCGCCAGCGGCCGCGAGGCGCTGGAGATCCTGCAGCAGCACCAGCCCGACGCCGTGCTGCTCGACATCAACATGGACGACCTCAACGGCTGGCAGACCGCGCAACTCATCCGCAACACCGGCACGGCCACGCTGCCCATCATCTTCGTCTCGGCCGATCCGTTTGAAAACCGCCCCGAGCTGCTGGCCGCCGTCGGCGCCCAGGGTTTCGTGAGCAAACCCGTGATCGAGTCCGAGCTGCTGGACCTGCTGGCGCGCGTGCTGCAGCTGGAATGGGTGCACGAGACCCAGCGCCTGGCCGCCTCTCCCACCGCGCCCGACGGCGCCACCGCCTTGCCCCTGCCGCCCGAGCTGCGCCAGCGCCTCATCGCCCTGGCCCGCCTGGGCAATGCCAGCGGCCTGCGCAATCTGCTGCGCTGCAGCGCGCAGGAGGCGCCCGCCATTGCCGACGTGCTGCAGGCCCTGGTGGTGCACGTCGACCGTTTCGACTTCACCGCCCTGATCGCCCGCCTGAAAGAAACCGAAGATGAATCCGCCTGAAGTTGTGCCCACATCCGCCGTCTCCAGCGTGGTGCTGGTGGTGGACGACGCCCCCGAGACCCTGCGCATGCTGTGCGACGCGCTGGCCATCGAGGGTTACACGGTGCTGGTTGCGCGCGACGCCGTGGAGGCGTTGCAGCGTTTCGAGATGGCCGTGCCCGACGCCGTGCTGCTCGACGCCATCATGCCCGGCGACGACGGCTTCACGTTGTGTCGCCGCCTCAAGGGTGAACCCTCCTGGGCCCACGTGCCCGTGATCTTCATGACCGGCCTGGCCGAGACCGAGCAGATCGTCGAGGGCTTCGCCAGCGGCGGCGTGGACTACGTCGTCAAGCCGCTGAAGATCCCCGAGGTGCTGGCCCGCCTGGCCACGCACCTGCGCAACGCCCACGTGAGCCGCCTGGCGCGCGAGGCGGTGGACGTGGCAGGTCTCGGCGTGCTGCTGCTCGACACGCAGGGCCGCGTGGCCTGGCGCTCGCCACAGGCCATGCGCTGGCTGCAGCAGGCCCTGGGCCCGCAGGAGGATGAGGCGGCATTGAGGCTGTGGTTGCAGCAGGTCGTGCGCCAGGGCGAAACCCTGGCCCCGCTGCCCGACGGCAGCCAGCTGCAGGCCAGCTACCTGGGCCCCGGCGGCCCGGGCGAGGTGACGGTGCTGTTGCGCCAGCTGGCCGCCACGCGCGACCCCGCGCAGCGCCGGCTCAGCGGCGCGTCATTGACGCCGCGCGAGACCGAGGTGCTCTCCTGGCTGGCCAAGGGCAAGACCAACCGCGACATCGGCGACATCCTGGGCATGAGCCCGCGCACGGTCAACAAGCACCTGGAGCACATCTTCGAGAAGCTGGGGGTGGAGACGCGCACGGCGGCGGCGGCGATTGCGAGCAGCCTGCTGCAGGAGGGGTAGAGGCGTCCGGAAAAGACCGGGCGAGCCAGAGGGGCTGATATAAATCGGTCACCTCCCACACCACAGGTCAGGCATCAAAGCGTGGATACCGTGATTCGTTCAGCTGCCATGTCGGATGCGCAAGCCATCTCTGACATCTACAAGCACTACATCACCGATACGACGATCACCTTCGAAGAGCAGCTGGTGTCTGCCGCTCAGATGGCCGGGCGTATCCAGGAAATCCTGTCGTCCTCCTTGCCCTGGCTGGTCATCGAGCAATCCGGCCGGGTCGTCGGTTATGCCTACGCGAGCAAATGGAAGGCACGTTCGGCCTATCGTTACTCAGTGGAAACCTCGGTCTATCTTCAGCACGGCATCGCCGGCAAGGGCCTGGGCAGCCAGCTCTACCAGGCCCTTTTCGATGCGCTCAAGGCGCGTGGTTTTCATTTGGCCATCGGCGGGATCGCCTTGCCCAATGAGGCCAGCGTGGCGCTGCACGAGAAGTTTGGCATGAAGAAGGTGGCCCACTTCGAACAGGTTGGCTTCAAGTTCGACCAGTGGATAGACGTGGGCTACTGGCAAAAGGTGCTGTGAGGTTTCGGCCCTCCAGCCGGCGTTGCGTACGCGACAGTGTGTGACCAGACGGGGCTCCTAGAATGGTGTGGTCGGCCTTCACGGGCCGGCAGCGTTCTCAGGGCGGGGCGAAACTCCCCACCGGCGGTATCTGCAGGCCACTGCAGGAGCCCGCGAGCGCCCGGCACAGGCCTTTGTCTGCGTCGGGGTCAGCAGATCTGGTGCGAAGCCAGAGCCGACGGTCACAGTCCGGATGAAAGAGATCGCGACTCCCGGCGTCGGCGCGCAAGCGTTGCGGCGTCGTGTTTGCGTGCGCCCTGATTCTGGCAACCCCGTCTTCTTGAGGACACCATGAATCAGACCTTAGCTACTTCCCCCGCAACTTCGGGCGCAATGCGCCCTTCCGCACCACGCGTGGCGCTCATCGCCTCGGGCTGGCACCGCGACATCGTGGCCAGCGGTACCGCGGCCATCCGCGCTGAATTCGAGCATCAGCACTGGTCACCCGAGCAGATCGACCTCTACGAGGTGCCCGGCGCCTTCGAGATTCCATTGCACGCGCGGCGCCTGGCCCGCAGCGGCCGCTACAGCGCCATCATCGCCTGCGGCCTGGTGGTCAACGGCGGCATCTACCGCCACGAGTTCGTGACTTCGGCCGTCATCGACGGCCTGATGCGTGTGCAGCTCGAAACGGACACGCCTGTGTTTTCCATGGTGCTGACGCCGCGCGACTTCCACGAGCACGAGGAGCACCTGCGTTTCTTCAAGGAACACTTCGTGAAGAAGGGCACGGAGGCGGCGCGGGCCTGTCTGGAGACGCTGGCGAGTCTGGAGGCTTTGCCGGCTTGATGGGCTGATATAAACCGGGGCCAACACAAGGGAGGAAATGTCTTCATGCTGTCTGCTTTGTTGCCCCTGGTCTACATCCAGATCACGCCCGAGCTGCTGACCGTCAAAAACGTGAAGACCGGTACCACGGTCGCCGAGATTCCGGAACTTGCGATCAGCACCTCAGCTAAACCCCGCATCCTCGCGGTGGGGGCGCAGGCCCGGCTGGCGGCGGCCAGCGAGCCGGCCACGGTGGTCAACCCCTTCGCCCATCCGCGCACCCTGGTCTCGGATTTCACCGGGGCCGAGCAACTGCTCAAGTACCGGCTGCGCCGGGTGCTCAAGCCCTTTATCTGGCGGCCGTCGCCCTGCGTAGTCATGCATCCCATGGCTAAGGCTGAAGGTGGCTACACCCAGGTGGAGCGCCGCGCTTTCCGCGAAATGGCGCTGGGGGCGGGGGCGAGCCAGGTCTTCCTCTGGATCGGGCGGCCGCTGACGGATGCGGAGCTGTTGTTGCGTCGGGCGCCCGAGGGCCCAGGGGAGTGGGAGTGAGAGTGAGAGTGAGGCCCTCCGTCCCCGTCGTGCAGGTTTTGTTGGTTTTGTTCATGAATTTTCGGTTGAGGAAAAACGCTGGAAATTCGATATATTTCAAATAATTAAATCAAATAGCGGGAGGCGTCATGAATTTTTTTATGCCGACAGATTTGCGGCCTATATCAAGTTATGTGGCATGAAGGCCTTCTTCTGGTTCTTCAAGGCTTGGTTACTCGTCTGCTTCGGTTTGACTTTCTTTGTCGCGCCGTTTTACTTGGTCGCCATTTATCCGGATATTCCCGAGCCCTACTATCGTTTCACGCGGAGTATTGGCTACGGTGTCATTCACGCCGAACCGTCGTTTCTGGGTTTTTTGTTTCGGCTTACGAGTTGTGCGCTTGTTGTCTCACTCGGTACGCTCATGGTTTGGGCGTGGCTCCGAGAAGCCGGACGGGATAAGAAGAGGGGCAAGAATGGAATCGATGCCACATAACATTTCCATCGAGAACGGATCGCCTATGGCTTCCGCTCATCTCAAACGTTAAAACTCAGATGCGGCTCTCATTTCTAATCGTTACTGGCGTTTTGGTGTGGTCCGGCGCAAGCGCGTCAGATACGCTGCCAGCCGAGAAGCGCAATGCAGCGGCGTTACCTAAACAGGCGCGCAGTTCGCAGGAACCACCGTTTCTGACGATGAAAGACCATGGATGTGGAGGCGAGGGACTCCACGAGGACTCAAGGTGTTTGAGCCGCTACCTTGACTGGCTCGATTCGCAATTGAATGCGGTATATCGGCGTGCTCTCGCGAAACTTCCCGAGCGTGATCAAATGGA
>Ga0208123_100671_pt1 | contig 12616 bp, 12 predicted proteins | sample LakWasMe92_HOW11_2_FD_183914 | JGI IMG/M metagenome (GOLD analysis project Ga0208123, IMG submission 183914) | Freshwater sediment methanotrophic microbial communities from Lake Washington under simulated oxygen tension - Sediment Metagenome... | ecosystem: Environmental > Aquatic > Freshwater >... | reverse complement strand
ATGAGCGAGCCTGGCCAGCAGAGGATAATGGTGCGCAGCGATTACCGGTGGGCGTCCAGTTTTAGGCATGGCTCAATGCTGCATAGAAAGGAGGCAAGAAGTTTACTTTATTTTGTCTACACCCTCTAAGGAAACTCCGAACAAGTTACTCATCATCCGAAAATGGACGGCTTGGGAACGCCGAAAAGCCCGATTTCAGACGCTGATTATTGGATAATCAAGGCAACGCCTTGGTTATCTGCCCTCACGGGCGCACCTCTCCCGCACCAGACAATAATTGGCGGCGTGCCATCCACAGAGCCGACAGGGCAAACAGCGTGGTCAATTGCGCCGTGTTCTTGGCCAAGCCACGGAAGCGGGTCTTCACATAACCGAACTGGCGCTTGATCACACGAAATGGATGTTCGACCTTTGCTCGCACCTGCGCTTTGACCTTCTCGATCTTGCGTCTGGCTTTGTAGAGCACGCTGCGTTTGCTCAAGTGCTTGTAGGTGCTACGACGAGCCGCAATCTGCCAGATCACCGGCCGCCCCTCATGCTCCGGCCGTTTCTCGACGCCGGTATAACCCGCATCGGCACAGACAACGTTTTCATCGCCATGCAACAGGTGGGCGACCTCTGTTACATCAGCCACATTCGCCTGTGCCGTGGACGTGGTGCACCAGGCCCGACTCAGCATCGGCACCGATATGCGCCTTCATGCCGAAGAAATACTGATTACCCTTCTTCGTCTGGTGCATTTCAGGATCGCGTTTACCTTCCTTATTCTTGGTCGAACAGGGAGCGTGGATGATGGTGGCATCGACGATGGTGCCCTGGCGCAACGACAGCCCCTTGTCGCGCAGGTAATTGTTGATGGTTTCCAGAATCCCCGAGGCTAGTTCGTGCTTCTCCAGCAGGTGCCGGAAATTCATGATTGTCGTGTCTTCGGGGATCGGAGCACTGAGCGTCAGGCGAGCAAACTGGCGCATCGAAGTGATCTCATAAAGCGCCTCTTCCATGGCTGGGTCGCTCAACGAGAACCAGTTCTGCAGCAGATGAATACGCAGCATGGTTTCCAGTGGATACGGCTTGCGACCACCGCCAGCCTTTGGGTAGTGCGGCTCGATCAATGCCACCAAACCGCTCCACGGTACCACCTGCTCCATCTCGGCCAGGAAACGCTCGCGACGGGTTTGCTTGCACTTACCGGCGTACTCGAAATCGGAAAAGCTCATCTGACTCATGGGATGGAGGGCTTGTAGAGGGTAGTTGGACGGAGGGCTATTTCAGCACAGGTCAGACGGCCTGTGGTGACTTGATCGGAGAGTCCTTAGGCAAGCACGGGCCGTGGTCATGTGAGTTTGTACCCAATCACGCCATGAAAGGGCGTCCGTATCAAATATCGCTCTGCCACTGGCAAACAGACCGGATTTGGGTTATTTCCAAGCTGCTATTTCATGGAGATCCGCAGCCGAGGGACTTCCTTGGCTGGGAATTGCCATAAGGAGCAGACTTTTGCAGAAGACAATCCTCGTAGCCGCTATCGCAGTAGGCGCGATGCTAGCCATCAGCAGCTTTACATCACCGAAGGGGGTTCGGCCCACTGGTAATGCCTGTCTCGGTCAGAACAATGATTCTCTGGTCGAGTACATCGGCAACCATTGCCAGGCAGGAGACACGATTGCCACCAAACATCCCGCGTATTTCTGCGACTTTAACCATGCGGTCGCGTTCAGCACGTTCAACTCAGCCATGTGTATCTATCCGGGCAAGCAGGCCGAGGAGCGGGTGTCTGCTGCCACTTCGGCGTCTTCGAAAGACCAAACTGCCCGGCTCGTGCCGGGCGTTTTCATTTGAGGAAGCGCTGTACGCACCAATCACGTCCGTGTCGGCACATCACAGCGCACGATCTGTGGGGCCTTGTGCCTGGTATTACAGCCCGGCTTCCTGCATCCACTTCGGCTTGGGGTAACGACGATCGGATTTGCCGGCCTTGAGGACGGCGCCCGGCACGTCGTGGCCGATCAACTCGGGCAGGGTGGTGGCTGCTTCGATCAAGGCATCGAGGTTCACGCAGGTGTCCAGGCCCATGCGCTGGAACATGTGCACCAGATCCTCGGTGCAGATATTGCCGCTGGCGCCCGGTGCATAAGGGCAGCCGCCGAGGCCCCCAAGAGAGGCGTCGAAGCGGTCGATACCCGCGTTCAGTGCCGCCAGGGCGTTGGCCAGGCCCATGCCACGGGTGTTGTGGAAGTGTGCGGTGAACACCGCCTCGGGCCAGCGCTGCAGCGATTCACGACAGATGCGCTCGACTTGGGCTGGGTCGGCCATGCCGGTGGTGTCGCACAGGGTCACACCCTGCACGCCGATTTCGAGCAGGCGCTCGGTCAGCTCATAAATGCGGGCCTCGGGTACTTCGCCCTCGAACGGGCAACCGAAGGTGGTCGATAGCGAGGCGTTGATGAATACGCCGCTGCCACGGCTGACCTCGATGATCTCGGCAAACTGCGCCAGCGACTGCTCCGGCGTCATGCGCAGGTTGGCCAAGCCATGGGTGTCGCTGGCGGACATCACCAGGTTGATCTCGTCCACCTCGCACGACAGCGCGCGTTCGCAGCCCTTCACGTTGGGCACCAGCACGGTGTATTCGACGCCAGCCACGCGGGCGATGCCGCGCATCACTTCTTCGGCATCGCGCAGGTTGGGGATGGCCTTGGGCGAGGTGAAGGAGGTGACCTCGATCTTCGCCAGGCCGGTGTTGGAGAGGCGGTCGATCAGGGCAATCTTGTCGTCGGTGGGGACGAAGGAGGCTTCGATCTGGAAGCCGTCGCGAGTGGCGACGTCCTGGATATAAAGGCGTTTGTTCATATCATATCCTGTCAGTTTGATGCGGGAAGCGGCTCTCCCGCACCATTGTTTTATAGGATCGGCGACCTGTCAGGCGCCGGCGAAGATCCAGGGTTCCTGCTGCCGGCGGGCTTGTTCGAAGCTACGGATGGCGTCGGCCTTGAGCAGGGTCAGGCCGATCTCGTCCAGCCCCTTGAGCAGACATTCCTTGCGAAAGGGATCGATCTCGAAGCGGTTGACCCGACCGTCGGGCTCCACTACCTCCTGGCGTGGCAGGTCAATGCGTAGGCTGTAGCCGGGCGCGGCTTCCACTGCGTTGAACAGGCGGTCGATGGTCGCCTCGTCAAGCACGATGGGCAGAAGGCCGTTCTTGAAGCAGTTACCGTAGAAGATTTCCGCGAAGCTTGGCGCGACCAGGGCCCGAATGCCCCAGTCATGCAGAGCCCAGGGGGCATGCTCGCGGCTGGAGCCGCAGCCGAAGTTGGCCCGGGTCAGCATTATTTCTGCACCGGCATAGCGTGGCTGGTTGAGTGGGAATTCCAAGTTCAGTGGGCGTCGCGAGCAGTCCTGATAGGGTTCACCACGATCCAGATAGCGCCATTCGTCAAATAGGTGCGGGCCGAAGCCGGTGCGTTCGATGATCATCAGAAACTGCTTGGGCAGGATTGCGTCAGTGTCCACGTTGGAGCGGTCCAGCGGGACCACGCGGCTTTCGAGTCGAGTGAAGGCTTGCATGGGCTACCTCAAAGGTCACGGATATCGACGAAGTGGCCTGCTATGGCCGCGGCGGCGGCCATGGCTGGGCTGACCAGGTGTGAGCGGCCGCCGGCACCCTGGCGGCCCTCGAAGTTGCGGTTGGAGGTGGAGGCGCAACGCTCTCCGGCGCCGAGGCGGTCCTCGTTCATTCCCAGGCACATCGAGCACCCTGCGTCTCGCCACTCGAAGCCAGCGTCGGTAAACACACGGTCCAGGCCTTCGGCCTCTGCTTGGCGCTTGACCAGACCGGAGCCCGGCACCACCAGTGCCTGAACGATGCTGTTGGCCACCTGGCGACCCCTGACCACGTCGGCTGCCAAGCGCAAGTCCTCCAGACGTGAGTTGGTGCAGGAACCGATGAATACCTTGTCCAGACGGATTTCGCGGATTAGCGTGCCTGGCTCCAAACCCATGTAGCTAAGTGCCCGCTCCATACCTCGTCGCTTGACTGGGTCGTTTTCAGCGGCAGGGTCCGGCACGCAACCGTCGATGTCGCTCACCATTTCAGGTGAGGTGCCCCATGTGACGTGTGGGCGGATGCTGTCAACGTCCAAATGCAGCTCACGGTCAAATACCGCTCCAGGGTCGCTGTGCAGTGTACGCCAGTAAGCCTCGGCGGCTTCCCACGTCGTACCTTGGGGCGCCTGCGGACGACCCTTCAGATACTCCCGGGTGACTGCGTCGTAAGCCACCATGGCGCAGCGAGCACCTGCCTCGATGGCGAGGTTGCAGAGGGTCATACGCGCTTCCATGCTCATCGCGGCCACCGCCTCGCCAGAGAACTCGATAGCGAAACCGGTCGCGCCCGCGGTGCCTATTTGACCGATGAGGGCGAGCGCCAGGTCTTTGGAGGTGAGGTGGGCGGGCATCGTGCCGTCTAGGATGATGCGCAGGGTTTTCAGCTTTTTCATGGACAGGCACTGGGTGGCCAGGACGTGTTCGATTTCCGAGGTGCCGATACCGAAGGCCAGCGCTGCGAAGGCGCCATGGGTAGTAGTGTGAGAGTCGCCGCAGACGATGCTCATGCCGGGCAGGGTCAGACCCTGTTCTGGCCCGATAACATGCAGGATACCCTGGCGCTGGTCGTTCATACCAAAAAGTCGCAGGCCGAACTCGGCGCAGTTGCGCTCCAGCGCCTCGACCTGGCGACGCGCCACGGCGTCGCTGATGCCGGCATCGCGCTCACGTGTCGGCACGTTGTGATCAGCGGTCGCCAGGACCGAGTCAGCCCGCCAGGGCTGCAGGCTATTCAGGCGCAGGCCGTCGAAGGCCTGCGGGCTAGTCACCTCGTTGATCAGGTGAAGGTCTATGTAGAGCAGTGTTTGGCCGTCGTCGGTGTCCAGAACAGCATGGCGCTGCCAGAGTTTCTCGAACAGGGTCTTCGCAGTCATGTTCAGTTCTCGCAAGATGGATCCGCAGTGCGGGAAAGGCGGGATGGCAGGCCACCCCGCCGGTTGTTCAACCGATGAGGCCGAGGAATACAAGAACCAGCACCCCGGCTACACCGCACAGAGGTACCAGCAGCAGGCGATAGAACAGTTTTTCTCGCTCAGCCTCCTCCTGCACACCCGCCAGTGCCAGGGCCCCGCCCGAGGAGAAGGGCGAGAAGCCGGTCAGCGACGAGCAAAGCACGATGGTCGATAGCAGGACCGTGTGGCTCAGCGCCGATTCAGTAGCCAGGTTGGGAACGATTGGGAACAGGGTTGGCATGACCACTCCCAATGTGCTGGAGAAGAAGCTCATCAGGCTGGCGGCCACGCCTGTGGCGTAGGGCACCGCGCCGGCACTGACATTCTCCGCCAGCCACTGCGACAGCGCCCCCACGGTGCCGGCCTTGACCGCCACGCTGATCAGCATGCCCATACCGCACAGAAGAATGATGATCGACCAGGGCACCTTGGCCATGGCGGCCTTCTCGTCGCCGATGCGCAGGATCAGCGCCAGCACCACCCCGATGATGGAAATGAAGGTCGGGTCCACAAGCCGGGCGACGGGGGCGAGCATGTTGCCGGCCGGCAGCAGGGCGGATAGGGTGGACGGCACAATGATCAGGCTGACGATGAACAGTACCAGCCACAGTGTACGCCGTTGATGCCTGTCGAAAGGCTCGGGGCGCTCGGTCTCCAGGCTCTGGGTCCGATAGCCCTTGAGCAGGACGTAGGCAATCAGAAACACCAGGGTCTGGAACAGGAAGGAGTCGACGAATAGCGCGTGGGTGTAGTCGGCGGCAGTCACGGCGTCATACCCGGCATTCTCGAGAATGCCCTGCGTGACGCGGCCACCCAAGCTGATACTGGTGAAGGTGGTGGCCATGCCGCCGGAGACCACGATGATGGCGCCCAGCAAGCGGCTCATGCCGGTGCGGCTGGCCACCGACATCACCAGCGGCGAGAGGAACACGAAGACGGCATAGTGTCCTGGACCGATGGCGGAGATCAGTATGACCAGACCATACAGGGCGAACGGGATCAGGCTCGGCATGCCACGCGACAGGTATACCGTGTTGCGCGCTATCTTCTCCATAGTGCCGTTGGCGATGACGAAGCCGAAGAAGAAGGTCACCGCGAAGATGATGAAGAACAGGTTGATCGGCCAATAGGTGATCAGCTCCTTGACGCTGACACCCATCATGACCGTCGCGATCAAGTAGGCGGCACTGATGGCGAGCAGCCCAATGTTGATATTGAGCCAGTAGCCGATACCGATGCAGACCAGTATCGCCAAAATAATGGTGATGGTTAACATGACGATTCCTCTTATAATTATTGTGTTGGCGTCGAGCTTGCCGGTCCGGCTGCTAGGGCCGGACCGCTTCCGTCGTTCCGCCGCTTCTCCGTTTCTCTATTCAAATGACGCCGCGTGTGCGCAGTCCTTCGACCTGTTCTGGGCTCAGGCCGAGGCCCGCTAGAATGTCCTCGCTGTGCTCGCCCAGTTGCGGGCCACCGGTGCCGATACGGCCGGGTGTGCGGCTGAGCTTGGGTAGTACGCCCGGCACCTTGAGCGGGCCGACGCTGGTCTGCACCTGCTCGATCATCTGTCGCGCCAGGTAGTGCGGGTCCTGCACGATGTCGGCGGCGGTGTAGGGGTAGCCGGCCGGCACGCGCGCGCACTTGAGCGCTTCGATCACCTCGTCGCGGCCGCGCTGGACAGTCCATTCGGCGATGGCGCCGTCGATCAGTTCGGCGTGCTGGCTGCGCCCGTCGTTCTGTGCTAGGCGCGGGTCGTTGCCCAGGTCGTCGCGGCCAATCAGGCTCATCAGGCGCTTGTAGATGCTGTCGCCATTGCCGGCGATCAGCACGTAGCTGCCGTCGTTGCAGGGGTAGGAGTTGGACGGGGTGATGCCGGGCAGAGCGCTGCCGGCCGGCTCGCGGACGTAGCCGAAGGCGTCGTATTCGGGGATCAGGCTTTCCATCATGGCGAATACCGACTCGTACAGCGCCACGTCGATTTCCTGGCCTTCGCCGCTGCGCGCACGCTCCTGCAAGGCCAGCAGCACACCGATCACGCCATACAGCGAGGACAGCGAGTCGCCAATGCTGATGCCCACGCGCACCGGCGCCTGACCAGGGTGCCCGGAGAGGTAGCGCAGGCCGCCCATGGCTTCGCCGATCACGCCGAAACCGGGCAGGTCGCGGTAGGGGCCGGTCTGCCCGTAGCCGGAGATGCGCAGCATGATCAGGCGCGGGTTGATAGTCTTGAGTTCTTCGTAACCAAGGCCCCAACTCTCCAGCGTACCGGGACGGAAGTTCTCCACCAGCACGTCGGCCTCGGCCACCAGTCGGCGCACGATGCCCTGGGCTTCTGGCTCCTTCAGGTTAAGCGTCAGCGAGCGCTTGTTACGCGACTGCACGTGCCACCAGAGCGAGGTGCCGTCCTTGATCTTGCGCCACTTGCGCAGCGGGTCGCCAACACCCGGCGGCTCGATCTTGATTACGTCGGCGCCGAATTCGCCGAGCAGCTTGCTGGCGAAGGGGCCTGCTATCAACTGGCCCATCTCGATCACCTTGAGCCCCTGCAGGGCCATGTTGCCTGTACTGGTTTGAGTCATGGCTGCACCCAATATGACTGTGCGTTTTTTGTGAGGGCAGGATGGTTCAGCGCTGGGGTGGGGACAATTGATCAATCGCCAAGCTAGGCTTCGCGTATTGCGAAGTGGCATGCTGTAAAAATAGCTTTCTGGCAGCTTTACTTCGTCAGGCACGAATGGAGACCTTCATGCGCCGTATCGATTTCGTCACCCTCAAGCTGTTCGTGGCCATTGCCGACGAGCGCAGCCTGACCCGCGCTGCCGAGCGCGTGCACCTGGCCCTGGCGGCGGTCAGCAAGCGCGTCAGTGACCTGGAAAACCAGCTGGGCATCGCGCTGCTCTATCGTCAGCCCAAGGGCGTTGAGCTGACTCCGGCCGGCCACGCGCTGCTGCATCACGCGCGCAACATGATGGACAACCTCGAACGGCTCAACGCCGATCTCAGCGAGTTCAGCGAAGGGGTTAAGGGCCATGTGCGCATCCACGCCAATACTTCGGCAGTGATCGAATTTCTGCCCGAGGACCTGGCCAGCTTCAGTCGCCTGCACCCGCAGGTGAAGATCGATCTGGAGGAGCGGATCAGCAGCGAAACCATTCACGCCGTGCGCGAGGGGCTGACCGATATCGGCATCTTCGCTGGGCATGTGCCGGCCGAGGATCTACAGGTGTTCACCTACCGCCACGACCAGTTGGTGCTTGTCACCCCGCGCGAGCATCCCCTGGCCGAACGTAATGGCCTGTTCCTGCGCGAGGCGGTGGGTTTCGATTTCATCGGCCTGCAGCAGGACGCTTCCCTGCACAGCCTGCTGCAACATTCGGCGCACAGCCAGGGCGTAGCCTTGCGCCTGCGCATCCAGGTGCGCAGCTTCGAGGCCATCTGCCGGATGATCCACACCGGCATGGGCGTGGGCGTACTGCCGAACCTGGCGGTGCGCACCTACCTACCGGCGCTCGATGTGCGAGTGATCCCGTTGCACGACCCCTGGGCCCGGCGCGAACTCAAGGTGGCGGTGCGCAATCAGGAAAATCTTTCGCTGATCGCGAAGCAGATGCTCGATCACCTAAGAAACAGTGGTGCGGTAGGGGCAGATTCTAAGCAGCCTTCATGAATGCCGAAGGTTCGGTTGTCCAAATGTGAGTATTAGTTGAGGGAGGGTGGCGTAGAGCCCGGGCCAATCGACGGCTATCGGCCCCGGCGCTCAGATAAAAATAATAGAAGCCTTCTATGAAATCTTGTATGCCAATCACACCATGAAGCGGCGTCCGTATCGGCTATCGCTCTGCCACTGGCAAACAGACCGGATTTGGGTTTTTTCCAAGCTGCTATTTCATGGAGATCCGCAGCCGAGGGACTTCCCTTGGCAGGGAATTGCCATAAGGAGCAGACTTGTGCAAAAGACAATCCTCGTAGCCGTTATCGCAGCAGGCGCGATGCTAGCCATCAGCAGCTTTACATCACCCAAGGGGGTTCGCCCCACTGGTAATGCCTGCCTCGGTCAGAACAATGATTCTCTGGTCGAGTACATCGGCAACCATTGCCAGGCGGGAGACACGATTGCCACCAAACATCCCGCGTATTTCTGCGACTTTAACTATGCGGTCGCGTTCAACACCTTCAACTCGGCAATGTGTATCTATACGGGCAAGCAGGCGGGTGAGCGCGTGCCTGCTGTTTCGGCGTCTTCGAAAGACCAAACCCCGAAAACTGGGAGCTGATCCCCTCCCGCGGGAAGCCCGCTCTGTGCGGTAAGCCGGTCTTCGGATGCGGTTACAGGCCTCTTCCCATCCAGGAAGAGCTGTTCAGCAGGCCAGCGTACGTCGCCGCTTACCGTGCAGAAACCTTCCACAACTGATCCACTCGCGTCGTGAAGCTCTGGCTCAAAAGCTCACGGCGCATTCCCCATTCAGGGCTTGCCGGCACTATGCCGGGCCGCAATGTACCGCGCCCCCATTTGGCGTTGACCGAATCCAGAACGGCCATCACCTTTTCCGAAGCAGTGGGTTGACTGGCAGCAAATAAGTCGTCAGTGAATTCGCCGCGTCCGCAGAGATCCATCAGAAGTACCTCGGCCTTCGCATAGGAAAAACCTGGGCGATACACCTCATCAAGGCCGGCAAGTGCGGCCTGGGTGATAAGTCGGGTGTCGTCGGTGGGGTAGGGCAGCTCGCACAGCATACCCTTGGCAAATTTGGGTTCGTCCGGATTGAACATGCCGGTGCGAATGCTGACCATGACTTTCCTGCAGACAGAGCCTTGTGCGCGAAGCTTCTCGCACGCCCTGGCTGCGTATGCTGCGACTGCTTCTCGGATGGGGGCCCAGGTTGCAAGACAAATCCTAGAGATACTTTGGTCTCTATTTATTATTTTCCGTTATAGATAGCAGTGGTCTGGCGCCATATCAGAGCGCTGCGCATTGACAACAAACCTCAGCGGTATAACTTTCCGGCAATGAAGAATCTCGCCAGCCTCAACTCCATCATGTCCCGCCTGCACGCCAAGCAGCTGCGTTTGCTCATCGCGCTGGCGGAAAAAGGCTCTCTGCTCAATGCGGCCGAAGGTCTGGGCCTCACTCAGCCTGGTGCCAGCAAGGCGCTCAAGGAACTGGAGTCCGCACTCGGCGTGGAATTGTTTCTGCGCACCAATCGGGGGTCTGCTGCCGACCCCCGCGGGTACCTGTGCGATTCGCTTCGCCCGATTGATTCAGGCCGATCTGGACAACCTGCGCCATGAGCTGCACGCCATCGCCAGCGGCACAGGGGGCAAGCTCGCCATCGGCAACATCATGGGCGCTGTTCCCTTGCTGACCCACGCCATCTCGCGCTTGCTGGAGCTGCAGCCGCGGCTATCGGTCGTGATCGTGGAAGACACCAGCGAAAGCCTGCTGAGCCTGATCGATCAGGGCCGCCTGGACGCCGCTATTTGCCGGCTATCGGTAAGCGACAAGCCTGACGCCTACGACTCTGTTGTCATCAAGGACGAATCTCTGGCAGTCATCGCCCATTCCGCCCATCCGGCGGCCAATCATGAGCGGGTCGAGCTGCAGGATCTCTCGGACAGTCGCTGGGTCGTCTATCGGGCCAACATGCCCATGCGCCGAACGCTGGAGCACGAATTCTTCGAAGCGCAGTTGCCGTTCCCGCTGCACCTGATCGAGACCACCTCGGCGCTGGCCACCTTGTCACTGCTCAGCCGCAATCCGAGGCTGGTGGCCCTGGTGTCAGTCGAGGTGGCGGACTACGTCTGCCTGCATGGTCTGGTAAGCCGCCTGCCGCTGCAGCTCAAATCTCACAGCGAACCCTATGAGCTGGTCTCGCGGCCCAGCGCCCAGCAGAATCCGGCTTTCTCGCTACTCGTGGAGTCGCTGTACGCCATCCAGCAAGAGGGCTGAGCTCGCCTCGAAGCCTTGGCATGGCGAGCTATGTCTGGGCCTTTTGTTCTGCTCGGGCAGCGGTAGCGGCTGCTGCGATGGTGTTCTCGGGATGCTCGGCGCAACAGTCGTCTCTCCAGCGATAACTGCGTGTCAGGCGACCGATACCGGGGTTGAAGGCATTGGTCGGATCGAGCTGGCGATAATGCTGCTCCAGCTCGGGCGCGGCGGCGTAGAGGTGGCCGACATTGTGTTCGGCGGGATAGCGGGCGCCACGAGCATCGAGCAGGTTCAGCAGGCTCTGCTTGAGCGCTGCGCAATCGCGGCCCTTCTTCACCAGGTATTCCTGGTGCAGCACATGGCAGAAGAAATGCCCGCAGTACATGGATACTTCGATTTGCTCTGCAAGCTCCGATGGCAACGTCTCGAACCAGTCCTGTGTGTTACGCGGCAAGGCGATGTCCAGGGCAAGAATGTCTTCGACGGTATCCCGGTGCACCGCTCGGTAGCGATTCATGGCGTTGCCGACCGAGAAGCGATTGAGGAACGCTGCGTTGCCTTCCGCAGCGTCGCATTCGATGAAGTCCGCATCCGTTGTGGGCAGCCACGACTGCAGATAGGCCCGCGCTTCGTCGATGCCGTCTTCGCCCATCTTCAGCAGCAGATGATGTTCGAAGCGCGCGGCAAAGGCGTTCAGGCGCGGGGGCAAATGTTCGGGCAGTGGTGCCGCGAGGCGTTGCAGTAGGCGATCACCGAGTTGGGCACCGAGCCCCAGGCGCTCCGTTAAAGCATCGAAGCGGGTCTTCCAGGCGAACGCCTGTGGCACCCGTTGCGCGCCGCAACGCTGAATGAAGAGAAACAGATCCTTGCCATAGGTGCGGCTCAGCTCGTAGGCCGTGCGATGCATGTATTCACCGGCGATCGGCAGCGCGGTGAAATTGACCAAGATGTGCCGGCGAATGGTTTCGAGATCGGCGGCCCGATTGGACCCTATGTAGAAGACCTGGGTGTTGCGATCAGCGGGGAAGGTATCCAGACGCAAGGCGAACACCGCGATCTTGCCTGCCGAGCCCGACGCTTCGTAAAGCCGCCGAGGATCGGCGTTATAGCGCGCCGGGGTGGCCGAGCCCACGTCGCGAACGTGGCTTGAGTATTCGCGATCGGAGGCCATGGCACCTGCTGGATCCTGCACAACGCTGTCATCGAAGCGTCCTTCATCGAGCCGGCCCAGAATCTCCTCGGGTGTATCGCCCAAGTCCATGCCCAGGTGATTGACCAGTTGCAGTTGCCCGGCTTCGTCGATGCGGGCGAACAGCGACAACTGGGTAAAGGCCGGGCCACGGCGAATCAACGATCCGCCAGAGTTGTTGCATACCCTGATCCATCTCGATCAGGAACAGCTCGTTGGGGGTCTGTTTGCGCTTGCCGGCGTACTCGGCGTCGGCGAAGGTCATTTACTTCATCGGAAAACTCGGCGGGTGGGTCCGGACATTTTGCCAAAATCAGGAAGTCTTCTTCAGAGTTTCCTTAGAGGGTGTAGACAAAATAAAGTAAACTTCTTGCCTCCTTTCTATGCAGCATTGAGCCATGCCTAAAACTGGACGCCCACCGGTAATCGCTGCGCACCATTATCCTC
>Ga0208123_100669_pt1 | contig 12628 bp, 11 predicted proteins | sample LakWasMe92_HOW11_2_FD_183914 | JGI IMG/M metagenome (GOLD analysis project Ga0208123, IMG submission 183914) | Freshwater sediment methanotrophic microbial communities from Lake Washington under simulated oxygen tension - Sediment Metagenome... | ecosystem: Environmental > Aquatic > Freshwater >... | reverse complement strand
GGCCGCGCCCTGCACCACGAAAATGCCCATGATGCTGGAGGGACTCGCCCCCAGGGTGCGCAGGATGGCGATGTCGGCGCGTTTGTCGGTCACGGTCATCACCAGCGTGCTCACCAGATTGAAGGCGGCCACGGCGACGATGAGCGTGAGGATGATGAACATCATGCGTTTTTCGAGCTGCACGGCAGCGAACCAGTTGCGGTTCTGGCGCGTCCAGTCACGGATCAGCAGGTCGCCGCTGAGCGTGCCGGCCAGTTGCGCGCCGACCTCACGCGCCTGGTGCAGATCCTTGAGCTTGAGGCGGATGCCCGTGGGCCCTTCCAGGCGGAAGATGCGCGCGGCGTCCTCCACGTGCAGCATCACCAGCCCCGCGTCGTATTCGTAGTGGCCGGAATCGAAGGTGCCCACCACCGTCATCTGCTTCATGCGCGGCACCACCCCGGCCGGCGTGACCTGGCCGCTGGGCGCCACCAGGGTCACCTTGTCACCTTCGCGCACGCCGAGCTGGCGCGCCAGGTCGCGCCCCAGCACGATGCCGAACTCGCCCGGTACCAGACGCTCCAGCGCGCCGTTCTTCAGGCCGGCGGCCAGATCGGTCACCTCGCCCTCGAGCGCCGGGTCGATGCCGCGCACGATGGCACCCTTCATGTCCTCGCCGCGCGCCAGCAGAGCCTGGGTGCCGATGAAAGGCGCGGCGCCGATGACCTGCGGGTTGGCCCGGGCCTCGGCCAGGGTCTTCGCGACATCCGGCAGGGCCTGACCGTAGGGCGAGAAGATCTCGATGTGCGAGACCACGCCCAGCATGCGGTCACGCACTTCCTTCTGGAAGCCGTTCATCACGCTGAGCACGATGATGAGCGCGGCCACGCCCAGCGCGATGCCCAGCATGGACACGCCCGAGATGAAGGAGATGAAGCCGTTGCGCCGGGTGGCGCGGCCGGCGCGGGTGTAGCGCCAGCCGAGGAGGAGTTCGTAAGGGATTTGCATTTTGCTTGTTGTGGATTATGTGGGTTTCTTTTTGCATCTCTTTTTTCCGTTCTTCCTTTTCTTCCCCCCCTATCCCCCCAGCCCCCTTCCCGCCCCCGCCGGGGCGGGAAGGGGGAGCCTGATTTTTTTACCTCGCGCCGGCTACGCGTCTACGGCGCCGGGAGTCGCGGACGAGGTTTGGACGCCTGCATTTCTGGGAGCCGGTCGTAGTCAACGGCTCCTCAGCAGTGCGCCACCGGCGGCGGTCGTTCCGACCACCGCGAACGAGATCTGCCTTGTCTCGTTGCTGGCGCGCAGCTGCCAGCCCGGGGAGCGCAGACCCAGAGCCGTTCACTACGACCCGCTCACTGAAGTCTCGGCCCGAAAGGGTGATGGCGACGATTCCTGCCGTAGAAACGTGGCCGGTGCGAAGAAACCAGATCAAGGCTCCCTTCTCTACCCCGGCGGGGGTAGAGAAGGGCGGGGGGATGAGTGGGGGGTTACAAAAGCGCCGCCAGGCAAAAAGACTCGAGAAGAAAGAAGCCGAAAATACACCCATGCACCTCCTGATCCCCCACGCCCTCAGCGAAGACGAGGCCGCCCGCGCACCGCTGCGCACACTTCAGCTCCCACGCCTCCAAGCCCTGCTGCAAAAACTCGCGCCACAAAAACTGTTGCAGCTGCCCGACCACAGCCCGACGAGCGCTCACGATCAATTGCTGGCTGCCGCACGCGGCCTGGACCCGCAAGCCCCGGCCTGGGCCGCGCTGCGCGCACACGAACTGCAGTTGCCTGGGGCAGGTACCGAAGCCTGGGCTTACCTGACCCCCGTGCACTGGGAAGTGGGCCAGGCCCGCGTGAGCCTGCGCGATCCGCAGGAGCTGGACCTGAGCGCGGAGGAGTCCCGCGCGCTGCTGGCCGCCATGCAGCCCTTTTTCGACGAAGACGGGCTGACCCTGCATTTCGAGCAGCCGCAGCGCTGGCTGGTCAGCGGTGAGCCACTGCGTGGCCTGGTGAGCGCGCCGGTCGAACGTGTGATCGGCCGCGACGTGGCGGCCTGGCTGCCGGCCTCGCCCCTGCTGCGCCGCCTGCAGAACGAGATGCAGATGCTGCTCTACACCCACGCCGTGACCGAAGCGCGCGATGCGCGCCGCGCGCTCAGCGTCAACGCCTTCTGGCTCAGCGGCTGCGGCGCACTGGCGGCCCCGCCCGCGCCCGCGCAGACGCTGACCACGCTCGACGCCCTGGTGCAGCCCGCCGTGCGCGGCGACTGGGCCGCCTGGGCCCAAACCTGGCAGAGACTGGACGAACAACTCGCGCCGCTGCAGGCGGCGCTGGACGCCAGGCAGGACGTGACGCTCACCCTCTGCAGCGAACTCCTCGCGCGCCGCTACACGCCCGCCCCGAGGAGTGCCTGGCAAAGCCTGGTGCAGCGCTTCAGGCCGGTCCAACCCTCTGAGATACTCTTCCTCTCATGAAAATCGTGACCCGCGACATCCCGCCGCGCGCAGCCTGGGCGCTGGAACAGGCGGGCATCCACCCCCTGCTCGCGCGCCTGTACGCTGCGCGTGGCGTGGCCAGCAAGGACGAGCTCGACGACGCGCTGGCTCGCCTGCTGCCCCCGGCCTCGCTCAAAGGGGCACAAGAGGCTGCCGTGCTGCTGGCCGATGCGATGGCGCAGGACAAGAAGCTCTGCATCGTGGCCGATTACGACTGCGACGGCGCCACCGCCTGCGCCGTCGGCATCCGCGGCCTGCGCATGCTGGGCGCGCAGCACGTGAGCTACATCGTGCCCGATCGCGTGGTGGATGGCTACGGCCTCACGCCACCGATCGCGCGCCGTGTGAAAGACAGCGGCGCCGACCTGCTGATCACCGTGGACAACGGCATCGCCAGCGTGGAAGGTGTGCGCACCGCGAACGAACTCGGCCTGCAGGTGCTGGTGACCGACCACCACCTGCCCGGCCCCGCGCTACCGGAAGCACAGGTCATCGTGAACCCCAACCAGCCGGGCTGCGATTTTGAAAGCAAGTCCATCGCTGGCGTGGGTGTGATGTTCTACGTGCTGCTGGCGCTGCGCGCCGAGCTGCGCCAGCGCGGTGTCTTCGATGCCGCCAGCCAACCCAAGCTCGACACCCTCTTGCCGCTGGTGGCACTGGGCACCGTGGCCGACGTGGTCAGGCTCGACCCCAACAACCGCCGCCTGGTCGCACAAGGCCTCAAGCGGGTCCGCGCCGGCACCCTGCCGCCGGGCCTGGCCGCGCTGTTTGAAGTGGCCGGGCGCAAGGCGGCCACCGCCACCACCTTCGATTTCGGCTTCGCCCTGGGTCCGCGCATCAACGCCGCCGGTCGCCTGGCCGACATGACACTGGGCATCGAGTGCCTGCTGACCGACGATACAGCGCGCGGCGCCGAGCTGGCCAGGACCCTGGACGGCATCAACCGCGAGCGGCGCGAGATCGAGGGCGAGATGCGCGAGCAGGCCATGGACATCGTCGAGTCCATGTTCGACGAGTCCGAGGAGCCGCCGCCAGCCCTGTGCGTGTTCGACCCCGATTTCCACGAGGGCGTGGTCGGCATCGTGGCCTCACGCCTGAAGGACAAATTGCACCGCCCGAGTTTCGTCTTCGCGGCCAGCCAGGCCCCGGGCAAGGAACACGAGCTCAAGGGCTCGGGCCGCTCCATCCCGGGCTTCCATCTGCGCGACGCGCTGGACCTGGTGGCCAAGCGTTACCCCGGTGTGCTGCTGCGCTTTGGCGGCCATGCCATGGCGGCGGGCTGCACCATCGCCGAGGAACACTTCGAGACCTTCGAGCAGGGCCTGGCCGAGGTGGCGCAGGAATGGCTGGACGCCGCCACACTGACGCGCCGCCTGGAAACCGACGGCGTGCTGCCGGTGGAGTACCGCCGTGCCGACATCGTGGACACCCTGCAGCGCGAAGTCTGGGGCCAGGGTTTTGCGCCGCCGACGTTCAGCGAAGAGGTGGAAGTGATTTCGCAACGCCTGGTGGGTGAGAAACACCTGGCGCTCAAACTCAAGCACCAGGGCCAGCCGGTGGACGGCATCTGGTTCGGCCACACGGACCCGCTCCCTGCGCGCGTGCTGCTGGCATTCCGGCTCGATGCCGACGAGTGGCAGGGCCTGCGGCGCGTGCGCTTCCTGGTCGAGGGCGCCCAGCTTTAGGCCACTTCGACGCGGTTGCGCCCTTCGTCCTTGGCCTTGTAGAGCGCCTTGTCGGCGCGTGCCAGCAGGGTATCGATCTGGTCCTCGTCAGGCCGGTTGGTGGCGACGCCGATGCTCACCGTGATGGGCGGCAGATCATCGCGCGGCTCGGCCACGCGGGACAGGATGCGCTCGGCCACGGTAACGGCCTCTTCCTGGCTGGTCTCCGGCAGCAGCAGCACGAATTCCTCGCCGCCAAAACGCGCGAGCTGGTCGGGCCGGCGCAGCAGGGGGGTGATGCGCTCCACGAGATCGACCAGCACGCGGTCGCCCATCTGGTGGCCATAGGTGTCGTTGATGGCCTTGAAGTGATCGACGTCCAGCAGCAGCAGGGCCATGCTGCGTCCATGACGGCGGCAACGCGCCAACTCCTGCTCGCAGGCATCGAGAAAAACGCGCCGCGTCAGCACATTGGTCAGCGAGTCGTGCGAGGCCATGTGCTCGAACTCCGCGCGCAGGCGATCGCCCGCCATGAGGATGAGGCCCATGCCCAGGGCCAGGAGCATGATGGCATTGGACCCCACATAGAGGCTCTGCACCCGCGTGGGGGTGAGCAGGCCCTCTTCGGCCAGCGGCATCCAGGCCGAGAAAAAGCGCAGCAGCAGCACCGTGGCATGGACCAGCAAGACCACGGCCGTGAAGCGCGTGGAGAAACTCTCGGGGCCCTGGCGCCAGATCGTCCAGGACATGTGCAGGAAGATGCTGGCCCACACCAGGCAGACCAGGATCAGGCGGGCGTTGTAGCTCGGCTCGACCAGGGCATACCAGTACAGGAGAGGTGCGAGCAGCACCAGGACGGCGATCCAGCGCGCCCAAGCCGGGCGCCGGCCGAAGAACTGCTCGATACCCGCGTGATAGCTGACCATGCCAGTCAGCAAGACCAGGTTGGCCACGACGATGGTGAGGAAATCTGGCAGGAAGCCCCGCCCGGCAAACAGGACGGCGGACAGGAAGATCCAGGCGTGTGCGGCCGCCCACAGGCCGAGCCCGCGGATGCTGCGTGGATAGCTCAGGCGCAGGAAGCACATCATGCCGCCGAGCAGCAGGCCCATGATGCCGCTCATGATGATCAGGGAGCGCAGATCGAGCGAAACCATGTGAACGACATCAATTGGAAAGCTGGACGGAATGCCGGATGCCGGTTGAGAAGACGCATCGACGTTCGCTAGGAAACCGCATGAGGTCATTGTGCCAGCAGCCCGGGGCCGGCAGGAAAACGACCCTGCGCCTAAAATGTCCGGGTGAGCTCCATCCTCAACGCCGACCTGCATTGCCATTCCGTCGTCTCCGACGGTACCCTCACGCCCGAGGAGCTGGCCGCACGCGCGCAAGCCAACGGCGTGGAACTCTGGGCGCTGACCGACCACGACGAGATCGGCGGCCAGCAGCGCGCCCTGGCCGCGGCCCGCGCCCTCGGCCTGCCCTACCTGACGGGCGCCGAGATCTCCATCACCTTCGCCGGGCACACGGTGCACATCGTCGGCCTGGGTTTTGATGCGGAAGACCCGCGCATGCAGCAAGGCCTGCGCCAGACGCGCGGCGGCCGCGGCGCACGTGCCCAGGAAATGGCGGCCAGCCTGGCCGCCGTGGGCATCCACGGTGCCTATGAAGGGGCGCTGAAATACGCCGGCAATCCCGAGCTGATCTCGCGCACGCATTTCGCACGCTACCTGGTCGAAGCCGGTATCTGTCGCGAGACCAACGAAGTCTTCCGCAAGTACCTGACCGAAGGCAAGCCCGGCTTTGTGCCGCACCGCTGGGCCACGCTGCGCGACGCCGTCACTTGGATCTCCGACGCCGGCGGCATGGCCGTGATCGCCCACCCGGCGCGCTACGGTTTCACCCCCACCGAGGAATACGCCCTGTTCTCCGAATTCAAGACGCACGGCGGGCGCGCGGTCGAAGTGGTCACCGGCAGCCACAGCGCGGCCGAGTACGTCAAATACGCCGACATGGCGCGCGAATTCGGCCTGGCCGCCTCGCGCGGCAGCGACTTCCACAGCCCCGAAGAATCCCACACCGACCTCGGCGCCCTGCCCTTCCTGCCCGGCCAGCTCACACCGGTGTGGGAACTTCTGGCAGATCGCATCCAGCAATGAAACACCCCCACACCCTGAGCGGCATGCTGTTCGCGCTTGCCGCCCTGGCCTGCTTTGCGACGCTGGACACCTCGGCCAAGGTCGTCTCCCTCACCCTGCCCGTGCTGCTGGGCCTGTGGTTCCGCTACATCTTCCAGGCCGTGCTGACCACAGCCGTCATGCTGCCGCAGCGCGGGCGTGCCATCTTCCATACGCGGCACCTGGGCCTGCATGTCCTGCGCGGTGCCTTGCTCGCAGCCACGAGCCTGCTGACCTTCCTGAGCGTGGCCTACATGCCCGTGGGTGAATTCACGGCCATCGCCATGATCGCGCCGCTGGTGGTCACGCTGCTGGCGGCCACCCTGCTGGGTGAACATGTCTCGCGCCTGCGATGGGTCCTCGTGGCGGGCGGCTTCGCGGGCACACTCGTCATCATCCGGCCCGGCGGCGACCTCTTCGGCTGGCACGTCCTGCTGCCGCTGGCCCAGGTGGCCACCCACTCGACCTTCCAGATCCTGACTGGCAAGATGGTGAAGACTGAAGACGGCGTGACCATGCATTTCTACACCGGCTGGGTCGGTGCCATCCTGGCCTCGCTGGCCCTGCCCTTCATCTGGGTCACGCCGCAGACCCTGCCCGAATGGACCGCGCTCGTCCTCATGGGCCTCATGGGCACCATCGGCCACTTCATGCTGATCATGGCTTACCGGCGCGCGCCGGCCGCCACGCTGATGCCGCTGATGTATGTGCAGATCGCCTTTGCCATGTTCGCGGGCTGGGTCGTCTTCGGCCACATGGCCGACGGCTGGTCCCTGCTGGGCATGATCCTGATCGCCGGCTGCGGCGCCGCCAGCGCCTGGCTGGCCCTGCGGGAAAGTCGCATCAAACTCGAACCGATGGAAGTGTGAACCGGCAGACAAGCACATGGCCCAGTACTTCGACGTCCACCCCGAGAACCCGCAGATCCGCCTGCTCAAGCAGGCGGCAGCCCTGCTGGAGAAAGGCGGCGTGGTGGCCGTGCCCACCGACTCCAGCTATGCCCTGGTCTGCCACCTGGACGACAAGGCCGCGGCCGACCGCCTGCGCAGCATCCGCCAGGTCGACGACAAGCACCACCTGACCCTGCTGTGCCGCGACCTGGCCGAGCTGGCCAGTTACGCGCGCGTCGACAACCGCCAGTACCGCCTGCTCAAGGCCGCCACGCCCGGCCCCTGGACCTTCATCCTCGAGGCCACCAAGGAAGTGCCACGTCGCGTGAGCCACCCTTCTCGCAAGACCATCGGCCTGCGCGTGCCCGAACACAAGGTGCTGCACGAGCTGCTGGCCCTGCACAGCGGCGGCCCGCTGCTGGCCACCACGCTGATCCCGGCCGGCGAGAGCGACCCTCTCAACGACGCGCACGAAATCCGCGAGCGCTACGAGCACCAGCTGGCCGCCGTCATCGACGCCGGCGCCTGCCCGCACGAGCCCACCACGGTGATCGACCTCAGCGGCGACGAGCCCGAGGTGCTGCGCCGCGGCCGCGGCGACCCGGCCGAACTGGGTCTTTGACCGTTTTTCTCCCGACGCGGCCCCGGTCCGCGCCCCGCACTCTGAGACAATGACCCCCGTGGAACCCGCCAACCTGATCCAAACCGTCCTCATCTACGCCCTGCCGGTGCTGTTCGCCATCACCGTGCACGAGGCCGCCCACGGCTACGCCGCGCGCCATTTCGGCGACAACACGGCCGCCATGATGGGGCGCATCACGCTCAACCCCATCAAGCACATCGATCCGGTGGGCACCATCCTGATGCCGCTGCTTTTGTACTTCGCCACCAGCGGCGCCTTCCTGTTCGGTTATGCCAAGCCCGTGCCGGTGCGCTTCGACCAGCTGCGCCACCCCAAGCGCGACATGGTCTGGGTCGCCCTGGCCGGCCCAGGTGCCAACCTGCTGCAGGCCCTGTTGTGGGGCGCGCTGATGTACCTGCTGGTGGCCGCCGGCGTACAGGAACGTTTCTTCCTGGAGATGGGCCGCGCCGGCGTGCTGGTCAACGTGGTGATGTTCGCCTTCAACCTGTTCCCCTTGCCGCCGCTGGACGGCGGGCGCATCCTGGTCGGACTGCTGCCCTGGAAACAGGCGGCCATGGTCTCGCGCGTCGAACCCTGGGGCTTCTTCATCGTGATGGCCCTGGTGCTGACCGGCATTGTCAGCACGCTTTGGATGCAGCCCGTCATGGGCCTGACCTACGGCCTGCTCGATATCCTGCTCACGCCCCTGTCCCTCCTTCTTCACTAGGGCCTGCTAATACCATGAGCACTGTCCGCGTCCTGACCGGCATCACCACTTCGGGCACGCCCCACCTGGGCAACTACGTCGGCGCCATCCGCCCTGCCATCCAGGCCAGCCGCGCCCCCGGGGTGGAAAGCTTCTACTTCCTGGCCGACTACCACGCACTGATCAAGGTGGACGAGCCGGCCCGCATCCAGCGTTCCACGCTGGAGATCGCCGCCAGCTGGATCGCCTGCGGCCTGGACCCCGAGCGCGTGACCTTCTATCGCCAGTCCGACGTACCCGAGATCCCCGAGCTCACCTGGTTCCTCACCTGCGTCTGCGGCAAGGGCCTGCTCAACCGTGCGCATGCCTACAAGGCCTCGGTGGACAAGAACAATGCCGCCGGCGTGGACCCGGACTCCGACGTGACCGCCGGACTGTTCATGTACCCGGTGCTGATGGCCGCCGACATCCTGATGTTCAACGCCCACCGCGTGCCCGTGGGGCGTGACCAGATCCAGCACATCGAGATGGCACGCGACATCGCCGCCAGCTTCAACCACCTGTATGGCGAGCACTTTGTCTTGCCCGAGGCGCAGATCGAGGAAAGCGTGGCCACGCTGCCCGGCCTGGACGGCCGCAAGATGAGCAAGAGCTACGACAACACCATTCCGCTTTTCGCCCCGCGTGAGCAACTGAAAAAGCTAATCGCCGGCATCAAGACCGATTCGCGCGCGCCCGGCGAGCCCAAGGAGACCGAAGGCTCGGCCCTGTTCCAGATCTACCAGGCATTCGCCACGCCCACCGAAACCGCGCAACTGCGGCAGGCCTATGCCGACGGCATCGCCTGGGCCGAGGCCAAGACTACCCTGTTCGAGCGCATCGACCACGAGATCGCGCCCAAACGCGAAACCTACGAATCGCTGATGCGCCACCCCGAGCGCCTTGAGGAGTTGCTGAAGGCCGGCGCGGCCAAGGCCCGCGCCATCGCCACGCCCTTCACCGCCAGGCTGCGCCACGCTGTCGGCCTGCGCGACCTGCGTGCCCAGGCGGGCGACAAGAAGGACAAGGCGGCCAAAGCTGCAGTTCCGAGCTTCAAACAGTACCGCGAAGCCGATGGCCGCTTCTATTTCAAGTTCGTGGATGCCCAGGGCAAGCTGCTGCTGCAGAGTGAGGGTTTTGCCAGCCCCAAGGAGGCCGGACAGGCGGTCAAACGCCTGCAGGAACTGTCCATACCCCTGGCCTCCGTGCTCCAAGAGATACCAGTGAAACAATTGGTTACCACCCAGGAGCTCGAGTCTGCGCTACAACAGCTGCTGGCCGCCCGGGACTGATCCCTGCCCCGCTACCGCTACCCCCTGAGCTGTGCGGGTACGGTTCTTGCAAACTGCGGCTACCCCAGCTCAGAGGAGTACCGCAGCCATGTCTTTCGTCCGTCCTGCCGTCACGCGCAAGCAAACCGCCCTGTCGGACCACCGCCAGACCTTCGAGGAACTGTGCGCCTGGATCGAAGCCCATCTGGATGAGCCCATAGGCTGGCAGGAACTCATGGCCAGGAGCGGCCTGGACCATCAGACGCTCAACGCGCTCTTCTTCAAGTTCCTGAGCACCACGCCCATGGCGTGGATCCGCAAGCGCCGCGGACTCGGCCAGGCGACCGCGCTGCCCCGCCAGATCCCTTCGCACCGCCTGCTGCGTACCGCCTCCGCCCAGGCCTGAACGGCTTGGGTGCTCCGGCGCCACAAACAAACCGCCTCCGGCACGCTGCTACAATACGCGCTCCACAAAGCCGGAGAGGTGGCAGAGTGGTCGAATGTACCTGACTCGAAATCAGGCGTAGTGGCAACACTACCGTGGGTTCGAATCCCACCCTCTCCGCCAAGGACAAGCCCCGCCATGCGGGGCTTTGTTTTTTGACGCAGCGGCTGCGATCACCGGGCCAAGGGAACCGAGATGGCAAACAGGCTACCTCTGCCCGGAATCGTTTTCACCCTCAAGGCATGCCCCAGCACATCGGCCTGCTTGGACACAATAGCCAGTCCGAGACCATGGCCTTCTTCGCTGCCGATCTGCCGGTCATCGAAGCGGCGATACGCCACGAACAGCTGGGGAACGATCTCCGGCGCGATACCGGGGCCCGTGTCAAAGACACGCACCTCCACCCGATCGCCCCGGGGGCGAACGGTCAGCAGCACACCGCCGGCCTGGGTGTACCGGATGGCATTGGCAACCAGGTTGTCGACAATCGACTGCAGCATCTGTTTGTTGCTGCAGACATTCAGCGAACGTCCTCTGGTCCTGAATTCCAGGTCCTTGTGCCCTGCATTGGCTGCAAATTTTTTGTGGCTCTCCTGCAGCACGTCGTTAAGGTCAAAGACGCTGTGACGCGGTTTGATCTCGCCGGATTCCAGCCGGGAAAGATCAAGCAGCCGGGTGAGCTGTCGACTCATCGCGTGCAGGGCGGTCTCCATGGACGTGCAGTTGTCGTCCAGCAGTTTCCGATCGAACTCTTCGTCGGCCAACTTGCGCAGATAGCTCAGATGCAGCGCAATCGCGTGCACAGGCTGTCGCAAGTCATGTGTCACCCCCGCATGAAACAGGTCTTTCGCCTGCATGGTCGAGCGCAGAGCATCCCGCTCGATGGCCAACGCCTCGGAAAACTTGCGATTCTGGCGCGTCATGATCAGGTTGTTGCGCAGCGTGGTATACGAGGAGCGCCCCAACGCCCACAAAAAAATGATGGTGAAGACTATGGTCAAGCCACCGGCCAGATCGGCGCTCGCACCAACATAGAAGGCCCTGAGGACAAAAAAAGGCACCCCCAGACAGAGTAGGTAGGCACGCAGAGCCTTGGGTAGCGCGAGCGTGGAGTTCACGGCGCCGCTGCTCATTCCGAGCAAGGTGGCCAAGGTGTAAAAATCTGTGAACCCATAGGCGCCGGAGAAGCTGATCAACGGCAAAATACCCCAAGTCAGACCGCACAAGCCGATCAGGATCGTTGTTTGCCATTCCGCCCGCTCCAGACCGGAAGCATCCAGCTCAGACACACGGGCGCGAATCTTGCTGAAATGAATCAGCCGGACAACGAGCAAGGCCGCAAGACCGAGTGCCCAGAGTGACATCGCCTGCGCCTTGCCGTCAAGCATGCGTCCCAGCAACACGGCTGTGAGCAGCCCGACCCCGATGTTGCCCGCAACGGCCGAGTAGGTGTGGCCGATGGTTATGTCGAGCAGGTCGCGCCGGATGACAAGTTCGTCAGGCAGGAATTCCTGTGCGGCGTCAGCGGGAGAGGCAAGGGTCATAGCGTCTGCGGGATTTGTTTCACCATGAAATGATGAGAATGAAGAATATCGGTTTTGTCGTGGCGGAGGATCATCCCATTGTGCGTCAAGGCATCCGTCTGCTCCTGTCGCGGGAGCCGCATCTGCGCTGGCTGGGCGAGACGGGCCATGGGAATGAGGTGCTGGATCTGGTGCGCCAGACCAGGCCTGATGTCCTGATCCTCGATCTGGGGCTGCCTGGATTGCACGGGCTGGATGTGATCAAGCAGCTGCAAAAGGAGCTGCTCCCTCCGAAGATCCTCGTCATGACGGCACGACAGGATGCGCCCTCGCTCAACGCAGCCCTGGAATTCGGAGCCCAGGGCTATCTGCTCAAGAGCGACGACGCTGACGAGCTGGCACGGGCGCTGATGCTGGTTGCCGACGATGGCACCTATGTCAGCCCCGCGCTTGCCGAACTGATGTCTGACCCTGGCATCCCCAGCGAGGTACTGACGGAGCGCGAGCGTGACGTCGTGGCCGCGGTCGTCCGGGGTCTGCCAAGCAAGGCGGTCGGCGTGGCTTTGGGCATCTCGGAGCACACGGTGCGCAAGCACCGCGAGAACATCGCCCGCAAACTCAATCTGCGTAATCCCGCACAACTGGTGGCCTGGGCCTTGCGACATCCAGTCTGAGGTCAACCCCAGGCCCATCGGGTCTGATTGACTGAACAGAGTCATGACCGAACGCCACTTGCAGGCGCGGCGGCATGACCACCCCGGCTACGAACATGTTCGTATTTACCCCGGGAATCCCTTCCATTCCAATACCTGAGCCACTGCCACGC
>Ga0208123_100658_pt1 | contig 12829 bp, 6 predicted proteins | sample LakWasMe92_HOW11_2_FD_183914 | JGI IMG/M metagenome (GOLD analysis project Ga0208123, IMG submission 183914) | Freshwater sediment methanotrophic microbial communities from Lake Washington under simulated oxygen tension - Sediment Metagenome... | ecosystem: Environmental > Aquatic > Freshwater >... | reverse complement strand
CGCGGCGATCCCCGAGAGCCTGATCGAGAGCGAACTGTTTGGCTACCGGGGCGGCAGCTTTACCGGCGCCGAGAAAAAAGGCATGAAGGGCAAGCTGGAACTGGCCAATGGCGGCACGCTGTTTCTCGATGAGATCGGCGATATGCCGGCCCATCTGCAAACCCGGTTATTGCGCGTGCTGGCCGAGCGCGAGATGTCTCCGCTCGGCGCCCAGGCGCCGGTGGCGCTGGATATCCAGGTGATCTGTGCGACCCACCAGGACCTGCCCGGCATGCTGCGCGACAAGGGGTTTCGCGAGGATCTGTTCTATCGCCTCAATGGCATGCACCTGAGCCTGCCGCCCCTGCGCGAGCGCAGCGACCGGACGCAACTGATCCAGCAACTGCTCGACAGCCAGGCGCCGGGGGTGCGCCTTACGGCCCAGGCCCATCAGTGCTTGCTCGACGCGCCCTGGCCGGGGAATATCCGCCAGTTGCTCAATGCCCTGCGCTATGGCGCGGCACTTGCCGAAGACGGCTGCATCGATCTGGACTGTCTGCCCGGCGAACTGCTGCCAGGTGCTGTGCAGGCCCTGGCAAGCCGCCAGCGAGCACCTGATCAACCCGACCCCGACGCGCCGGAAGAACAGCGCCTGTTGGCGACGCTGCGTCGCCATCGATGGAATATCAGTGCGGCGGCCAGCGAGCTGGGCGTCGCCCGCTCGACACTCTATCGGCAGATGAAAAAACACCGCCTGGTGCAACCCAACGACCGCCTTTAGGCCCATGCCAAAAAGCCCGGGCCGCTTGCACGGCCCGGGCTTTTTGGAGGGGGATCCCGCCGTCAGGCCTGGATATATACCACGTGGGTATGGGTGTATTCGTACAGGCCATGCTTGCCGTCAGCGCCGCCGATACCCGACTTGCGCGTCCCGGCATGGAAGCCCTGCATGGCTTCGAAGTTTTCGCGATTGATATAGGTCTCGCCGAAGTCCAACGCGCGAGTGGCCTGCAAGGCCGCGCTCAGGCTGGCAGTGTAGATGGATGAGGTCAGGCCGTATTCGCTGTCGTTGGCCAGGGCAATGGCCTCGTCCAGATCATCGACAATCTGGATCGGTAGAACCGGGCCGAAGATTTCCTTGCGCATGATTTCCATCTCGGCGGAACAACCGGCCAGTACCGTTGGCTGGTAATGGAAGCCTTGCCCGAGGTCAGCCACTGCCCCACCGGTGATGATCTGCGCACCCTGCCCGCTGGCAGTGCGCACCATCTGCGCGACCTTGTCCAACGCCGCCCGATTGATCAACGGGCCCATATCCAGGCCGTCCTCCGCCAGCGGATCGCCATAGCGGGTCGCGGCCATGGACGCGGCAATACGTTCGATAAACGCATCGGCCACCTTGCGCTCGACATAGACCCGCTCGGCGCAGTTGCACACCTGCCCGGTGTTGATCACTCGGGAGGCAGTAATGGCCCTGACGGCCAGATCCAGGTCGGCATCCGCCAGGACAATGGCCGGCGCCTTGCCACCCAATTCCAGATTGAGCTTGGTGATATTCGGCGCGGCGGCGGCCATGATCCGCGAGCCGGTGCCAACGCTACCGGTAAAACTGATCAGGTCGATACCCGGATGGCTGGTCAAGGCAGTGCCAACCGTTGCCCCCGTACCACACACCACATTGAACACCCCGGCCGGCAGATCCGTTTCCGCCACCAGGCGGGCGAACTCGAAGCAGTTGATCGGGGTTTCCTCGCTGGGCTTGATCACGATGGTATTACCGGTCAACAGGGCCGGCGCCATCTTGCGGGCGATCAAAAAGAACGGGAAGTTCCAAGGCAGAATCCCGGCCACGACGCCCAGGGGTTTGCGCAACAGGAAAATGCTCTCCCCGGCCCGGTCGCTGCTCAGCACCTCGCCTTCCAGGCGCCGCGCCCACTCGGCCATGTAGTCGAGGTAGTCGGCGGTGAAATTCACCTCGACCCGGGCCAACTCCAGCACCTTGCCCTGCTCGGCGGTAATCACCCGCGCCAGGCGCTCGCCGTGCTCACGGACCTTGCTGGCGATTTTGCGCAGATAGCCTGCGCGCTCGATGGCCGGGCGCGCCGCCCAGGCTTTCTGGACCTGACGGGCGGCGGCAATGGCCTGCTCGACCTCGGCGCTGCTGCCCTGGGGCACACGCCCAAGCAACTGGCCGTTGGCCGGGTTATGCACCTCAAGGTGCTCATCGCTGGTGACAAAGGCATTGGCGATGTAGTTCTGGTAGATGGCGTCACTCATATCCGCGTCTCTCTTGTCGGGGATGGCGCGACCGGCCAGCCAGGCAGCCAGCCGGTCGCGGGGCTTACTGCTGGGTGCTGAACTGCTTCCAGGCCGCGCCTTCGTCCTGCAGGTCGTGGGAGCGCTTGATCAGGTATTGGTGGATCTGGTCGACCTGCTGGGGCGTAAAGGCATCGGCAAAGGACGGCATGCCGTCGGGCACTCGGCCACCGAACAGAATGCCGAGGAACATCTGGTGCTTGTCCGCCGTCAGCTTGCGCAGGTCCGGCAGCACACCACCGCTGACCGCATGGATGCCATGGCACTGCGAGCAGTAACCGTCATAAAGCTTCGCGCCGGCTTCGATGGCCGCCGTATCGCTGCCCAACGGCGGTGGCTTGGGCGTATCGGGACGTGGCGCCGGTTCCTGCAGCTTGGCGGTGCCGCCGATCTTGTAGGTCAACACCTGGGAAAACGGCTGGACCCCGGCCCGTAGCGAAAGCGCCCCGGCAAACGTGGAGAACGCCCCACCCCAGCCGGCCATAAAGGTCACGTACTGCTCGCCGTCGACGCTATAGGTGATCGGCGCCGCCATCACGCCACTGGCGGCGGGTTGCTCCCAGAGTTTCTTACCAGTGTCGGCGGCATAGGCAATCACGCGGCCATCAGCGCTGCCCTCGAACACCAGGTTGCCGGCAGTACTCAGGGTGCCGCCATTGAAGATCGTCACATAGGGCACTTCCCAGGCCGGCTGCTGCTTGACCGGGTCCCAGGCGATCAACTTGCCCGACCAGCCCTTGGCCATTTCCAGCAAGCCGTCGACATTCTCCGGCATCATCCCGGTACGCAGGCCCAACTGGTACATGCTCTTGAATGGGTTGCGCTTGGGCGCCTCGGGAATGTGTTCGTAGTAGGCCGACATGATATGGGCCGGGATATACACCAACCCGGTGTTCGGGTTGTAGGACATCGGTTGCCAGTCATGGGCACCCCAGAACGCCGGGGTCACCAGCTTGCGCTTACCATCCTTCCAATAGGCAGCATTCTCGTCATCGACGATGGGCCGGCCGGTCTTCATGTCCATGCCCTTGGTCCAGCTTTGCGGCACGATACCCTTGGCCGACAACAGCTCGCCGGTGGCCCGGTCGATCACATAGAAGAAGCCGTTCTTCGGCGCCTGCATCAACACCTTGCGCGGTTTGCCGTCGATGGGCAGCTCGGCCAGGATCATGTGCTGGGTCGCGGTGTAGTCCCACGCGTCGCCCGGGGTGGTCTGGTAGTGCCAGACGTATTCGCCGGTGTCGGCATTGACCGCGACAATGGACGACAGGAACAGGTTGTCGCCCTTGGCCTGGCTGCGCCATTTCGGGTCCCAGAGCGAGCCGTTGCCGACGCCGATATACAGCAGGTTCAGCTCGGGATCGAAGGCAAACGAATCCCAGGCCGTCCCGCCCCCGCCCTGTTCGACGAAGGCATCGCCGTGCCAGGTCTTGGCGGCGATCTCCATCCCCTTGCCTTCCGGCGGCAATTTCGGATCGCCCGGCACGGTGTAGAAGCGCCAGGCCTCCTGGCCCGTTTCGGCATCATAGGCTGTGACATAACCGCGCACGCCGAACTCGGCGCCGCCATTGCCGATCACCACCTTGCCGTTGACCACCCGGGGCGCGCCGGTAATGGTGTAGCTGCGCTTATGGTCTGCCCGGGTGTCGACCGACCAGGCACGCTGGCCGGTCTTGGCGTCGATAGCCTCCAGGCGGCCGTCGAGCACGCCCACATAGACCTTGCCCTTCCACACCGCCACACCACGGTTGACCGCATCGCAGCAAGCCTCGCCGGCACGGTTGCGGTCGGACTGTGGGTCGTACTTCCAGATCAGCTTGCCGTCACGTGCATCCAGCGCATAGACCACCGAGAACGGCCCGGTGGTGTACATCACGCCATCGACCACAATAGGCGTGGCCTCCACGCCACGATCCAGGTCCAGTTTGTAGCTCCAGGCGAGGCCCAACTGGCCGACGTTCCGGTCGCTAATCTGCTTGAGCGGGCTGTAGCGCTGCTCGTCATAAGTGCGCCCGGTGCTCATCCAGTTGCCGGGTTCCTGGTCGGCGGCAATCAAGCGCTTGCTGTCGACATTGGCCGGTATCTCGACGGCCTGGACACAAGTGCCAGCCAGGCTCAACAACAAAGCACCAGCCAGGGATTTGAGAGGGATACCGGCGACCGTGGAACGAGCGCCGGAAAGCGAGGCAAGGCCAATCTGTCTCATGGGGTTTGTCCTGTTCTTATTAGTGGCGCGGTCTTTTCGCTGCGCAACAGAGACAGAGCAACGGCCATGCCAGCCTCGGCAGATAAAGCTGAAAGCCTTGATCTGCAGGGCTTGGCGAGATATGGGGAGCTTGATTGGACTTCTGGCGAACGCTACAAGTGTTGCACCGAGCGCTACAGGGGCGGGACAGATGTGGCAGCGGCTCGCACTAGCCGGTCGCCCCTAGCCGGTCGCCCCTAAAGGGCCGGGCCACAGGAGCGATGACGAAACTTTTCGCCGACCCTATACATCGAAACATCTCGACGCTCAGCGCAGGTCGTGATGGTAGAATCCGCCAGCCAGATCCGCATCAATGCGCCTGGCGAGACGGCTGAAGGCTGAATACGCACCCCTCTTTACCTTAAGTGCGATCGATCTATTGCGTAGTCAACTCTTCGCTGACAAAAGGCAATCCCCATCAACGTAATCCACGCCGCAGTAACCTGTACCGTCTAACCACTCAAATAATTTCACACCATCCATAATAGTCGAGCAATGAATAATACATTACCCAGCCCACGCCCTCTGCGAACAGATATACAGGCGCTCCGAGGATTCGCAGTATTAATAGTTCTGTTGTATCACGCCAAGCTTGGAGTTTTGGCAAATGGGTATCTCGGAGTTGATATCTTCTTCGTGATATCAGGCTTCCTGATCACACAACTTATAAAAAGCGAAATTGAAAGAGGAACTTTTCAATTTTCGAAATTCTACTGGCGTCGTGCCAAGCGACTGTTGCCCGCCGCCTACGTTACTTTTTTCTTCACGCTGATTCTGGCTCCTTTTATTCTGACCAGCGCTGCCCTGAATGACTTGCGTACGCAGGTGCTTGGAGCCGTCACCTTCACGTCCAACATCGTACTCTGGCGTCAAAGTGGCTATTTTGCAGCAGGTGCAGAGCTCAAGCCATTGCTGCACACCTGGTCACTGGCCATCGAAGAACAATTTTATCTGGTTCTTCCCGCCATGTTGTTCTTCATACCTCGACGCTTTTGGTTAAAAGCGGCTGTGCTCGCACTGCTGACAAGCCTGTTACTGTGCTTCTTAATGGTGCAACTCAAACCCACTGCGGCTTTCTACTTACTCCCCTTTCGAGCTTGGGAGTTGATTATCGGGGCCCTGGGAGCGCTTATCATACAGGGCGACCACCTCAAGGCCTTCCTGAAGCTTGCATTCTGGCCCGCACTTACTGCCCTGGTTTCACTCCCCTTCATCCCTTACAGCAGCCTTCACCCCGGCCCTGGCGCACTGATTATTTGCGCGGCCACCTTAGTCGTCCTGCTACGAAACCACCCGCGGTTATCACAAGGCGCGGCAATAAAAGCCACCAGCAAAATTGGCGATATATCCTATTCACTCTATTTAGTGCACTGGCCAATTTTTGCGTTTTTCAACAATATCTGGATTGGTGACGCTGATGATCATCGCGCTCTTTTCATCCGTATTGGGCTCATTGCACTTTCACTGCTATTAGCCTGGCTTTTGCACCGCTTCATTGAAGAGCCCCTGCGGCACAAGAGCACACTCCCGACAAAGGCTTCACTGCTCTATATCGCGACCAGCACATTGACGCTGATTGTGATCGCATCTGCACTGCCGCAACTATTCAAAAGCGACCTCAACTATACATACTTGGCTCGCCCCAATTATGGGCTCGCAGAGTCATGCAACTTCAAAGACACCTTTAAAGCACAGCCCGAATGCACGAACTCTGAAGCTCCAGAGATCCTGGTATGGGGCGACTCATTTGCCATGCACATCGTACCTGGAATAATTGAAAGCGAAGAAACAAAGCCACTCATTATTCAAGCGACCAAATCTTCGTGTGCCCCCTTACTCGGATTGGCGAACAAACGAGTCGAGGCCAACCTTACACAATCCTGGGCCGAAACCTGCATCGCATTCAACGACTCCGTCGTTGATTACCTGAACAAATCGACATCAATACACACCGTGGTACTGGCCAGCCCTTTCGCTTCTTACCTATCCGACGAATACGAGTTACTCAAAAAGAACTACAACAACAATTCATACCAACTCATCAACACTGGAAAAGCGGAAACATTAAAAGGACTGACGAAAACCATTGATGCAATCAGGGCGTCAGGAAAAAAAGTCGTAATTATCGCCCCGCCCCCCTCCAACGGACGAGACACCTCGATTTGTCTAGAAAGGTTCGCAAATAATCTATTTTCTCTGGGCACGGACAACTGCAATATCGCAGTCAAAGACTACAACGCGAGAAGTAAAGAAACGAAAGCACTCCTGACAGAAGCCTCACTAAAAAACAATGTTGGGGTTATCCGTTTCGACTCGTACCTGTGCAATTCGGCATTTTGCACCACACACATCAACAACGCCCCGCTTTACCGAGACGCTGGCCATCTTTCCTACACAGGCTCCGCCTTCTTAGGGCGCGCCATTTCTTTTGGAGAGAAAATCAACCAGGAAGCCAAGTAAAGCCACCTTGCTCCCACCTGGCTTTCGATGACATCCAGCACAACCACACCCGCCGGTAGCAATCGGCGGGTCTTATACTCAGCAACCAGCCACTTCACCAAATCAGCAGCGGGTCACTTTGGCGGTCGCTGATTCTGCTGGTGATATTCGTGAAGCGCGCGGCATCGGCCAGGGTGTTCAGACCACCTGATCACTCAAAACCGGATCGCTGACATGCAGAGCGACCCCGAATGTAAGCGATCCACCGTGCCCACATTCAAAACCGCCAGTTGAAGCCTGATGCTGTGCTCCCGATTTCCTTACGGAGCCAGCACGTCATGATGCGACCCGACGCAAAAGTGGAAAAAGTTTATCTGTACCCCAAACCCGTGGACTTCCGAAAATCCATCGACGGCCTGTCCGCCCTCGTCGAATTGGATATCAAGGTCGCGGTATTCGATCCCGTGCTGTTCGTTTTTCTGAATCGCCACCGTAATCGAGTGAAAATCCTTTATTGGGAGCGCAACGGCTTTTGTCTTTGGCTCAAGCGCCTGGAGTCCGAGCGTTTCAAAACATCGCCTGAACTTAGCGATGAAGCTATCGTGCTGAGCGTGCAAGAGTTGAACTGGTTGCTGGATGGTTTTGACCTCTGGCGCAACCGCCCACATCAAGTTTTAACCCCTCGATTCGTCGCCTGATCGGATATAATCCGGGCATGAATTTGATGCCCGAAATACTCCCTGATGATCCGGTTCTGCTCAAGCAAATGCTTGTGCAGATGCTCAGTGAGCGTCAGTTGGACAAGGGCCAGATTGTTGATCTGAAAGAGCAGATCAAGTTGCTGCGTGACCGTTTATTTGGCCGCAAATCCGAGCAAACGGTTGAAGCTGACACACCGCAATTGGCGCTGTTCAACGAAGCCGAAAGCGTTGCAGTGCTGGAAGAAGGCATTGCCGAAGACGAAGAAGTCGTTGCACCGACCCAACGCCGAGGCAAACGCAAACCGCTGTCAGCCGATCTACCGCGCATCGAAGTCATCCACGAACTGCCCGAGCACGAATTGACCTGCGCGTGTGGCTGCCGCAAACACAGCATCGGCGAAGAAACCAGTGAACAGCTGGAAATCGTGCCGATGCAGATCCGCGTGATCAAACACATCCGCAAGGTCTACGCGTGCCGTGGTTGTGAAACGGCACCGGTCACCGCCGACAAACCGGCTCAGTTGATCGAAAAGAGCATGGCCAGCCCCAGCGTTTTGGCGATGTTGCTGACCACCAAATACGTCGACGGTTTGCCACTGTATCGGTTCGAAAAAGTACTTGGCCGACACGGCGTCGATATCCCCCGCCAAACCTTGGCGCGCTGGGTGATCCAGTGCGGCGAACACTTGCAACCGTTGCTGAATTTGATGCGCGACCGATTACTGGAAAGTCCGGTGATCCACTGCGACGAAACGCGGGTACAAGTGCTGAAGGAGCCGGATCGAGACCCGACCAGTCAGTCCTGGATGTGGGTCCAAGCCAGCGGCCCGCCTGCGCGCCCAGTTGTCCTGTTTGACTACACCACCAGCCGAGCGCAGGAGGTGCCGTTGCGCCTGCTTGCCGATTATCGCGGCTACCTGATGACCGACGATTACGCCGGCTATAACGCCTTGGGCGCGCAGCCAGGTGTCGAGCGTTTGGGCTGCTGGGCACATGCGCGACGTAAGTTCGTCGATGCGCAAAAAGTGCAGCCCAAGGGTAAGACCGGGCGAGCCGACATCGCGCTGAACCTGATCAACAAACTGTATGGCATCGAGCGTGAACTCAAAGAGGTCACTGATGATCAGCGTTTTTTCGGTCGACAGGAAAAAAGCCGGCCGGTACTCGCAGAACTAAAAAGCTGGCTGGAGAAAACCCATCCCCAGGTGACGACGCAAAGTGCCTTGGGCAAGGCCGTCGGTTATCTGGCCAGCAACTGGAGCAAGCTTGAGCGTTACATCGAGGCCGGCTTCCTGCCCATCGATAACAACAGGGCAGAACGAGCGGTAAAGCCCTTTGTGATAGGTCGCAAAAATTGGATGTTCAGCGACACGCCCAAGGGCGCCACTGCCAGTGCGCAGATCTATAGCCTGGTCGAAACTGCCAAAGCCAACGGCCAGGAGCCCTATACGTGGCTGCGCCACGTACTTGAGCGCCTGCCGCAAGCTACTTCGGTAGAAGACTTCGAAGCCTTGCTGCCGTGGAACTGTTCCCCAACTATCTCGCGCTAAAAGCCCACATCGGTTTTTTGCCATGTGTGGTTTATGGGTCGCTTACGATAAACCCCTCTTACAAAACCGTCTTCAGTTAAGTCTACGTTATATATCGTGAATAACTGGCGAGTTATTTCCTCTATAACAAAATTTTTAAGGTCTGCTGTAAGAGCGCCTTTTGAGCCAAGATCAATATAGATGTATAATGAATTTTTAAATTCGTCGTAAGCGCTATTGTAAACTAGATTTTTTACAAAGGATGTTTTTCCGACACCTACATCACCTATTAATACGATAGGGCGCCTAGATAAAGCCTCTGCTAAAACATCTGTCGCAAAGGTATCCTTTTTTTTATTTTTCACTGCGGCGGTAAGTGGGTGGGGTTCAGTAGTGCTGAACATTGAAGCGTATCTTGCGTCGAGTATGTTTCGGCTTAAAAGTGCATACTTGGATAGTGCACCACTCTCGCAGTAGCATTCTTTAAAAAAAAGAGCTTCGACTTCCTCTGTTTCCAGTATGTCTTGTATTAAAAGTTCCGAAAGCTGTTTTAATGTTGATTGGATTTCGCTGGCGTACCGGATTTTTGGAAAGTCAACTAATCTTGCAGAGAGTTTGTTGGGGATTACGTTTTGTCCGGTGGATAAATATCTCAGAACGTTTTTTTCTTTGAGCCCTTCTTTGGATAATAATTGCCATGCTAACGAAAAATTTTCAAGTAGATGTTCTAAGCTTCTGAATAGGATGGCGTTAGCATCCAGTACTGAAATACCGTCTTGTCTTGATGCTAGGAATGCTATTATTTGATGACCGTTGGATACTATGGCGATGGGAACTCCCCGTTTTCCACAGTACTCCTGTGCTTGAACTATCGCCTCTTTTGTTTCTTCGCTCATTGCACAAAGCGATGGTAAATCTATTTTCAATTTTTTGCTACTTCCCGCTGGTATCTCAAATACAATACCCTCTCTCTTTGCCTCAAGTATTGCAATACGTGGCGAGCCTAATTCGTAGTCAGTGAATTTTCCTCGTTCGTGTCGTTCTACCTCTATGTCTGAACGATTCCAGTCAAGGCAATTTTCAATTATATAGTCAATAATATGAAATCTTGTCTCTGCCTCGTTTCTAATTAGCTCTCCTCCAAGAGATGCTTCTTCTGAAATTAGTTTTTCCAGATTTACACGGGCCGTGTGCATAGTGATCACTGCTAATTCCTTTTAAGCTTATTGGGGCCGAGCTAGCGTAGCTAGCAACAGATCTTCTAATACTCCTCAATTAAATTGCCGCTGTCCATTTTTTGTTTCAATCGTAAGCGTGCAAGCCTCATGCCTTCCAAGCTCCAGCATTAAGGGCGGTAGTGTGCCAGTTCTTATGCGTCGTATTAGCTATCTATCCCTTCAAGGTTTTGCGGGACTCATTCATGGACTAAATGAGACGGAACGTTCGCTAAGCGGCTTTTTGGATACGGTGTGCGATGACCAATCAGATCCGCAAAAGCGTCGAATTACTCTCGCGCATTCGATCCCCAAGAAGTCGGAGCTGTACCTGATGCGTATGCGGCCGGCCTAGGGCTTGAGTTGGATAGGGCGCGCGGGGCGGTGACGACGCTGATTGAGAGAAACTCACGGTACTGGCGTGGCAAGGTTGAGCCCTTTATTGAAAGACCCACGGCTTTAATAAAGGGATTGAACCCTACCTATCAGAATTTATAGATCGGGTGATGTGGACGTTTTGTGGACAGTTCATGAGCTTTGCAATCTGACAGTGCAAAATTTATGGCTGGAAAAATCGACGAAAGCCGCGCAGTGCGCGGCTTTTAATGTGGTGGGCCCAGTAGGACTCGAACCTACGACCAAGGGATTATGAGTCCCCTGCTCTAACCAACTGAGCTATAGGCCCTCAGTAGGTCGCGGATTATAACGATGGTTTCTCCACTGTGCTATCCGAAAAATCCGAATGGGTCATGTGAAGGAAGGTCGCGGCGAATATGTCGGGAGGCAGGGGCAGGCTGACGATGTAGCCTTGCATCTGTTCGCAGCCTTCGTCGGCGAGGAAGGCTTGCTGGGCGGGGGTTTCCACGCCTTCGGCGATGATGGTGAATTGCATGCTGTGGCCCAGGGCAATGATGGCGCGCACGATGGCGGCGTCGTGGGGGTCGTCTGGCAGGCCGCGGACGAAGGACTGGTCGATTTTCAGGAAGTCCAGGGGCAGGCGCTTGAGGTAGCTCAAGGATGAGTAGCCGGTGCCGAAGTCGTCGATGGCCAGTTGTACGCCCAGGCGCTTGAGTTTATGCAGCACTTCCAGGGCTTCTTCGGCCTGGCTCATGATGAAGTTCTCGGTGATCTCCAGTTGCAGGCAATTGGGTTGCAGGCGGTTGTCGCGCAACAGTTGCTCGATGCGCCCCAGTAGGTTGGGGTGGCGCAGTTGGGCGCCGGCGAGGTTGACGGAGAGCGGGCCAAAGTCGTCATAGGTCTTGCGCCACTGATGCAGTTGCCGACAAGCCTGTTCCAGGACCCAGTCGCCGATTTGCAGGATCATGCCGTTCTCTTCGGCCAGGGCGATGAAGTGTTCGGGAGGCACGTCGCCAAAGGTGGGATGGCGCCAGCGCAGAAGGGCTTCGGCACCGATCAGCTGTTGGGTCTCCAGGCTCCACTTCGGCTGGTAATACAGAAACAATTCTTCGCGTTCCATGGCCCGGCGCAGTTCGTGTTCGAGGGCGACGCGCTCGTTGGCCTGGGCGGTCAGGTCCTGGGTGTAGCGCTCGACCCGGTTGCGGCCCTTGGCCTTGGAGCGGTACATGGCGGCATCGGCGTTTTTGACCAGGGTGGCGACGTCGATGCCATCCTGTGGGTAGAAGCTGGTGCCGATGCTGGCGCTGATAAAGAACTCGTGTTCGCCCGCCTGGAAGGGCAGGGTGAAGCAGGCCAGTAGTTTATTGGCCAGGTGCTGGGCGTCGCTGGCTTGTTGCAGGCCGGGCAGCAGGATGATGAATTCGTCACCGCCCAGGCGCGCCACGGTGTCGATATCGCGCAGTTGTTCCTTGAGGCGCAAGGCGATGTCTTTGAGCAGCAGGTCGCCAATCGGGTGGCCGAGGCTGTCGTTGATGTGTTTGAAGCGGTCGAGGTCGAGAAACAGCACTGCGCCCTGGCTGCCGGTTTCCTGTTGGTTGTTGAGGGCGGTCTGCAGGCGGTTTTCAAACAGGGTGCGGTTGGGCAGGCCGGTGAGTGGGTCGTGATGCGCCTGGTAGTCGAGCCGCGCCTGGGCGTGTTTGAGGCTGGAGATGTCGGCAAATACCGCCACGAAGTGGGTGATGGACTGCTCGTGGTTGCGCACGGCGCTGATGGTCAACCAGCTGGGATACAGCTCGCCGTTCTTGCGCCGGTTGGAGATCTCGCCTTGCCAGTGGCCGTTGGCGGTCAGTTGGTGCCACATGGCTGCGTAGAATGCGCTGTCGTGCATGCCGGAAGCCAGCAGGCGCGGGGTATGGCCCAGGGCTTCGGCTTCGCTGTAGCCGGTGATTTCGCTGAAGGCGCGGTTGACCGCGCTGATGTTCTGCTGGGTGTCGGTGATCAAGACGCCTTCGGCGGTGCTCTCGAAAACCGTCGCGGCCTGTTGCAGTT
>Ga0208123_100654_pt1 | contig 12874 bp, 10 predicted proteins | sample LakWasMe92_HOW11_2_FD_183914 | JGI IMG/M metagenome (GOLD analysis project Ga0208123, IMG submission 183914) | Freshwater sediment methanotrophic microbial communities from Lake Washington under simulated oxygen tension - Sediment Metagenome... | ecosystem: Environmental > Aquatic > Freshwater >... | reverse complement strand
CCCCCTAGCTACTATCCTCTCGGCCGCCATGATGCTGCGCTTCAGCCTGAACCAGGAAGCCGCCGCCCAGCGCATCGAAGCCGCCGTGCAGAAGGTGCTGAGCCAGGGCCTGCGCACGCCCGACATCTGGAGCGAAGGCACGACAAAAGTTGGCACCGCGCAGATGGGCGAGGCGGTGGTCAAGGCGCTGGGCTGAGCACGCTGCCGTCAGCGCTCACGTACAAGGGCAGCCGCATGGCTGCCCTTTTTCTTTCGATACACCATCCGCTACAATCGGGTGCATGTTTGCCGCCCGCCCGTTCCCCCTGAACACCGCGACTGCCCTCCCGGCAGGCGGGGCCGCGCGCGCAACAATCACCAAAACCACGACCATTAAGGGCTGATCCGGCTCCGGTTCGTCGTGCGCCCTTCCCGGCCAGACGAGCCGGGGCAGACAGGCCGGTAGGCACTGTTTTATTTTTGAAAGGGCGTTGAAATGAGCAAGGTTGGCAATGTCGTCGGTCTCGTCGGCTGGCGAGGCATGGTGGGTTCGGTCCTCATGGACCGCATGCAGGCCGAGGGCGACTTCGCCCTGATCGAGCCCGTGTTCTTCTCCACCTCCAACGCCGGCGGCAAGGCACCAGCGCAAGCGAAGAACGAGACCACCCTCAAGGACGCCAACAGCATCGAGGACCTCAAGAAATGCGACATCGTCCTGACCTGCCAGGGCGGTGACTACACCAAGGAGGTGTACCCCAAGCTGCGTGCGGCCGGCTGGAAGGGCCACTGGATCGACGCGGCCTCCTCGCTGCGCATGGCCGATGACGCCGTCATCATCCTGGACCCCGTCAACCGCCACGTGATCGACCAGTCGCTCGCCCAGGGCGGCCGTAACTGGATCGGCGGCAACTGCACCGTGAGCCTGATGCTCATGGGCATGGGCGGCCTGTTCAAGGCCGGCCTGGTCGAGTGGGTCAGCGCCATGACCTACCAGGCCGCCTCGGGCGCTGGCGCGCAGAATATGCGTGAACTGCTGAGCCAGATGGGCGCCCTGCACGACGCGGTCAAGGCCGAACTCGCCGACCCGGCTTCGGCCATCCTGGACATCGACCGCAAGGTGGCCGCCACCATGCGCGATGCCAGCTTCCCGACCAAGAACTTCCGCAACACGGCCCTGGCCGGCAGCCTGATCCCCTGGATCGACGTGCCGGTCGAGCACGGCCAGAGCAAGGAAGAGTGGAAGGGCGGCGCCGAATGCAACAAGATCCTGGGCAACCCGGCCTTCCGCAGCGCCGGCAGCATCCCGATTGACGGCCTGTGCGTACGCATCGGTGCCATGCGCTGCCACTCGCAGGGTCTGACCGTCAAGCTGAAGAAGGACGTGCCGCTGGACGAGATCGAGTCCATTCTCGCTGGCGCCAATGACTGGGTGAAAGTGGTCCCTAACCAACGTGAGATCAGCGAACGGGATCTGACCCCGGCGGCCGTGACCGGCACCCTGACGGTTCCGGTCGGCCGCCTGCACAAGCTGGCCATGGGCAACGACTACCTGGGCGCCTTCACCGTCGGCGACCAGTTGCTGTGGGGTGCGGCCGAGCCGCTGCGCCGCATGCTGCGCATCCTGCTAGCAGCCTGAGTCCGTTTTCTCCAGCCCAACGGCTTGCGGTTCGCCGCAAGCCGTTGTCGTTTGACAACATTCAGCCCCGCTTGGGGCGACGAACGGGCGGCTCAGAAGGTTAAGCGCTTTCTCAGCTTGTCAGGCTAACATCTTGATGTTAAGGTACTTTTCCTGTTTTGAGCGTCGGTCGCCTGGCCCATCCAAGGTGCCAGGCGTAGCGGCTTGCCCGAACATCGGAGGCTATTAAATTGATTGCTAAGTCACATCGCTGGCAGAAGACTGCCCTGGCCGCTGCGGCCGCGGCGGTTCTGGGTCTGTGGGGAACCCATGCCTCGGCGCTATCGCTGGGGCGTATTGCTGTTCTGTCGGCTCTGGGTGAGCCTCTTCGGGCTGAAATCGACATTCCTGACATCAATGCCGAGGAAGCTGCCTCGCTCAAGGCCAGCGTGGCCTCGCCGGAAGCGTTCCGGGCCGCTGGCATGGACTACAACGCAAGCATGAGCGGTCTGCAGATCACGCTGCAGAAACGTCCCGACGGGCGCTCTTTCCTGCGCGTCAGCAGCGATCGCGCCATCAACGACCCTTATGTGGACCTGATCCTGGAGGCCAGCTGGTCCTCCGGCCGCATTGTGCGCGACTACACGATGCTGTTCGATCCGCCCAACCTGCGCCAACCGCAGGCCGTGACGGCCACGGTGCCGCAAGTCAGCCCCGCGCCGTCCCGCGTTGCGCCTACGCCCCGCACCGCCACACCATCACCTGCTCCTGCCAGCGATGCCGGCCGTGCCGCGGCCCCGCGCCCAGTCGCCAGACCAGCCCCAGAAGCCCCCGCCAAGACGGCAACCACCAGCCCGGCCAAACAACTGACCGTCAAATCCGGTGACACAGCCAGCAAGCTGGTTGCCGCCAACCGCCCGGCCGGCGTGTCGCTGGACCAGATGCTGGTGGCCATGCTGCGTGCCAACCCCGATGCGTTCATCGGCGGCAACATCAACCGGCTGCGCAGCGGCGCCGTGGTGGACCTGCCTGGTGCCGAAGATGCGCAAGCCACATCGGCCGACGAAGCGCGCCAGATCGTGCTGGCGCAAAGCAAGGATTTCAACGAATTCCGCCGCAAGCTCGCCGGCAATGCCCCGGTCAGCCAGGTTGCCAGCGCCGACCGCCGTGCCAGCGGCAAGGTCGAGGCACAAGTCGAAGACAAGAAGAGCGCCACCGGCACGCCTGACAAGCTGACCCTCTCCAAGGGCGCCGTCCAGGCCAAGGGTGGCGAGGAGAAGATTGCCCAGGAACGCAGCGCCAAGGAAGCTGCCAGCCGCGCCGAGGAACTGTCCAAGAACATTGCCGAGCTGAGCAAATTGAGCGCGGCGGCAGCCCCCGCCCCCGCGGCATCAACCCCCCAGGCGGCACCCACACCGGCACCGGCCGCTTCCGAGCCGGCCGCAGCGGCCAGCGCCGCCGTACCCGCGGTCACGGCCTCGGCACCGGCAACCGAAGCCTCGGCCCCGGCACCAGCCCCTGTGGCCTCCGCCCCCGTCAAACGGCCAGCCGCCGCGGCGCCGATGCCGGTGGAAGAGCCCAGCCTGCTGGACGAGCTGCTGGACAATCCGCTAGTCCCTGCCGCCGCGGCAGGCCTGCTCGCCTTGCTGGCCGGCTTGGGGATTTATCGCGTGCGCCAGCGCAAGCAGGCGGCCCAGATGGACAGCTCCTTCCTGGAAAGCCGGCTGCAGCCCGACTCCTTCTTCGGTGCCAGCGGCGGTCAGCGCGTCGATACCCACGACAGCGGCGCCAACGGCTCCTCCATGGTCTATTCCCCGAGTCAGCTTGAAGCGGCTGACGATGTGGACCCGGTGGCCGAAGCCGATGTCTATCTGGCCTATGGCCGCGATCTGCAGGCCGAGGAAATCCTCAAGGAAGCCCTGCGCATCCATCCCGACCGGGTGGCCATCCACCTTAAATTGCTGGAGATCTACGCCAAACGACGCGACGTCCGCAACTTTGAGAGCAGTGCAGCCGACGCCCATCGCCTGACCGGCGGCGAGGGCGCCGACTGGAACCGCGTCTGCGAACTGGGCCTGGGCATCGACCCGAGCAACACCCTCTTCCAGCCCGGTGGTCAACCAGCCTCGGCACCGTCATCGGCCGCCGTGTCAGAACCCATTGCCAACGCGCCTCAGGCCAGCCCGCAAGTTGCCGCACCCGCCGTCGAACCTGCGGCATCCGCGATGGATCTGGACCTGGATCTGGACTTCTCGCTCGATGAAGAACCGGCAGCAACACCCGCTGCCACGGCAACGCCTGTCGCCGAGCCTGCGCCTGCATCAACAGCCCCCGATCTGGATCTGAACTTCGAGCTGCCCACCGCCTCCATCCAGGGTGCGGACAACAGCCTCGATTTCGAGCCGCCCAGCTTGCCGGAGCCGTCCACCAGCCTTGACAGCCCTGCTGCGGCAACGTCTGGCAGCGCCCCGACAGCCGCCGCCGATACCGGTGCACTCGAATTCGATCTGGGTTCGCTCTCGCTCGATCTGGGCGAAGCCACGACCGAGCAGACCGGTGCCTCCGACGACCCGCTGGCGACCAAGCTGGCCTTGGCTGAAGAGTTCAGTGCTATTGGCGACACCGATGGTGCCCGCGCCCTGATCGAGGAAATCATCGCCGAAGCCACGGGTGACATGAAGACCAAGGCCCAGGAAGCCCTGAGCAAGCTCAACTGAGTTTGCGCAAGTCCCCAGGCAATGCACGTGGACCCGACCCTGCCGTGAGGGTAGCCTTAGGCGTCAGCTACAACGGCCAGTCTTACGACGGTTGGCAAAGCCAGCCGTCGGGTCGCACAGTCCAGGACCAACTGGAAAAAGCGCTGGGCAAATTTGCAGACCAGCGTATCTCCACCCTCTGCGCCGGCCGCACCGATGCCGGTGTGCACGGCCTGATGCAGGTGGTGCATTTCGACACCAGCGCCGAACGCGACCCCTACGCCTGGGTGCGCGGCACCAACAGCTTCCTGCCACGCGACATTGCCGTGCAGTGGGCCCATGTCGTGCCGGACGAATTTCACTGCCGTGCCAGTGCCCTCTCGCGCCGTTATGCCTATTCGCTGCTGGAGTCACCGGTGCGTCCCAGCGTCGATACGGGACGCGTCGGCTGGGTCTTCCAGCCGCTGGACATGGCGGCCATGCAAGCAGCCGCAGCCCGCCTGCTGGGCGAGCACGACTTCACCTCGTTCCGCGCCTCGGCCTGCCAGGCACTGTCGCCCGTGAAGACCCTGATGCGTATCGACATCAGCCGGCGCGGCGCCTACTGGCGCTTCGAGTTCGAGGCCAATGCCTTCCTGCACCACATGATCCGCAACATCATGGGCTGCCTGATCGTCATCGGCCAGGGCAAACAGCCACCGGAATGGATCGACGAGGTGCTGGCCGCACGCAGCCGCAACGCCGCCGCCCCGACCTTCTCGCCCGACGGACTGTATTTCCTCGGTCCGCGCTACGACACCCGCTGGGGCCTGCCCGACCGCACACCTGCGTATGATTGGCTGCCATGAACCGCACCCGAATCAAGATCTGCGGCCTGACGCGCGAGCAGGACGTTGACGCGGCCGTGGCGGCCGGCGCCGATGCGGTGGGCTTTGTGCTCTATGAGAAAAGTCCACGCTACGTGATGCCCGAGCGCGCCGCCGCACTGGCGCGCCGGCTACCGCCCTTCGTCACGCCGGTGCTGCTGTTCGTCAACGAAGACGCTATGAAAATCATAGCTGCCTGCGCCGATATTCCGGGCGCCACCGTGCAATTTCATGGTGATGAAACGCCAGCCGACTGCCTGCTGGCCAGTGGCCAAGGCATTCGCCCCTTCCTGCGCGCCGCCCGAATTCCCTTGGGAGATGCTGCTCGCGCCTTCGACCTCGTAAAATACGCTCAGGATTACTCAGCCGCCCAGGCCATCCTGCTCGACGCCCACGTCGACGGCTTCGGCGGCGGCGGCAAGGCATTCAATTGGTCACTTCTTCCTCCAAGCGTCGACGCTCACCTCGTCTTGAGTGGTGGGCTCACACCTGCAAACGTGGCCGATGGCATTCGGCAGGTACGGCCGCGCTGTAAATCGCTGGCCGTGGATGTGAGTTCCGGCGTCGAAAGTGCCAAAGGCATCAAGGACACCGACAAGATCAATCAGTTCGTCGCGGCCGTGCGTGCCGCTGACGCACCACTTGCAGGCTAAACCATGTTTGACTACCACCAGCCCGATGTCTCGGGCCATTTCGGCATTTACGGCGGCAGCTTCGTCAGCGAGACGCTGACGCACGCCATCAACCAGCTGCGCGAGGCCTACGCCAAGTATCAGCACGATCCGGAGTTCCTGGCCGAGTTCAAGTACGAACTGGCCCACTTCGTCGGCCGTCCCTCCCCGATCTACCACGCCGCGCGCATGAGCCGCGAGCAGGGCGGCGCGCAGATCTTCCTCAAGCGCGAAGACCTCAACCACACCGGTGCGCACAAGATCAACAACACCATCGGCCAGGCCATGCTGGCGCGCCGCATGGGCAAGACACGCATCATTGCCGAGACCGGCGCCGGCCAGCACGGCGTGGCCACGGCCACCATCTGCGCGCGCTATGGCCTGGAGTGCATCGTTTACATGGGTTCTGAGGACGTCAAGCGCCAGAGCCCCAACGTCTATCGCATGAAGCTGCTGGGCGCCACTGTGGTGCCGGTGGAGTCCGGCAGCAAGACGCTGAAAGATGCGCTGAATGAAGCGATGCGCGACTGGGTCGCCAACGTGGACAACACCTTCTACATCATCGGCACCGTGGCCGGCCCGCACCCCTACCCGATGATGGTGCGCGACTTCCAGAGCGTGATCGGCGAGGAATGCCTGGTGCAGATGCCGGAGTTGCTCCAGCGGACGGGTTGCCAATCCGGCCAACCCGACGCCGTGGTCGCCTGCGTCGGCGGCGGTTCGAACGCGATGGGCATCTTCTACCCCTACATCCCGCATGAGGCCACGCGCCTGATCGGTGTGGAAGCCGCCGGCGAAGGCATGGACAGCGGCCACCACTCGGCCTCGCTGCAGCGCGGCAGCCCGGGCGTATTGCACGGCAACCGCACCTATGTGCTGCAGGACGACAACGGCCAGGTCACCGAGACGCACAGCATCAGCGCCGGCCTGGATTACCCCGGCGTCGGCCCGGAACACGCCTACTTGAAAGACATCGGTCGTGCCGAATACGTTGGCATCACCGACCAGGAGGCGCTGGCCGCCTTCCACTATCTGTGCCGCACCGAAGGCATCATCCCGGCGCTCGAATCCAGCCATGCCGTGGCCTACGCCATGAAGCTGGCCAAGACCATGCGTCCCGACCAGTCCATCCTGGTCAGCCTCTCGGGCCGGGGCGACAAGGACATCGGCACCGTGGCCGACCTGAGCCACGCCGACTTCTACTGCCGCCCGAGCTGCCAGGGGCAGTCCGTCAAGGGCGGTGCAGCGACCGAACACACGATCAAGGTTTCCAAATGAGCCGCATTGCACCCACCTTCGCTGCGCTGAAAGCGCACAACCGCAAGGCCCTGATTCCCTTCGTCACGGCGGGCTTCCCTTATGTCGACATCACGCCTGAGCTGATGCACGGCATGGTGGCCGCCGGGGCCGACGTGATCGAGCTGGGCGTTCCGTTTTCCGACCCGAGCGCCGACGGCCCGGTGATCCAGGCCGCGGGCGACAAGGCCCTGGCTGCCGGCATCGGCCTGCGCCAGGTGCTGGAGATGGTGCGCGATTTCCGCCAGAACAACAGCGACACGCCCGTGGTGCTGATGGGCTATGCCAACCCGATCGAGCGTTACAACCAGCTGCATCAGGCCAGCGGCGACAACGCCTTTGCCCGCGATGCGGCCGCGGCCGGCGTCGATGGCGTGCTGGTGGTGGACTACCCGCCTGAAGAGTGCGAAGCATTCGCGGCTGCGCTCAAGGCCCATGGCCTGGACCTGATCTTCCTGCTCGCCCCCACCTCGACCGCCGAACGCATGGACCAGGTGGCCCGGGTGGCCAGCGGTTACGTCTACTACGTCTCGCTCAAGGGCGTGACGGGTGCCGGCACCCTGGACACGGCGGCGGTGGAAGCCATGCTGCCCAAGATCCGGCAGCATGTCAAAATCCCGGTCGGCGTCGGTTTCGGCATCCGTGATGCGGCCAGCGCCCGGGCCGTGGGCCGGGTGGCCGACGCGGTGGTGATCGGCAGCCGCATCATCCAGCTGATCGACAAGCAGCCGCGTGAACGGGTGGTTCAGGCAGCCTCGGACTTCCTGCGCGAGATCCGGGCTGCTTTGGATTCATAATCCCCCCCGACCGACCTATGAAACCGGGAACTGGGTCCTGACCCAGTTTTGACATTGAGGAATTGCACATGAGCTGGCTCGAAAAACTTCTGCCTCCCAAAATTCAGCACACCGACCCGGCCGACCGGCGCAGCGTGCCCGAAGGCCTGTGGATCAAGTGCCCCAGCTGCGAAAGCGTGCTCTACAAGACCGACCTGGAGCAGAACCAGAACGTCTGCCCGAGCTGCAGCCACCACCACCGCATCGACGCGCGCGCGCGCCTCAACGCCTTCCTCGACAACGAAGGCCGTTACGAGATCGGCCAGGAAGTGGTGCCGGTTGATGCGTTGAAGTTCAAGGACAGCCGCAAGTACCCCGAGCGTCTGAAAGAGGCGATGGAAGCCACGGGCGAGACCGACGCCCTGATCGTGATGGGCGGCGCCGTGCACGGCATCAGCCTAGTGGCGGCGTGTTTCGAGTTCGGCTTCATGGGCGGCAGCATGGGCTCGGTGGTGGGCGAGCGCTTCGTGCGCGGCGTGGAAACCGCCATCGAACAGAAGGTGCCCTTCCTGTGCTTCACCGCCACCGGCGGCGCGCGCATGCAAGAAGGTCTGCTGTCGCTGATGCAGATGGCCAAGACCAACGCGGCCCTGACCCGTCTGGCCAAGAAGGGCCTGCCCTACATCAGCGTGCTGACCGACCCGACCATGGGTGGCGTCAGCGCCGGCTTCGCCTTCCTGGGTGACGTGGTGATTGCCGAGCCCAAGGCCCTGATCGGCTTTGCCGGCCCGCGCGTGATCGAATCGACCGTGCGCGTGACGCTGCCGGAAGGCTTCCAGCGCGCCGAGTTCCTGCAGCAAAAAGGCGCCGTCGATTTCATCTGCGACCGCCGTGAACTGCGCAAGACCATTGCCAGCACACTCGCCATGCTGCAGCGTCAGCCGGCCGACGCGGTGATCTGAAGCAGACAGCCTCGAGCAAATCCCCTGTACAGGGCGCGAGATCGTCGCGCACTACCGGACTCAGTCGTGAAACGCCGCGGGACCGGCTTTGCCGGACCGCTGGCGTTGCCCCCTGCAAGGGGGGTGGCGGCTACGCGCAGCGAGCAAGCCTGGGGGTGTTCAATACACCAGCGCCATGCCCTGCAGACTGCCCAGCACGATGGCGGCCACCTGCAACAGCACCAGCAGCACCAGCGGCGACAGGTCGATGCCGCCCACCAGCGGCACCAGGCGCCGGATCGGCGCCAGCGGCGGCGCCACCAGCCGGTCGATGACATCGGTCAGCACGTTGCTGCTCTGCAGCCACGAGAGCACGGCGTAGACGATCACCAGGCCCGTCAGGCCGGAGATGGCCAGCCGCACCACACCGAAGGCGGCCAAAATCAGCACCGAGACATAGCTGGCGCCAAAGCTGGTGAACGCCCACAGCAGCGAGAACTGCGCCAGTTCGATCAGGAACACCCCCGCCAGGCTGGCCGTGTCCCAGCGCCCGAGGGCCGGCAGCAGGCGGCGCAAGGGCAGCACCAGCCAGTCGGTCAGGGCAAAGACGAAGCGGCCCAGCGGATTGCCGGAACGTGCCGACATCGGGATGCGCTGGTGCTGCATGTACAGGCGCAGCAGACAGGCGCCCCCCATCACACCGGTGACGACTTCGAGCAGCAGGGAAATGATCTGGAACAGCATGGATCTCAGCGAAAAGTTCGCCAAATCATAGCGTCATTAAAATAGCGGGTTCTGGCCATGTTTCATGGCCACCTCCTACCCAGCCCTCTCATGTCTGAACACAACACCGCAGCCCCCGCCCAGGACGAAAACCAGCTGATCGCCGAACGACGCGAGAAGCTCAAGGCCATCCGCCAGCAGGAGGCCGAGGGCAAAGGTCCCGCCTTCCCCAACGACTTCAAGCCGGGCGACCGTGCTGCCGACCTCTTTGCTGCCCATGCCGGCCAGACCGCCGAAGGTCTGCAGACCCAGGGCAGTACCGCCAAGATCGCCGGCCGCATGATGCTCAAGCGCGTCATGGGCAAGGCCAGCTTCGCCACGCTGCAGGACAGCACCGGCCGCATCCAGATCTACGTCAAGCGCGACGAAGTGGGCGAAGAGACCTACGAGCAGTTCAAACACTGGGACCTGGGCGACATCGTGGCCGCCGAGGGCACGGTCTTCAAGACCAAGACCGGCGAGCTCTCGATCCAGGCCAGCAGCGTGCGCCTGCTGACCAAGAGCCTGCGCCCGATGCCTGACAAGTTCCACGGCGTGGCCGACCAGGAAGTGAAATATCGCCAGCGTTATATCGACCTGATGACCGACGAGGAAGCACGCAAGCGCTTCGTCGCGCGCAGCAAGGCGGTCAGTTCGATCCGCGAGTTCATGGTGTCGCACAACTTCCTGGAAGTCGAGACGCCGATGCTGCACCCGATCCCGGGCGGCGCCAATGCCAAGCCCTTTATCACGCACCACAATGCACTGGACCAGGAAATGTTCCTGCGCATCGCGCCCGAGCTGTACCTCAAGCGCCTGATCGTCGGCGGCTTTGAGCGCGTGTTCGAGATCAACCGCAACTTCCGCAACGAAGGCATCTCGGTGCGCCACAACCCCGAGTTCACCATGATGGAGTTCTACGCAGCCTACTGGGACTACCAGGACCTCATGACCTTCACCGAAGGCCTGGTGCGCCATGCGGCCCAGCAAGCGGCAGGCACGCTGCAGCTCACCTACGGCGGCAAGCCGGTCGACCTGGCCCAGCCGTTCGAGCGCCTGACCATCCGCGAAGCCATCGTTCACCACACCGAAGCCGGCGTGAACGTTGACGACAGCGCCTGGCTGATCAACGCGCTCAAGAAGCTCGGGATGAGTGAGGCGAAGGACAAACTCTCCACCCGCTCGCTGGCTTCTTTGCAGGTGCTGTACTTCGAGGAAGTGGTGGAGGAGAAGCTCTGGCAGCCAACCTTCATCTGCGAGCACCCGGTGGAAATCTCGCCGCTGGCACGCGCCAGCGACACCCGCCCCGAGGTGACCGAGCGCTTCGAGCTCTACATCACCGGTCGCGAGTTCGGCAACGGCTTCTCCGAGCTGAACGACGCTGAGGAGCAAGCCGCACGCTTCCATAGCCAAGTGGCCGCCAAGGACAGCGGCGACGACGAGGCCATGTTCTTCGACCACGATTTCGTGCGCGCGCTGGAGTACGGCATGCCCCCCACGGGTGGCTGCGGCATCGGCATCGACCGCCTGATGATGCTGCTGACCGACAGCCCGAGCATCCGCGACGTCATCCTCTTCCCCGCGCTGCGTCGCGAGGGCTGATCCCCACCGGCCTGCTTGCATGAAAGACACCCCATGACAGGCACGACAGCAGGCAGGCCGGGCTTGCTCAACCCCGAGCACATCGCGCTGATCAGCAGCGGGGTGTCCACCATCGTCGCCTCGCACGACGCATCAGGCCGCCCCAGCCTGATGCGCGCCGTGGGGGCCACCACCACACCGGATGGCAATCACATCACGGTCTACCTGAATCGCCCCGCCTGCCCCCAGTTGCTGGCCGACCTGCAGGCCACCGGGCAGATTGCCGTGGTCTTCAGCGAGCCGTTTTCGCACCGCGCGGTCCAGGTCAAGGCCTGCCGCGTCGAGCTGCGCGCAGCCGGCCCGGACGATGCGCCTGTCTTGGCGCGCTACCTGGCCGGCATGGAGCACGAACTCGGCCGCATTGGTTTCGGCCCCGCCTACACCCGCATCATGCTGGGCCACCAGCTGAACGACGTGGTCGCGGTCTCCTTCCGTCCTGAACTGGCCTTCGACCAGACGCCCGGACCGAAGGCCGGCGCCTGCCTGCCGCCCGTCGGGGACCGCGCATGAACACGCTGGCCCTGGACGACATCCGGCCCTGCCTGGAAGGCATCATTCCGGCGCAGATCGCCACGTGTGCCCCCGACGGCACACCCAACGTGGCCTACCTGTCGCAGGTCTACTACGCGGATGAGCGACACGTCGCCCTGTCATTCCAGTTCTTCAACAAGACGCGGCAGAACATCCTGGCCAACCCATACGCCACCTTGTTGTTGCTGCACCCGCAGACCTTTGCCTTCTACCGGCTGCAGATCCGCTACCTGCATACGCAGACCGAAGGCGCCCTGTTCGAAGGGATGCGCGCCCAGCTCGCCGGCATCGCCTCCCACAGCGGCATGGCCGAGGTGTTCGAGCTCAAGGGCTCCGATATCTACGAGGTGCTCGACATCGAACGTGTGCCCGGCAACAGCCTGGAAGCTCCGCCACCGCGTTGCGGCCTGCTGGGACAGATGCGCCGCTGCAGCGAGCGACTTGCCCGCTGCACGGCACTGGATGAAGCGCTGGACATCGTGTTGGCGACGTTGACCGAGGAGCTGCGGATCAGCCACGCCATGATCCTGCTGTTCGACCCGACACTGCAACGCCTGTACACCGTGGCCAGCCATGGCTATGCGGCGTCAGGCGTCGGCTCGGAGATCGAACTCGGCCGTGGCGTCATCGGCATGGCCGCCCGGGCGCTGACGCCGATCCGCATCACCCACATGACTGGCGCCAGCCTCTACAGCCATGCCGTGCGCCGCACGCTGGCAGACAGCCAGCCCGACATCACCCTGGACACCGACATTCCCTACCCCGGGCTGGCACAACCGCAAAGCCAGATGGCAGTGCCCATCCTGTGCACCGGCCGGCTGCTGGGGGTGGTGTTCGTCGAGAGCGCCGAGGAGCTGCGCTTCAGCTTCGAAGACGAAGACGTGCTGGTGACGATGGCCGGCCATCTTGGCGCCGCCATCGACCTGCTGCGCCTGGACGGCGAGGAGGCGACACCGGCTGCGACCGTGCCCGCAACACCCACCTGTGCCACACCGGATGCCCTGCTGCAGGTGCGCCGCTACAAGAGCAACAACAGCATCTTCCTCAATGACGACTACCTCATCAAAGGCGTGGCAGGTGCGATTTTCTGGAAGCTGTTG
>Ga0208123_100650_pt1 | contig 12936 bp, 19 predicted proteins | sample LakWasMe92_HOW11_2_FD_183914 | JGI IMG/M metagenome (GOLD analysis project Ga0208123, IMG submission 183914) | Freshwater sediment methanotrophic microbial communities from Lake Washington under simulated oxygen tension - Sediment Metagenome... | ecosystem: Environmental > Aquatic > Freshwater >... | reverse complement strand
ATGACAGGACAGCATGTAGGCTATATCAGGGTATCCAGTATCGATCAGAACACCATCAGGCAACTAGATGGAATCAGTCTTAACAAGACATTCACTGAAAAATTGTCCGGTAAGGACACGCAGCGCCCCATACTTCAGGAATGCCTTTCCTATATCAGGCAAGGTGACACATTGCATGTACATTCAATTGATCGATTAGCACGTAATGCAAAAGATTTACTCAATCTGGTTGAACAGATTCTCGCAAAAGGGGCAACAGTCAGTTTCAACAAAAACAACCTGGTATTCTCTCCGGACACAAAAGACCACATGGCCAAACTACAACTCACCATGCTGGCTGCATTTGCCGAGTTTGAACGTGAACTTATTCGTGAGCGCCAACTAGAAGGTATCGCAATTGCTAAGGCAAATGGCAAATACAAGGGGAAACGTAAAATCACAAACGAGGTGCTTGAAGAAGCAAAAGCTAGAACTGATAAAGGTGAACCACTATCCAGAGTTGCTAAAGATTTAAACATCTCTCGAGAAACGCTCTATAAATATGGTATTAAATCAGCATTGCCATTCGGCAATCATGTTCAAGATAAGAATGATAATGACTTGTAAGTCTTAATCGTAAGCAAAAGTTGCGTGAATTAAATGTTTTGATATTTTGAATTTAGGAGCCAATGAATAGATTTATTGCCGGCTCTAATAATTAAATCATTTAAGGAAAATAACAATGCGCTTAATACTCGCAATCTTTTTACCATTTATTTCATTCTTCACTATTGGTCGCCCACTAGCAGGTGTTGTATGCCTTTTCCTGCAATTTACAATTATTGGATGGATCCCGGCAGCTATTTGGGCTGTATTCGCATTAAGTCAATTCAAGACTGATAAGAAAATAGAAAAGGTACTCTTGCAACGCTCTAGAGATCACTCTTAAGATGAATTATAGATTCTTCATTAGATAGTATTTGGCCTAAAAAAGCAAACTTCACTTAAAGTCATATGGCAGCTAAATCCGCATAGCGGACTGTCAACGTTGTGCTTGAGGGGCACGGAAACAGGCGGCGAAGCCGGCGTTTGTAGCGCCCCTCTCGAAGCGTTTGTTAGGCGAGTTTTTCGGCAACATAGGTGTTAGCGGTTTCAATTAACTCGCGGAGTTTCTCCCGTGAGCAGTGCCCGTGCGTTATAGGCTTACCGTTCATTGAGAGGTCGATTGTTACCCCAGACCATGTAACTGGAAGAAGTTCTTTTTCATCTGGGTTGAAATTGAAGGTCATGTCATGTGACCAGCAGTTTCTCAGGATGCGCCAGAACTGAAACCAGGGCTGAGACTTAAGCGCTTGGAGTTGGCCGGTTTGATGGCAATAAAGTTTGGTCAACGGAAACAGCTCTTTGATGGCAGAGCGGTGCGCTGAATCATAAAGCTCTTCGCAAGCAATTCGCATCGCAGCTTCGTCGTGAATCAGCAAAGAAACTTTTGGAAAGAAACGGGGAATGTCTTTTAGCTCTGCGTGAAGCGCATCAAAGAATAGTGGCGTGTCCGGATATGACCACAGCACTAGGCTCGCATACGTGAGCTGTATGTGGTTTAGCTTTGTTTGATAAAGCCCGAGCAAGTGATCTTTTGTCATCACAGACGCCTAACGTTTGAATTAAGGGGCTGGCTTTAGCCAGTCCCGCTTGAATGATGGGTTAGGCTGGGTGTTAAAACACTGACGGTAAATTTGCATAAAACTAACCATAAGACCTTAACTATACTTGAATGTTATGTAACAAATGAACGAGATAAAGGATAAAAAAATAAACCAAAATAAATAACTCTCAATTTGCTTAACATGTACCTCAGATTTGCCAAATTTCTTGGCTACTTCATTTATTGCACCATGTGTTAAATCTGCTACTGCTTGAAACACTGCTTCATGAAGTGCCATAAATAAGCCTAACGTATAGCTAAGGGGCGCGCCGAAGGCGCGTCCCAGCGACCGCAGGGAGCGAACTTGAGCGCCATGTTAGAGCTAGACAGTGACATTCTGTGACTCTTCAAGTACCGACTTGCCTAATATTTCAGGTACCCAGCTACGGAATGATTCTTCACGGACAGCGTAGGAAACAGACGTTGCCCTGTCGTTAATTTTTTCACCAACATAGATTCCGATTACATCCCAAGCCGGTGCAGTAATTTTGCATACCGGAGCGCCAGAAGCGCCGGTGCCTGCAACCTCGCTTAGCTCAAAAAATGAGGTTCCTTGTATAGCTGGCAATTCGCCGGTGAAGCGCCTGCGAACGTAGCCTTCGTTGTATACAAGATCGGGACGCACTACAGCTTGATTGCCTGCCACCAACTCGAAAGTGGCGTCATCGGGGTAACCCCAAAGCCGATACTTGCATGAGGCATGCTCCATTGAGTTGCTAAGGCGAAAGAACGATTTCCATGGAGCGCCATCAAGCTTAACTAGCGCAACATCTTCAGTGGAATGTACCTCTCGGGCGGTTATTTCATATCCGAACCAGCCACCAGACTGAAGAGCAAATATTGCAACCAGCCTTTCGGCCTCGGAGCCGACGATCACATGCTTTGCCGTCAGTGCAAAGCCTTGGCTTCCAATAAGGAACGCTGTACCAAGAACGCGCTTTACAGCTACGTCATTACCCCGCATCTCGGCAGTCGCGATTGGAAATACATAGTCTCGAATGGCATCCGATTGCTTAAACATAGGTGGCTCTAACGTTTGACATAAGGGGCGCCGTTAGGCGTCCCGCTTGATGGATGGGTTAGGCGAATAGCGCATATGCACCAATGCCACTGCCCGCAATAAAACAGAAGAAAGATAAGTAAGGAATGATGTAGTCAAAGCAATCTGTGACCGCCCGCTCTTTGTCCGCTTCAGATAATGCTGCCCAAGTAATTTTTTCAGAGTAAAAATCTTCAACGCCTTGTTTGTACCTCTTGAGGAGGCCTGACATATGGTGAAAGGTTTTGGCTATAGTTATTCCGGCAAAAATAAGGCCTAGAACGAATAAAAAGAGCGCTAATTTCGTACCCATGCCAGTGCACTCCTTTGCCGCCCCTAAAAAGCTCAGAGTCGCAATGGCACCACCAGAGTTAGTAAGGATGAGATATTTAAGCGCTTTCTCGCCCCACTCTTTTTCCAATTCGTATAGCTGCCCCCAACGCCGATTGATATTGGCGTTCAGCAGATCTTTCGTTGGTTGGTCTAGTTGTGAGTAAAGAGCCATGGTGGAATTTGCCTAACGTTTGAATTAAGGGGCGCCGTTAGGCGTCCCGCTTGAATGACGGGTTAGGCTGCATTAAGGGCATGAGCCTACTGTGACACATGAAAAAATCACAAGTGACCAAACTGCGAAATACATTGCAGTGAAAGTGACAAAAAGGCTGTAAATAATGCAATTAACTATTGAATTCTTAATCTCTACAACTAAAGCGCAAAATATAAAAAGCACAATTGCAGGTAAGGATAGAACTAGCAGAGAACTAGCTTTAAGGCCGAGATGTTCAAGAGGCGCGCGTAAAGAGGGACCGTACCTAAACCAGAGTAATGAGATAAAAAAAGCAAATATAGCCAGAGGTATTGGCTTCTTTATCTTGGCAATATAGTTAAGGTAAGTCATAGGCCTAACGTTTGAATTAAGGGGCGCCGTTAGGCGTCCCGCTTGAATGATGGGTTAGAAATTATGAGCATAAAATTAGTGCTGACATGCTAGCCACCAGCCAATAAGAAACATAGCTACTGAACTAATTGCGTAGTATGCAAAAGTTAGTATAACTTTTGAAAGATTGGAGAGGTTTTTTGATTCAAAGATTGGTAAAGCACTTGTAGCAATCATAATTAAACCAATGTACCCAAGCCCATCATTTTTTGTAGCACAGATAAGCTTCATAAAAATAGCTGTGCCCCACAAAGGAAAAGTGAGAAATATAATATTTCGTCTTTCGTGCCATGAAGACATAATTATTAGCACTGTAAGAAAAATAATACCTGCGGCAATACCGCCGTATTCATCTGCGAGCTTGAACCATTCATAATCAGACATATCAATTTCTAACGTTTGACATAAGGGGCGCCGCAAGGCGTCCCGCTTGATGGATGGGTTAGGGTGAAATTAGTTACACCATTGTTTTTCACATGGAACTCCATCATGGTTTCCGTCCATTTCTACTCCAGGGCAGTTTTGTAAAAAGAACGTTGCTTCGGCGCAAGACGTCATGTTTGAGCAGTGCGTCCTACCATCACATTTGAACTGCCCATTGTTTGATGGTTGTTCAGTAGTCGGGCTACTGAATTCTTCAGTTGTTGTTTCCGATGAATCATAGGCCTGTTCTTGTTTGTGTTTTTTTGCAACTTGATTTCCATACAAGCCAACCACGATGAGAATAATAATGAGCCACTTCATTTGCAAAACCCTAACGTTTGAATTAAGGGGCTGGCTTTAGCCAGTCCCGCTTGAATGATTGGTTAGGCATTAAATATACCGTTTAACCCCAAAATCACAAAAAATATACCTAATACATATAAGCCTAAAACAGAGGACTTATGGTCGCTTGGGTCTTTGTCGTGCTCAATGAATGTTTGATTTTTTTTGTATGGTGTTAATCTTCCTCTGTAAATAGGGAGTTTTGATATTTGGTAGTAATAGCCAGCCCAGACTGAAGTAGCACCTATGCTAAAAATTCCAGTAAATATTGCCTGTTGTTTCGATGCGCCAGTTAAACCTAACAAATGTAGAAAATAAAAGATTGCTACGCAGATTATGAACGCTCTGAAAGAGTAGAGTGCAATGCGATTAGGTGGTTTTGGAATGCTCATATGCCTAACGTTTGAATTAAGGGGCGCCGTTAGGCGTCCCGCTTGAATGATGGGTTAGGGTTTTTATACCAATTGGACATTTTTACCACCTTTGTTGAGTTCTGACATAACACTATCTAACGTTTCCCGAGCATACGCCCCTACGTCTGGCAATATTCCAAATCGGTTTAAAATGGAAACTTCTAAATCAAGATACCACCCCATAAGAAATTCACGAGGCTCATATTCGCCAGCTACAAATATAGGAATTTCTTTCCCATCACTTAATACTAGTTTAATAGTGTACCAATGCACACGGTCGCGAAATGCAGGGAAGACATCCAGTAGCCCAACTCCAAAAAACCACTCTGCAAACCTTGCCCATTCGTCATCGTGAGTAAAACGAACGCCAGTAATTTGGTTTAGGTCGATTTTAAGATAACGATTCTTGCCGCCTAATGTTATTTTCTTAAATTCATGATCAATATTAACAGAGCCAAAATCTGAAATTACCCTAAATGACTTTGTGGTGTTTCTTATTACGTTGAACCGACCTTTATTGATCTGCCGAAATAATCCCATCCAAAATAGATGTGTCAGCATTCCCAATGCTGCAATAAGTAAAAAATTGCCTGTTCCCATTGAAACCCTAACGTTTGAATTAAGGGGCGCCGTTAGGCGTCCCGCTTGAATGATGGGTTAGGTCGTTTAGTCACCATCAATGACCTCAGTTATTGTTCGAAGAGAGCCACCATAAACTCCAAAATCATCGCCTGGGTCTTTCTCGGTCGGATATGTGCCAGAAGACTTTTCTTCTCGGCGATGAATAGCCAAAACAACAATGGCGCCAACCAACGGCAAGAACCAAACAAACATGAGCTGTGCAACTTTCTGCGGTTTTTCGGAGAAAGTGTCTCGAAAAACTAAAAGAGTGGCTTTGACATTCAGCAATATCGGAACTGCAACCACAGCGATTAGAAAAACAATGTCCATGTGCTCAGACCTAACGTTTGAATTAAGGGGCGCCGTTAGGCGTCCCGCTTGAATGATGGGTTAGGCATTGCCGAATAGCTGCCACTGTATTTAATGGTGACAACCCCTCAACTGCTACAACGTTTTCAAGTGCTTCCAGTAGGCTGGAATGGTGGTTTTCAGTAGCTTTTACCAAATGGTATTTTCCATTTTGCACAGTGAACAGCCCCCTTTTGTTTGGAACAGTAAATTCTGGCTCTAATGGTGAACCTTCCGCATTCCAAAACAGCCAAATTGCGGCCTCAACATCTAAACCTTCGCAATACCCAACTGCTGCATTTTCGTTCTCGAAAACATGCAATGTTTGTTCTTCAGTTTCGATAGCAAAAATCATAATGCCTAACGTTTGAGTTAAGGGGCTGGCTTTAGCCAGTCCCGCTTGAATGATGGGTTAGAAATTATGAGCATAAAATTAGTGCTGACATGCCAGCCACCAGCCAATAAGAAACATAGCTACTGAACTAATTGCGTAGTATGCAAAAGTTAGTATAACTTTTGAAAGATTGGAGAGGTTTTTTGATTCAAAGATTGGTAAAGCACTTGCAGCAATCATAATTAAACCAATGTACCCAAGCCCATCATTTTTTGTAGCACAGATAAGCTTCATAAAAATAGCTGTGCCCCACAAAGGAAAAGTGAGAAATATAATATTTCGTCTTTCGTGCCACGAAGACATAATTATTAGCACTGTAAGAAAAATAATACCCGTGGCAATACCGCCGTATTCATCCGCGAGCTTGAACCATTCATAATCAGACATATCAATTTCTAACGTCCAAGCTCAGGGGCGTGCCGCTTGCGGCGCGTCCCTTGGAGCGCTTTGTTGGGCCGACTTGCGGCAACGATTAACAAACTCGGTACTCATTGCTTGCATTTGCGGAGCCGCCAGCCTAGCTTTTTGTTCTAAATCTTCTTTCTCGGCAACAAGTTTAACTTTCAGGTCGCGAAAGCCAGAATAGACCCGTTCAAGCTGCTTATCGTCCTCTTTCGATCTAATTTTGTCGTGAAATGGATTTGGTGTTTTTTTGTCCCATTCCAATACGCGATCCAATATCCGATTAAGGTTCGAGATATCCTGAAATGCATAATTGTTAATAGCTGACCCCATGGTCATCATCATTACTGATAGAAGTTGCCCCCGGTCACCTTTCTCAAAGACAAGCTGATATCGAACGCGTAACTGAGCAGCATAGAACCAGAATACCGCGTCATCCTTCTTTCCATTCAGAAATAGAACGAAGGCTGGGCTGAATAGCTCTAATGGCTCCTTTAGCATGCCTGGGTTTTTTATAAGTTCATCGGCTGCGGCTACTGCGATTTCTGAATCGCAGGATTTCAATTTTTCCTCCACTGTTTTTGGTGAGTCATCAATAATTTTAATGATAGCTTTTTCCAGATTGTTACCTTGAGAAGCATCCAATGGGTTTTTCTCTAACTGGTCAAGCAAAGTGAGAATTTGCTGTTTATCCCGTAAGTCATATATTTTACTTGCAACATTTTTTAGACTACCCCAGTCATGTTTGATCCCGATGTTGTTTCCAAGTGAAACCAGAGCCCCGATCGTAAGAAGTTCGCGATTTATTGTTTTGCCCCAACTCGCTCTAGTCATTGAGTACATGAGGGGCGTATACCCCATATTGTTAGTTGCGGTTAGATCGGCACCATGAGCGATCAGTGTTTTTATCAATAAAATGCTATTTGCATTCGCCGCGAGATGAAGTGAGGTGTTTCCGCTTGCATCACGAGCGTTAACATCTGCTCCGGATGCGATGAGAACGCCAGCCGTTTCGGCTAGGTTTTTGCATTGTTCTTTCCACACCCCTTCTGGGTCCTCACAGCCGGCACCATCGACAAGTTCGTGCAGTGCAGTTCTTTTGTTGGGCCCATATTTGATATTCAAGTCGGCACCATGGCTAGCCAGGAGAGAAATCATTTCCTTGTAGTCAGCTTTCTTTATTGATTCTTTAAACCGATGCCATATAGCCCCATCCAATGGAGGTCTGCCAAAATTACCTCTAATGTTTACGTCTGCACCTGAAACAATAAGCAATTTGGTAATTTCCATGCTGTTATTTTCTACTGCTACATGAAGCATTGATTCCTTGCCTACCTGGATATTTTTTATCTTGCTGCGAGCAGTCAGCCACTTCAGTACGTCCTGATTGGGCGTAGGGAGATAAGCCAATGCCGAATAGCAAGCATCAAAATCTGGATTAATTCCTTTAGAGCTTAAAAATTCCAAGGCATCAAGGTTTCCTGCTCGGCAAGCGCCCTGAGTCATTTTTGGAATTTCTTGAGGAGGCAGACTTGCTCCATGATCAAGCAGCATCTTGAGAATTACAGCGTTACCTTTATAAGAAGCACCAATCAAAATTGCAGTTTGCCCTTGAGAGTCTGGCCGATTTACATCGGCGCCATGCTCTATAAGCCATTTGACCGCCTGCGTTTTTCCATAAAGCGCAGCACCCTGCAACGGAGTTCGCTTGAACATGTTGTTTTGATCGTTGATATCAGCGCCATGTTTGAGAAGCAATTCAGCAGTATTTAGGGTTTCGGAATTAATGGCTGCATGCATTGGAGAGTTGCCTGCGCAGGCCGCACCATGAATATCTGCGCCGAGCGATATTAGCAACTCGGTCATTTCAGCATTGCTTATTGAAAAACAGATGATCCCCTTTTCTTTTATATCCGCGCCATACTTAACCAAGCTTTCCACGATATGCCTGTTAGTTTTGCTTGCAGCAATTTTGAGAGGACTCATGAATTGATTTTTGTGTCCCCTCGAGTTTGGGTTTATTTTCTTTGAAAGAACCTCATCAACATGAGCCTCATCACCCTTCTCGATTGCCTCAATTAACAGGTCACCGTCAGCAGTTGGCTTAAGTATTTCGACAGCAATGCACGGCTGTATGGCGACTACCAAAGAAAGTAATGTGGCTAGTAGGAGCTTATTGATCTCTTTAGGCATGTAATTCCCTGAGTAAATTGCCAATTTGCCATCGACGCTTCGAAAGTGCGGTGCCCAACGTTTGACATAAGGGGCGCCGCAAGGCGTCCCGCTTGATGGATGGGTTAGGCTCAAAATGGCACCAGCCTGACTAGCTTAGTTGACCATGCAATGGAAATGAACACAACGTATACCCTACAAAAATACCCCAAGAATTTCCAATGAACGTTAAAAGCACATTTCCATAATAAGCATAATGCCAAGATACCATACGGCACTATCAAAATCACTGCTAGAAACTTAAAAACTATAATTGGAATTTGATAGTGAAAAGCATTTACTAGAATAATAGTTAATGCTGAAAACAAAAGTCCAATGACAGCCGTACCAATTAAGTGTTGTATCCAAAAGACTTTCCACAGCCTTTCTTCTCCACGCCATGCTTTGAATAGATATTTAGTCACCGTATAGCCTAACGTTTGAATTAAGGGGCGCCGTTAGGCGTCCCGCTTGAATGATGGGTTAGGCATTGCCGAATAGCCACCATTGTATTTAATGGTGACAAACCCTCAACTGCTACTACGTTTTCCAGTGCTTCCAATAAGCTCGAATGGTGGTTTTCAGTAGCCTTTACCAAATGGTACTTTCCATTTTGCACAGTGAACAGCCCCTTTTTGTTTGGAACGGTAAATTCTGGTTCTAATGGTGAACCTTCCGCATTCCAAAACTTCCAAATTCCAGCCTCAACATCTAAACCTTCGCAATACGCAACCGCTACATTTTCGTTCACGAAAACATGCAATGTTTGTTCTTCAGTTTCGATAGCAAAAATCATAATGCCTAACGTTTGAATTAAGGGGCTGGCTTTAGCCAGTCCCGCTTGAATGATGGGTTAGGGTACATATTCACGGAGTCTCAAATAGTGCTTTAATATGAGGTTTGGATAAATAGAGCATGATTAGCACGGCAATTCCAATGCCCACCAACTGAAGAACTGTATTGGCAATAGTGAATTCCTGCTTAGGCATGATTGGGAAAATGGCAACAATGCCTAATACCACTGCTATTGCCGATAGCCACTTAGTAAGTTTACATCCCCACTCTTGCAAAGACCATAAACCGTAAACTGACGCTAGCATAAACACCCCAAGAACCATAAGTAGGGCACCGCCTAATGCAAAGAGGCTACCACCTTTAGGAAGAGCGCTAGCAAAAAGTAAAATAAGGCCAAGTGGAAGGTAAATGATGCCGCAAAAGGCATAATAAACAGCTGTGGCGGTTATTCCGAGTGGTTTTTTTGTTGTTGCCATTTGAAACTCCTGTAGTTGTAAACCCTAACGTTTGACATAAGGGGCGCCGCTAGGCGTCCCGCTTGATGGATGGGTTAGGCATCATTGCTTTTGATTGCCAAAGACCACATTGAATAATGCACCAACAAAGAAGAGTAATAGAGCAAAAGGTATGGTAACTATCCAACCAAGTATACCAAGATAGGCAAAAGCTTCAGTCCATCCCCGAAGGCTGGAGCTACATGAAAGATTATGTGGGCTATTAAGTAAATAGCATGAGCCTTCTGTTACCCCCAAAAGAACTAATGGGATGAGGGGTGATAGTGCAATAAAGAATACAAATTTAGTTAAGGTTTTCATAATGACGCCTAACGTTTGAATTAAGGGGCGCCGTTAGGCGTCCCGCTTGAATGATGGGTTAGGGTTTGCATTAACTATCACTAGAGTTAAGTTCAATTATTTTTCTAGATACATCAGAAGCTCTTAATATTAATATAAGCCCTAAAATAAATTGAATAACACCTACTAAAAAAGACAAATGTTCACTTGCTGAAGCTTCTGTAATAGACGCTCCATGTTGTGAAACAATGATAATCACAGCAAAGTATCTAGACATTATTGGTATGACTTCAATACATATCATCCATAAACCGATTCCGACACATATGGCTAAAATAGCTTGGTGTGGTTCTAGATTAATAGTGTTTTTCGATGTTGTGGTTGGAATGAGTTTATTGGCAAGTTGAACAGGAAAGAACCAACATGCTGCAGCTAATGCAAGATAGGTTAAAAAAATTATCTGCGTATAGAAACTGCCGTTAGCAGCTAACTTTACAAGCTCACGCCCTTGTTCAATAGTGATCAAAGCTTGAAAAAGAAGAAAGATAGAGCAAACTCTTAGTATTATTACTGCAATTTGTTGTGGAGTCATAATTTAAGAACCCTAACGTTTGAATTAAGGGGCGCCGTTAGGCGTCCCGCTTGAATGATGGGTTAGGCATGTGTTGGTATGCCCAAGCTCTGTATTCCGCCAAATCAGAACTGGCCGATATTTTAGACTGCAAATGTTCCTGAAGAAAGAAAGCTGGGACGGTTCCATAGTTTTTTGTGTAGTGATAAACCAGCCTTTTTCGGAGTGTGCGCCACATATAGGTTTGACCTTTAAGTCGCCCACTCATTTCTCGACCACTAATTACTCTTATGAAAAAACGTAACCTTTTTTCGTTGTGGTTTTTCCAAAAATACCGTGAGACTCTGCCCAAGGGGCGAGTTTTAGCATTTTTAAATGATCTCCACATATCTAAGAGTGCCTAACGTATAGCTAAGGGGCGCGCCGAAGGCGCGTCCCAGCGACCAAAGGGAGCGAACTTGAGCGTAGGGTTAGGCTTGGTTGTTGTCATTTCTTGCCTTGGCAATGGAATTTTGTAATGACAATAGTAAACCACAGACAAGTGCTGGCAAAGCTACAAAAACAAGACCAATAGCAGATTTGGATGGTGGTTGAATATCTAGGATGGCAAAACTTCCGAGCATGCCCGCACCCACTGCGCCAACTAAAAAACACCAACGAATAACAGCGGCCCTGCGGGGATTCTTCAGTGTGTGAGATAAAACTGCGAAAGCAAAACCACCCAGAACAATTGCCGAGACTAATGCGCCGGAAAGGTCTGACATTTGCATATGCCTAACGTCTGAATTAAGGGGCACGCTTTAGCGTGTCCCGCTTGAATGATGGGTTAGGCTGCCAAATTAACATTTGGGAATAACCTTTCACTAATTGATAAAAACTCTTTTTTCTCAGAAAACACGTAAAAATAAAGTTGTTCATCGGTATGCCTCACTTCTGCAAGTGTAACAGTTGAGAGTCCATTGTTTTTTAAGAAGTTATATGTGTCTTGAGCGAGGATTCGTTCGCTTTCTGGAAATATTTTTACTGCCACATGAGGGATGCCTTTATAAAGTTCATAAGAACCATATGAGTTGCTACCCCTCAATAGCCAGCCAATCAGAGGAAAGTGAAAGTTCGAATCCATAAATTACTTTGGCCTAACGTAAAGTAGACCCCAAATAAAAACCTAAATTTTTATCTGGGCAGGTTGATATAATAATTTTATTTTGTATTATCATAATAATTCCAATAGCTTGGCTATTTTTATTACACCTTATTTTTACTAAATTAATATGACAAACACACCTGATAATTCTCAGCAGCCTAAATTACTGGATCAGGTTGTTGCGCGTTTGCGTGTAAAGCATTACAGCTTACGTACCGAAAAGAGTTATGTAGATTGGATTAAACGCTATATTTTTCACCATGGCAAGCGCCACCCAAAAGACATGGGGGCTGCGGAGGTGGAAAGTTTTTTAAGTCATTTAGCAGTTGCGCGTAATGTTTCGGCTAGCACGCAAAATCAGGCTAAATCTGCTTTGTTATTTTTGTACAAAGAGGTGTTGGGGCTTGATTTGCCCTGGTTGGATAATGTAACGCAAGCTAAAACGCCTAAACGCATGCCTGTGGTTTTAACCCAGAGTGAGGTGCAGGCTTTACTTACACGTCTGGATGGCACGCTTTGGCTAATTGCGAGTTTGCTCTACGGTAGCGGTTTGCGTGTGATGGAGTGTTTGCGCTTGAGGGTAAAGGATGTAGATTTATCGCGCCGCGAAATTTTGGTGCGTGAAGGTAAGGGTTTTAAGGATAGAGTCACCATGCTGCCAGCAACCTTGGTTGAACCTATCAGGCAGCATTTGTTAAAAGTACAATCTTTGCATCATGAAGATTTAGCCGCAGGCCATGGTGAGGTTTTTATGCCTATGGCGCTGGATAGAAAATACCCGGGTGCAGGTAACTCGTGGGCTTGGCAGTATGTTTTTC
>Ga0208123_100648_pt1 | contig 12950 bp, 12 predicted proteins | sample LakWasMe92_HOW11_2_FD_183914 | JGI IMG/M metagenome (GOLD analysis project Ga0208123, IMG submission 183914) | Freshwater sediment methanotrophic microbial communities from Lake Washington under simulated oxygen tension - Sediment Metagenome... | ecosystem: Environmental > Aquatic > Freshwater >... | reverse complement strand
GGTGTTTTGAGGTTCAAGCGTTAGTCAATCATGCGCTGAGCGCTCATCTTTTTATAGTGATTGATTGGTTCAGTGTGCCTTGGGCCTCGTGGCCCAGGCGAGCACAAAGCTGAACACCAGTGCGGGCAGGGCAGAGCCCGCGTCAGGCAGTACCTTGGGTGCCAGGTGGTACACCGCGATACCCGCCAGCCAGATGGCCACGGGCGCCGCATTCACCTTGCGCGCAGCCGCGAGCAGGGCGGGCGCATCGGTGCCGAAGGCCAGGCGCCCCAGAATCACGCCAAACAGCGGCACAAACACCGAGCTGAGCAGCAGCAAGAACGGCTCCAGGCTGTGCATGGGTAGCACCAGTGCCAGCCCGGTGCACAGCGCGGCCACCAGCAGGCCCCAGGCGCGCACGCCCCAGCGCGGCAGCAGGCTGTGGGCCGACACGGCGCCCGAATAGGCGTCGCCATAGGCGTTGTCCACCTCGTCGATCAGGATCAGTGACAGCGCAATCAGCCCGCCCTGGGCCAGCAGCAGCGCCTGCACCAGGTCCTGGCTGGGCAAGGTCAGCGCCACCAGCACACCGAGGCTGTAGCACCAGATGTTGGCCAGCGCATAGCCCAGCCAGGTGCCGCGCAGTGCGGAGCCGCCGTTCTTGCCATGGCGCGCGTAGTCGGCCACCAGCGGCAGCCAAGAGATGGGCATGGCGATCACCAGGTCCAGCGCGGGCAGCACGCCCATGCCGCCGTCGCCCTTGCGTGTCCACAGCGCTTCAAAACCTTGGGTTTGCGCCAGCGAGAGGAACTGCCACGACAGCCACAGCAGCGACAACACCACCAGCGGCAGGGCAATGCGCGCAATCAGCTTGCGCACCAGCTGCACCATCGATCCGCTGATCAGCAGCATCACCACGCCGCCCCACAGCAGCGTCGCCAGCACGGGCCAGTGGGCACCAGCCATGGCGCCCGACTGCTGGCCGATGGCCACGGTGGCGTCGCGCATCACCACCAGCTCGAACGTGCCCCAGCCCACCAGCTGCACGATGTTCAGGATGATGGGCAGACTGGCAAACGTGCGGCCGTACACGGCGTGCATCAGCCCCGCGCTGGCCAGGCCGCTGTCGCAGCCCAGCTTGGCCACCCAGCCCAGCAGGCCCGCGCCCACGATGGAACCGGCGACGATGGCGATGAGTGCCTCTTTGGTGCCCAGCGCAGGCATCAGGTAGGCACCCACCTGCATGACCAGCAGGCCCACGCCCAGGCTGAACCAGAGCGAGGCGTGGTCATGCCACTGGAAGACGCGGCGATCGGGGGAGACGGGGGCCAGCGCTTCGTTGGTGGCGTGCGTGGCAGGCGATGAGGACATGGAATGGCTCCGTAAGCAGATACAGAGCAGGGGCCGCCCACCAGTGCGCCCTGACGTGTTCAGGGCCGTGCCATGGCGGACTTGCTTCCCTGCGCGAGGATGATCTCAAGCCTGCAAAGTAAAACAATGCAGGCAACAGGTTCGAAGGGTTTGATCTCAGCCCAGCAACGAATTTATTGCGGGACACCCCCAGCGATATGGTTGGATTCTAGTTAAACAGGGTTGAGTGAGGTCAACGAGCTGTTTCACAAGTGGCGCAGTTCATTTCCTTCATGGGTGCGAATGGCGCCTTGAGGCAGCGGTGACTGTCTAGAGCGGGCCCGCTCGCGTCCCCCGCCGTGGGGCAGAATCCGGCCAGAAGCGGACATCGCGCAATGTATCGAAAGGAAGTATGTGAAGTTCATTCATTGGTTTTCCCTTGCCGCACTCGTTGTTGGTGTCGCTTTGCTGTTCGTGGGACTCACGACTGCTGGATGCGTGATCCTCGCTATCGCACCGGTAATTGAGGTGATTTACGCTGCAGTCACGGGAAAGCAAACAAACAGCAGCACTCGCTAATCGAAGGCGATTCGACTCATAGCCAGTTCGGCTGCTATCGGCCAGGAGCAGTCGGTCACCGCAAATGAAAGCAGACACTCAACATCAAGGCGACCGGCGGGTGGGAAGCCAGCGCGCAATGCAAATGGGAGTACTGGCACTTTGAGTCGAACAACTTGTTAGCGCTCATCGCCCCGCTCAACCTTGACTGCTGACATCAGCAGATATACCGATGAAGTTGCGATGATGAAAGGTGGGGCAACGAAACCGATGAAGAGGAATGCAGCAGGAACACACAGCAGCAGCGAAATACCTGTCTTCATCAAGTTCTTCTGAGTTGCCATCCCGTAAGCGATCACTCCGGGATCCTTCGAGTTTCGGCACACCCAAGCAAGTACCAGTAGTAGCAGCAAGTAAAGTGGGCCACTGAACATCGCTTCTGAGCGGCCAGGTTCCATGGGGTTTCCGGCGCTTCCAACGTTAGCCAAGCCTACGTACCCCCAAAAGAAGCCTGCCGCCAATGCTATGCCGAGGAGAGCGGAGGAAATTCGAAGGGCGATTGACATGAGTTTTGGGGAATCTCAAATCCTCAATACATGCGGGACTAACTGTAGCGTACGGGATATTTGGGATACACATTCGTGCGCTGGGGACCATTCAGTTCAGCACCCTAAACACAGGCAGCATGTACCCTCTGTCAACGGCATTTTCCGGCCAGCAGCGGGCATTGACATGGGGAAAAAACAGAGTGCAGGTACGTGATCTGGAAAGCCGAGACATTGAGGATGTGTATCAGGTCCTGTCCACCAATGGATGGGCCCATCGAGTTCCTGATGTTGAGTACCTTCGACGAATCGTAGAGGCCTCACAGCGCAGTTGCGTCGCAATCGAAGGGGGCAAAGTTGTCGGTTTTGCGCGGGCCATCACGGATGGATTGTCTAATGGCTATCTCTCAATGGTGGTCGTCGCTGAGCCACATCGTCGACAAGGTGTTGGCAAGGCATTGGTCAAAAGAATCGTCGACTCGGACCCACAGATCACCTGGGTTCTCCGAGCAGGGTGGGATGGGGCGCGTGAGTTCTTTACTGCGCTTGGTTTTTCTGCGTCAAGCGACACGATGGAACGATTACGTCGTTGAGGCCGCTTCGGGCCCAAAAGAGACATCGCGGATTCCTCAAGCCCGACGTTGATGGCAAAGTATTAAACGCGTTGCATTTCACCTTTGGCATCAGCCCTGCTGCGATTTGCCAGATTCATTCGCGCGCAGAGTTCTCCTCATTAAGAACCCCAGAGCCGCACTCAGCAGGCCGAACGCACCGAAGCCGTACACGCCTGCCTGCCAGAGGTTGCTGTGCGCGCTCTTAAACGCAGCAGTGTTCCCGTGAATCCATCCAGCAAGCCAATCGAGATACTCTAATTGCTTTGCATCAAAGCTCATGCGTACAACGAATGTTCTTTCGATTTCATCAATCGCGGACTCTGTGCTGACCTTGTCGAAAGGAATTTGTAGAAAGCAATAGGCGCACAGGCATAAAGCTGCTACTGACAGAATAAAGTGGGCGACTACAAATTTGCGCATCTTGAGGAGTCAATTGGGGCTTTTTACCTTAGCGTGTCGGTCCCGAGTTCATAGGTTGCAAATGTCGACTTCTGGCCGAATTCTGCCGCACACACTCAGCGGCCATCTTTTACTTTTGTAATCGTGTTTTGGCCCAGCGGTCCCGGCCTCCGAGGCGGTGGGGGTGGTCACGCAAGCTGCTGAGCGGCTCGCCAAGCATATCCGCCCGATTGGTCTGGTCGCACCAGCAGGAAGGGCAACGCCCGGCGGCCTGGGCCACATCTTCATCAGGCAAGGCACGCATTCAGCGCCACATTTTGGCTTCTGGTTGACGGACAGGTTACACGCACCGTCTACTCAGGCCCGCCAGCGCCCCACGCCGTGGGGCAGAATTCGGCCAGAAGCGGACACTGGAGAAGCGGTGAACAGACTCGACGAAAATCAGCTACTCAAGGCACATGGTGAAGTGGTCGCGACTGCTTCTGGCTTGATTGCAGGCCGAATCAGTTTTGTCGAAGGAGTCCGCACGCTGGTTGGATTGCGCACACTGGTCTCACCGCTAGACCATGATCCAGATTTCATGCTGTTCGTCGCAATAGACAGTGAATCAGACCACTTGCCCGGCCGTGAACAGCGCCAACACTGCGCCTCCGAATGGCTCGACCGATGCGATAGCGAAGCAGTTGCACTAGAGCACCGCTGGTTGGGTAGCGTTCGTCCAGCATGCGAGGTCCTGATTCGGCGATTCACCGTCTGATGCGATGCCTGTTATGGGTCCAGTTGTGTGCCTCGCTGTGGGGCAGAATCCGGCCAGAAGCTCACAGTCAAGGATCGCACTGTTATGAAGAAGCTATTGACACCTCCCAAGTCAGACTACTTTCACCTTCGGCTGCTTTTTGCAGGCGTCTGGCGCTGGCTACGGCGAGAGCCGCGTCTCTTTGGGGGTGCGATACATCGTGCCGCTCTTGAGAATGCGAAGGTTCAGGATGCAAAAGAGCAGCCTAGAAAACGTTGATCTTGCCGCGTTACCTGCTTAGCTACTCATTAGCAGACCGAAGTTGGCCAAGAGCAGTCGGTCGCAGCAGCCGCTCAATTCGACCAAAAGCCGACGGCCGAGCACAGCTCTTGTCTTCACCCCACGAAGTATGACTCTCCAAACTCAGCCCGAACTAGAGGTAAGGCTCGTCAACATGGTGCGCTCCTCGAACAGCCTGATGGCTGCCTTGAAGGCGGTGCGCTCGCTCGGCCTGAACTCTTGGTGCATTGGCGCTGGTGCAGTGCGGTCGCTGGTGTGGGACGTGCTCCACGGCTATGAGCAGCCTTCTACGCTTGAGGACGTCGACGTTGTCTACTTCGACGACGCGCCTAGTAGTCCGGGGCAGGATGCGGTCCTCGAATGCCGTCTTCGCAAGGCCATACCAGCGTTGCATTGGGAAGTCACTAACCAGGCTACCGTTCATGACTGGTTCGCTCAAAAACTCGGGCAGGTTGTATTGCCGGTTCACTCCCTCGAAGAAGGAGTGGCCACTTGGCCGGAATTCGCCACATGCGTCGGGGTCACCCTGGATGAAACAGAGTCAATTGGAGTCATCGCTCCACATGGGCTCGACGACCTTTTCGGGCTGCTTGTTCGACATAACCCGCTTAGAGCAAGCGCCGCTACCTATCTGGAGCGAGTGCAGTCAAAGAGGTTCGGAGAACGATGGCCGCTGCTTTCGATAAACACTGTTTGAAAGCAGAATTCGGCCAGGAGCAGTCGCTCGCATCCAGCTACGCACCAATAAAATTGACAGCTACCCTATCTCTCAAATCCGCTATGCGGTTGCTCAAATTCTTCTTTTTGGCAATAGCGTTCCTGACAGTCAGCTTGGCAGCCTACTGTTTTGTGCAGGTTCCTCTAGTTAAGAAGCCGACACCGAGTGCCGTAGATTTTCTCGAGAAAAATCATGTCGAAACGACTCGCTTGAGCGAGTTGGACAAAGAGTTGGTGGCTGAAGCCTTGCGGATAATTCGAAGCAACGACAAGGCGGTTTGGCATGCTTATTCGAACGTTTGGCACGCCAGCGTTTTCGGCTTTCTCGGACTCGGAGTAGTTAGTTTTGTGCTGGCGTTGGTAGCACACCGGCAGACTCGGTCCGTTAGCGCTTAGGCTGCTTTGGGCCCAAAGCAGACTCCCGAGAAATGGCCCGTTAGCGCTCAATCAACGCAGCTTGCTTCCTTCATTTCTCCGCGAAGTCGCCACTTCATAGACCCCCCATAGCGTGAGCATCAAGCCGATCAGACCGAAGCCGATCGCGACCCCATTGGCGCCCAAGTGTGAGTACATAAACTCTTTGAGCCAACCCCATCGACCCGTAAAAGGTCTCGTGGACGGCTCGTTGTATTCGAGCCAAGTCAACAACCCCACAGACACGCCCAATCCAACCTCTGCCCAGCCTCGCTCCCTGGCACTAAAGGGGCGCCGCAGGTGCTTGGTTACAAGATCGTTGTCTACACTCATCTCGTCCTTTCCTAGGTGGCTGCTCCTGGCCGATATGAGCCAGACTACCGAAAGATAGCTGCCACGACTAGAGCGCCGAGAATGACAGCAATCACACCGAGCAGTGTCCTGAAATCATTGCTTGGTTTTCCAAGCCCGGACTTTTTCTGGAATTCTTGCCACATTCGTTCTTTGCGTTCGTTGGGTGTTTCCATGGTGTGTCTAGTGGAGGTGAATAGGGCGCAGCACTGAATGCCCGCTTCTGGCCGAATTCTGCCCGACAACGAGGGACCCTAGCGGGCCCTGAGCAGCCGTTGGGCGAAACTGCCCCAAGCTGCCGTTCGTTCAGCACCCGCTGCCTAGTAGTCCAAACCGCGCGATCGCAGTGCTCGCAGCCTTCGTATTGGCAAGCTATTGCTTGCTGAATTGATGCTTGCCGGTTTGTAGGAAACTCATGCCTGTGCTTTTGAACGGTGCCACTGACCGCAAGCTCAATCTGCAAGCCAACTCCAGGGGGAGTCAGAGTTGAGAATACCCCTCAAAATCCAGTTTATCTCGCAGGTGTTGTGGGAGGCATCACGTTGAACACTATGACAAGACCGGCCCGCAAGCATTTGTCAATCGGCTGGGCAATGTTGGCCTGCGCAATGGCTGGGCTAGTTGCCTTTCAGGCCAACTCGATAGGCGGCTTTGGGCATCTCGGCTGGCCGGCTGGACTAGAAGCTCTCCTCGCGTTCTTGAGTTTGGTAATTTCTAGAGGACTCTGGACGGGGCACACAGACGTGCACGTGTTAGTCAGGTGGACTTCTTTTTTCCTACTGCTCCTGCTTTGGCCAGCTGTAGTGATACTCATGTTCCTCTCCCCGATCTTTTCGCTGCCGTTCATCCTTGTTCTTGTGCTGGCGCATGCCAGCAGAAGCGCGCTGGCCGAGGCGTGATGTCTTACATGTAAGTCGACACGGATGCTCCAAGAGCATGCGCTCGCTTAGGTCACTGCTGGCCTTGTCTTTAATTTGCCCCAACCGACTGCTCTTGGCCGGATTCTGCCCCACACAGAAGGACGCTAGCGGGCCCGTTGCAGTCCTTTGGCCCCCGGCAGCAGACGACTTGCCGGTACGCATCATCTTGATTTGAGGATTAGCTTTCACTAAGGTAGCCCCCCTCCACCTGCTGCTGCTGATTCTTGAAGATAGCCATAGCCGTCTTCATTCGCATGAAGCCGAATTTCCTGTAGAAAGGTTCTTTGCCAGGGACCGCATACAAGATGATTTTCTTGTGACCGGATGACATTTCCACCAGGTCACTGACAACTTGTTTGCCGAGGCCTGTGCCTTGATAGCTGGGCAATACCGCAACGTCGCATATGTACGAGCAATCTCCACCATCAGCGAGCGCGCGTCCCACCGCTACGAGCTTCGCATTCTCGTAGACGAAACACTTGAACATGCTGTTTGAGAAGACTTTCTGCAGATGAAGCGGCGGCTTCTCGCCTAGTGGTGCAGCCCGATAGAGGGCAGAAAGTTCTTCCCAGTCGACTCCATCTGCAGAGTGTTTCCATTCGAGTGGCATTTGTGGCTCCAATGTCCGCTTCTGGCCAGTAGGTCGCGGGCAGCTCGATTGCTGTTCCGACCCTGGCTCCGGATGATCTTAATCAGGTTCAAAGGGACTCTCTCAGTCGCTTCCGGCAGGCCGGTTCGACGCCCTTAGCAATGGCGCCCCAAAGGAGCGCGGTCCTCTTGGAGGGGGAGGGTCAGCGCTTGCCCTGGGCAATCGGGATTGCGTAGTGCATTACGGAGTCGCTGGACGTCGGGTGGTATTGCGAGCCGTAGATTTCCAGATCCGGCCCCAGGGTGTGCGACGGGCCGGCCGACAGCAGCCAGCTCGCATAGATGTAGTTCACCGTCACATCGACGTTCTGCGCAGGGCCCCGGTGGGTGAAGCGTGCATAGGTCGATCCGGGGATTTCCATGGCCACCATGCCTGGTGGCAGCGCACCGAGGCCCCGCACTTCGATGCAGGCCAGGTAGCGCAGTTCTTCGGTGTGGGGCCCCGCTGGGGCTACGACGCCGTAGCAGACCCCGGGCACGGTGTTCGCAATCTCGCCCAGCCGAGGCAGGAACTTCGCCCACAGGGGCGGCAGTTTTTGCCCCAGATTGTTCTTTTCGGAGTCGATGCCGTAGTAGTCCGTGGGCAGTCCGACCAGCTGCATGGCAGGCTGCTCCTTGATGTCGGGTTCCAGCGAAATGTTGTGGTGAATGTGCGCGAGGTAGCTTTCGTCGAAGCGGATCTTGCGCACGAACAGCGAGCGGTTGCCCATCTTGCGGTACTGCGACGGTGTGAGCCGATAGCAATCCTTGAATGCGCGCGTAAAGCTCTCCTGCGTCTCGTACCCGGACGCCAGCGCAATGTCGAGCACGCTCAGCCGTGTGTGGGTCAACTGCTCCAGCGCCCGCGAGAACCGGCGCGACCGGATATAGGTCTTGAGGGTTTCGTTGGTCAGCGCCTTGAAGATCCGCTGGAAGTGCCACTGGCTCATCCCGGCAGCCCGTGCCACCTCGGAAAGCTGGATATCGGATTCGAGATGGGCCTCGACGAAATCGATACCCTCCTGGATTTGCCGGAGATAAAGCACGGTGGTGTCGGTTCAAGGGGTTTCAAAGAAACCGGTCATGGCAACCAGGCGATTCTGGTCGTTGTACCGGCCGTAGCTCACGCCTTCTCCGATCACCTGTCCGCTGCCATCCACCATGTTCCATTTGGCGATGCTCTGCTGGTTGTGGCTGGCGAAATAGTGGGTCACAAAATGCCCGCCGGGCACCTGACTGTGAAAGTTGTCCATGTAGGCCGTCAATTGGTCCCAGCCCTGGGCGGTGGCCAGCGGGTCGTTGTAGGTGCAGGCGGGGTCGAGGGATTGGGTAAAAAGTGCGGTGCGGTCCGCGGCCGAATCGGTCTTCCACGACGCGGTGTAGGTGTCCCAGATGGATTGAAGGGGTGGTTGGCTCATGGCGTGCTCCTGGTGGGTGGATGGAGACGCCATCGTGCCGGGCGCCTGCGCGCCCTTTGGACATTTTGTGCTTTTTGTGGGCCCGTCGTTTGGGCACGAAGTGACGAGCCCTGGCCCGCCGGGACTACACGGTGGCAGAAGGCGCCGATAACGGTGCAACGCCCAGCAGCTGGTGCAGGCGCGGACTGGTGGTGGTGTACTGCAGCGCCACCTTGTCGCCCTTGAGCACCTCGGCCGCACCAAAGGCCGCCAGCGTGGCTTCGTGGAAGCCGCACAGGATGAGCTTGCGTTTGCCGGGGTAGGTGTTGATGTCGCCCACGGCGTAAATGCCGGGCACGCTGGTGCGGAAGGATTCCGTGTCCACCACCAGTTGTTTGCGGTCCATGGCCAAACCCCAGTCCGCAATGGGCCCGAGGCGGGGCGAGATGCCCAGCACGGCCACCAGCAGGTCCAGCGCCAGGGCGCGGGTGCTGCCGTCGGCATCCACCACATGCAGTGCGGTGAGGCGGTCGCCCGCAGTGTCAATACCGGTGATCTGTGCGGCCTCGACCTGGATGCGGCCCGCATCGCGCAATTGCTGCAGGCGTTGCAGCAGGGCTTCAGGCGCCTGGAACACGTCGCGGCGGTGCAGCAGGCTGACGCGTGCGGTCTGGCCTTGCTCGACCAGTTCCACGGCGCGGGCCACGGCGGGCTCGTCGCCGCCGTGCACGACCACGTGGCGCCCGGTCACATCCACAGTCGCGGCCAGATTTTGATAGTGGACCTGGGTGCCCACAAAGCGCTCGATGCCGTCCACCTTGAGCGTGCGCGGCACAAAGGCGCCCACACCTGCGGCAATGAACACGCTGCGGGCCAGCAGTTGCGCACCTTGCGAGGTTTCGACCAGCAGGCGGCCATCGGCCTGCACGGTGAGTGCGGACACCAGCGTGTTCAGGTGCCACTGGGTCTTGAACGGCGCAATCTGCTGCAGCAGCAGACCCGCCAGCTCACGCCCGGTGCACACCGGGATGCCCGGGATGTCGTAGATGGGTTTGTCGCCGTACAACTCGACGCACTGGCCGCCCGCATGGGGCAGGGCGTCGATCAGGTGGGCGGTGATGCCTTGCAGGCCCAGCTGGAAGACCTGGAACAGGCCCACGGGACCCGCGCCGATGACGACGGCGTCGGTTTCTTGAATCATGCTCAAGCCACGCGCGCAGCGCCCGAAACTGGCGCTGCCAAAGACCTGTGCCACCGTGGAACTGGCTTTGCCAGGCCACTGGTGGCGTCCCCCTTGGGGGATGGCGCGAAGCGACTCAGGGGGGTCACTTGACTAGTTCGTTGACCTTGCCCGGCTTGCCATTCCATTCGTCGGCGTCGGGCAGCGCCGGCTTGCGCTTGGTGATGCTCTTCCAGCCGTCGGCAAAGGCCAGGTCGGCGTTGAGCTTGATGAAGGCGATCTGGTCGGCCGGCAGGTCTTCTTCGGCAAAGATGGCGTTGGCCGGGCACTCGGGGATGCAGACGGCGCAATCGATGCACTCATCGGGATCGATGACGAGCATGTTCGGGCCTTCGCGGAAGCAGTCCACGGGGCACACGTCCACACAATCGGTGTACTTGCACTTGATGCAGTTTTCGGAAACGACGTGGGTCATGACAGGAGTTGTGTGGGTCGGTGAAAACCCTCGATTTTAAAAGCTTTCACCGACCTTTGGTTGCAGGGTCCCTCACCCCGATGGGGTGACTGGGGCTTGGGGCGCTGATCTGGATCAGTTGACGAGCACGGCGCCAGCGGTTTTGTGGCTGGCGGTGTCCACCAGAATCAGCGAGCCCAGCACGCGGGCCTGGCTGAATGCTGCGGCGGGAATCGCCTCCTGCAGCAGCAGGTCCACATGGCCTATGGCATTGGGATCGAGCTGTGTGGCGGCTTCTTCGGCCAGCGTGTTGATGTTGAGCTTGTGCACCACGGCCTTGACCTTGGCCTTGACCCAGCGGTGGCCGTGGAGCGCCCAATACACGCGGCCTGCAACCAGCGGCTCGTCGTCCATCCAGGCGACGGTAGTGCGCAGCTCGCGGCTGGCGGGCCAGGCCGGGGTGGCGGCGGGCGTGTCGCCAAAGTCGTCATCGGCTGGGGCTGCTGCGGGTGTGGGCGCTGCCAAAATCCAGTCGCCGCGCGATACGTCCACCTCGCGGTCCAGGATGATGCCCGCGCTGGTGCCTGCGGGCACGTCCTTGGGGTGGCGGGCGTGGTCCAGCACCTGGGCCACCGTGGCGAGCTGGCCGCTGGGGAAAATCTGCACCGCCGTGCCGGGCGCAAAACTGCCGGCGGCCACGCGGCCCCAGAACACGCGGCGGCCCTGGCTGGTGTCCGACGAGGACGAGAACTTCTCGACCCACTGCACCGGGAAGGCAGGTGCCAGTGCTGTGTCTGCCGGGGTGTTGGGCAGTTCTTCCAAGACTTGCAAGAGGGTAGGACCGTCATAGCCGCACCAGCCTGCGTGGGCGTCCACCACGTTCCAGCCCTTGAGGGCGGAGACCGGCACCATGGCTCGCACGGTGATGCCTGCCGCCTGGGCAAAGGCCTGCAGTGCGCCTTGAATATGCTTCCAGGCCAGTGCGGGGTCTTCCACCGCGTCCAGCTTGTTCACGGCAAACACCAGCGAGTGCACGCGCAGCAGATGGGCCAGCAGGCTGTGGCGGCGCGTCTGCGGCAGCAATGCGAGGCCGGGGTTCTTCCAGTCGAGCTTGGTCGCATCGACCAGCACCACGGCGGCGTCGGCGCTGCTGGCGGCCGTCACCATGTTGCGGGTGTACTGCTCGTGGCCGGGCGCGTCGCCAATGATGAACTTGCGCTCTTCCGTGGCGAAGTAGCGGTAGGCCACGTCGATGGTGATGCCTTGCTCGCGCTCGGCGGAAAGGCCGTCGGTCAGCAGGGCCAGGTCGGTCTCACCCTGGCGCTGAACGCCGGCCAGGTGGTCTTGCAGCACGGCCTTGCTGTCCACCAGCAGGCGGCCGATCAGCGTGCTCTTGCCGTCATCGACGGAGCCGCAAGTGATGAACTTGAGGGCGGAAATATGGTCGTTTTGGCCGGTAGCGCTAGTGTTGTTTGTGCTGGTGGCTATTGAATTGATAGCATTCATCAGAAATACCCGTCCTTCTTGCGCTTCTCCATCGAAGCATCCGATGTCTTGTCGTCCATGCGCGTGGCGCCACGCTCGCTCACGTCGGCGGCCAGGGTCTCGATGACGATCTCGGCCGGGGTGGCTGCGGTGCTTTCCACGGGGGCGGTGCAGGTGATGTCGCCCACAGTGCGGAAGCGCACATCGCGCGTTTCCACCACATCGCCCTCACGCGGCGGGGTCAGCTCGGTCACTGGCATCAGCAGGCCCTTCTTGTCCACCACCTGGCGCTTGTGCGTGTAGTAGATGCTGGGCAGGCCGATCTGCTCGCGGTCGATGTACTGCCACACGTCCAGCTCGGTCCAGTTGCTGATGGGGAACACGCGGAAGTGTTCACCGGGCTGCAGGCGGGTGTTGAACAGGGTCCACAGCTCGGGGCGCTGGGCCTTGGGCTGCCATTGGCCGAAGCTGTCGCGGTGGCTGAAGATGCGCTCCTTGGCGCGCGCCTTTTCCTCGTCGCGGCGGGCACCGCCGATCAGGGCGTCAAAGCGGAACTCTTCAATCGCTTCGAGCAGCGTGACCGACTGGTGCACGTTGCGCGACTCGCCGGGGTGGGCCAGGCGCACGGTGCCGCGCGCCATCGAATCTTCCACGCTGCGCACGATGAGTTCGGCGCCCAGCTCCTTCGCCCGGAAGTCGCGGAAGTCCGTCACTTCCGGGAAGTTGTGGCCCGTGTCGATCATCAAGAGCGGGTAAGGGATGCGGCCCGCGCCAAAGGCCTTTTCGGCGCACTTGAGCATGACCAGCGAATCCTTGCCGCCCGAGAACAGAAGGGCGGGGCGCTCGAAGGCGGCGGCGACTTCGCGCAGGATGAAGATGGTTTCTTCTTCCAGGGCGTCCAGGTGGGAGTTGTTGAGGTGGTAG
>Ga0208123_100641_pt1 | contig 13107 bp, 13 predicted proteins | sample LakWasMe92_HOW11_2_FD_183914 | JGI IMG/M metagenome (GOLD analysis project Ga0208123, IMG submission 183914) | Freshwater sediment methanotrophic microbial communities from Lake Washington under simulated oxygen tension - Sediment Metagenome... | ecosystem: Environmental > Aquatic > Freshwater >... | reverse complement strand
GGACGCGCATCGCGTGGTGATGGAACCGTATGTCGGCAAGTACCGGGTCGCGCGCGTGAGCGGCTTCCAGCATTACCTGTACAAGCAGGACAGCATCAAGGTGGTCGGCAGCCTGTGGCTGCGCTTTATCGATTCGGGTTATTTCGACACGAAGTGAGGAACAGCGCAGCGATTGGAGGGGCGCCCAGCCGGGATTCAAACCCCTTCCACATCTTCCGGAGCGCCAGGACCTGAAGGCCTGGCGCTGTTCGATTGCCTACGAAGTCGCCTTCGCGTCTTTGACCTCGCCGTCGAATCCCATCTTGCGTGCGATCTGGCCGCATACCGTTTCGCACATCATCAGTGTCTCGTCACTGTCGATGCGGTAGTAAACCATGGTCCCTTCCTTGCGCCGCGCGAGGATCTTGGCTCGATACAACATGTTGATCTGGCGCGATACGTTCGCTTGTGTGGAGTCGACCACGGTCACGATTTCTCCGACCGATTTTTCGCCATGGCAAACGGCACTCAAGATCTTGAGTCGGGTCGGTTCGCACAGCAGCGAGAAGTAATTGGCAACTTCCTCGAACAGGGCCTGCGCTTGGGGCTTGCTTAGATTCTCGTTCACGGGGATGAGAACTTCGTTAGTCGTTATTGTTAGCTATATGATCAATTATACCCGGACAGCCATCGCAGCGCGACACGATATTCGGCCCGGCTTGCGCCTGGCAACGGCGCCGCTTCAACCGGATTTCCGGGTCGATGACGATGCAATTGCGCCACGCCGATCACAGTTGGTGATAGCCTGTGTCGGCCCTCACCTTCCCCCGGAATACCCAGTAGGACCAGAATACATATAGCAGAATGATGGGCAATAAGAACATGGTCCCGACAATCAGGAACTGCTGCGACATGGGGGCCGTGGCGGCGTCCCACAAGGTGATCGACGGCGGCGCGACATACGGCCACAACGAGATGATCAGTCCGATGAACGACAGGAAAAACAGACCCATCGCGCTCAGGAAGGGCAGCACCTCCCTGCCTTTGCGCAAGGAGTCCCATAGCAGCCAGGCGATCACGGTGGTCAGGATCGGCACCGCGGAAAAGTAGAAAATGTTTGGCTGGCTGAACCAGCGCGCGGCGATCCTCTCCTGTGCCAGCGGGGTCCACACGCTGACCATCACAATGAAGGCAAGGATGCCCCACAAGGCTTGGTACGACTTGTCGCGGGCCCATTCCTGCAGTTCACCCTGGGTCTTCATGTACAGCCAGGTCGCGCCCAGCAGGGTGTAGCCGACCACCAGGCCCACGCCGGTGAGCAAGGGAAATGGCGCGAACCAGTCCCAGCTGCTCCCGGAAAATGCCCGCCCCGTGACTTTAAAACCTTCGATGAAATTGCCTAACACCACGCCTTGCGCGAAGGTGGCGAACAGGGAACCGTAGGCGAAAGCCCTGTCCCATATGTATTTTCTCGCTTCCGGTACGTCGCGGAACTCGAAGGCCACGCCGCGAAACAGCAGCCCCAGCAACATCACGAGAATCGGAAAATACACCGCCGGCATGATCACCGCGAACGCCAGCGGGAACACCGCCAGCAAACCGCCGCCGCCCAGGATCAGCCAGGTTTCGTTGAAATCCCAGATCGGCGCGACCGAGGCGACCATCAGGTTCCGGTCGTCCTGGTTCTTGCGCAACAGGAACAGGATGCCGACGCCCAGGTCGAAGCCGTCCAGCAGTACGTACATCAGGACGGCGATGGACAGGATCACGGCCCATAGTGGTACAAGGTCAAGGGGCATCACGCGCTCCTGTGGGTGAAGTCCGTTCGGACGCGACATCGGTTGCCGCGGAGAGGGGACGCATCGGCCGCTTCTCCTCGTCAAAGGACTCCTTCTCGGTCGCAGGCGACGGCCCGATCCTGACCAGCCGCCGCAACAGCACATAGCCGCCACCGAAAATGATCAGGTACGCCACCACATAGCCGGCCAGCGAGAGTGCCACGTCGGTGGCCGCCAGCGAGGGCGTGACGGCATCCCGGGTACGCATCAATCCATACACGACCCACGGCTGGCGCCCGACCTCGGTCGTGGTCCAGCCTGCCAATACCGCGATGAAGCCGGCAACCCCGCTCCAGGTGCACAGGCGCAGATACCAGGCGCTGTCGAAAAGCCTTCCGCGCCACCACAACACCAGCCCTGCGACAACGACGAACAGCATGATGAGCGCGATTCCCACCATGATACGGAAGGCGAAATAGACGATGGCCACCGGCGGCCGGTCTTCCCGCGGCCACTCCTTCAAGCCCTTTACCTCGCCGTTGAGATCGTGCGTCAGGTACAGGCTGGCCAGTTTGGGAATGGCGATGTCGAAGCGGTTTGTTTCCGCTTCCTGGTCGGGGATGGCGAACAGCGAAGCGGCCACCCCCCTGCCGGTCTCCCACAGCCCTTCCATCGCGGCCACCTTGGCCGGCTGGTGTTTGAGCGAGTTAATGCCATGCAGGTCGCCCAGCAGCACTTGCAAGGGCACCGTCAGCAGGAGAAACAGCAAGGACATCCGCATCATGATCTTGCTCTCGGGCTGGGCCCGGCCGCGCCGCAAGTAGTAGGCGCCGACGGCCAGGATCACGAAGGCGGTCGTGACCAGAAAGGCGGTCACGGTATGAGTGAGGCGGTACGGGAAGGAGGGCGTGAAGATCACGTCGAACATACTGGTCGGAAAGAACCGGCCGTCGATGATTTCATGGCCGGCGGGCGTTTGCATCCAGCTGTTGACGGCCAGGATCCAGAATGAGGAAAGCACTGTGCCGAGCGCAACCATGACGGCGGACAGCGCGTGCGCCCATTGCGGAACCAGCTTGCGGCCGAACAGCAGCACGCCCAGGAACGCGGCCTCGAGATAAAAGGCGGTCAGCACTTCGTATGCGAGAAGCGAGCCGACCACATTCGATGTCGCATCCGAAAACCGGCTCCAGTTGGTGCCGAACTGGAATGGCATGACGATCCCGGACACCACCCCCATGCCGAAGGAAACGGCAAAGATCTTGATCCAGAACGCGGACAGCCGCCGGATCACGTCGTCCCTGGTCATCCAGTAGCGAACTTCAAGCGTTGCGACGTAGCATGACAAGCCGACCGTGAATGCCGGCAGCAAGATGTGAAATGCAACCACCCAGGTGAACTGTATCCTGGAAAGAAGTAAGGCATCCATGAACGCACCTTTCTTGCTTCGGCTAATGTTGCTCTATCGTTGTTGGTGGTCACGCTGTTTCGACAGGAGACGCCCGGGGAGCGATCAACGCAAGCGAAGATTTCAATGATGGTTCCAGCTCATCACGGAACTCGAGGTTATGAGGTCGGCGTTCAAAATCGCTTGAGCTATCTCAATCGTCCGAGAGACAGGAAAAAATGTTGCAAACCAGCTGTCATGGAACGCTGGCATGCTGCTGGCCGCAGCGCTTCCACGGCAGGTGATCACCCCCGCCGCCGGCGTGGTTTGGTATGATGGGGTCCCATGCTTATGCTGGAAACAAGAATGCATTGCTCACTGCCCCGGTTGTTGCTGGCGCCCGTATCGGGCCAGCGCGCCGGGCCTGACTCGCAGCAAATCAATCCCCTTACCTGAATCCTGCCATCATGACGACTCCCCGCCGACTCGGCACCCCCCTTTCCCCCTCCGCCACCAAGGTCATGCTGCTCGGCTCCGGCGAACTCGGCAAGGAGGTCATCATTTCCCTGCAGCGCCTGGGGGTCGAGGTGATCGCAGTCGATCGCTATCCCAATGCGCCCGGCCATCAGGTGGCCCATCGCGCCCACGTGATCGACATGACCGACGGCGCCGCGCTGGCCGCACTGATCGAGCTGGAAAGGCCCGACCTGATCGTTCCCGAGATCGAAGCGATCGCGACCGACACCCTGGTCGCGCTGGAAGCTGCCGGCAAGGTGCGCTGCATTCCGACCGCGCGCGCCGTTGCGCTGACCATGAACCGGGAAGGCATCCGGCGCCTGGCCGCCGAGCAGCTCGGCGTGCCCACGTCGCCCTACCGCTTTGCCAGCAGCCCGGCCGAACTGGAGGCGGCCTGCGCCGAGATCGGATTTCCTTGCGTGGTCAAGCCGATCATGTCCTCGTCCGGCAAAGGCCAGTCGACGCTGGACAGCGCCGACCAGGTCGCCGCGGCGTGGCAGCATGCCGCGCAGGGCAGCCGCGTCGATGCGGGAAGGGTGATCGTCGAAGGCTTCGTCGATTTCGATTACGAAATCACCTTGCTGACCGTACGCGCGCTCGGCGCCGGCGGCAACGTCGAGACCCGCTTCTGCGAGCCGATCGGGCACTTGCAGGTGCATGGCGATTACGTCGAATCGTGGCAGCCGCAACCGATGAGCCGGCTGGCGCTCGAGCGCTCGCGTGAGATCGCCGCCAAGGTGTCCGGCGACCTGGGCGGTCTCGGCCTGTTCGGCGTCGAGCTGTTCGTCAAGGACGACATGGTATGGTTTTCAGAGGTGAGCCCGCGCCCGCACGACACCGGCATGGTCACCATGGCCAGCCAGGTACAAAGCGAATTCGAGATCCATGCCAAGGCCATCCTTGGCTTGCCGGTCAGCGTGGCCATGCGTTCCCCGGCCGCCTCGGCCGTCATTTACGGACAACACGATGCGATCGCGATCGCGTTCGACGGCGTGGCCGATGCGCTCGCCGTGCCCGGCACCGATATCCGCCTGTTCGGCAAACCGGAATCGTTCGCCCGGCGCCGCATGGGCGTGGCGCTCGCCAGCGCCGACGACGTCGACACCGCGCGCCAGCGCGCCCGGGAAGCCGCGGCAACGGTCAAGCCGGTCCGGTAACGCCTTTCCAGGATGCTCCGCCTCGCAATATGGATTGAGCGGCGAAATCCACGCCTTCGACGCCCCATCGTGCTGTACAAGGCAAGCCCGCCCCTGCTGCTCTCGTCCGGCCGCCGCGCTCAGCGTCGCCCCTGCCGAATTGCAGGCACTGGCCGACCAGGTCGCCGAGCCCTCGATCGCAGCCAGGCGCTACGTGGCCGGGTATTCGCACGCCTATCCGGCCCTGCTGAAAGACTGGCGCGTGGCCGCGCTCACGGAAGCGCGCATCGCTGACCAACCGATTCAGGCGGTCGCGATCAAGCTGGCGGAGCCTGGGCTTGCTGCTGGCGATCCGCTGGCTGTCGCGGCGCCTGACCGAGCCGGTGCAATCGCTGCCCCGTGTGGTGAGCGACATTACCCGTTCAGGCGACCTGTCCCGGCGTGCCCGGGTCGCCGATCTCGCCTTCATCGAGGAAGATACGCTCAAGATCATCCGCAGCGGAAAATCGGGCGCCGCGCGGATCAAGGATATCGTGTCGTCGCTGCGCAGCTTTTCGCGCCTCGATGAAGCCGAGCTGAAATCGGTGCTGCTCGACGATGGCATCAACGACACGCTGGCGCTGCTGCATCACCACATCAAGAATCGCATCGAGGTAAGCCATGATTACCGGCCCAACGAACCGGTCATGCGCCGTGCCGGACAGATCAACCAGGTGTTCATGAACATCATCTACAACGCGCTGCAAGCGATCGACGGTCCGGGACGCTTGCAGATCGGCACGAACTGGGGCTGTCCGAGGCCGAGGCCGGGCACATGGGGGTGATGAGCAAGGCACGCTTGCACGCATCATGCGCGACTATCATGCCAGTCCGGACGAACGGCGGGCATGGCGGCCTTGCGGCGCAGCACAACGGCGGCAACGCCCGGCGGCACCGGGAGCATGCTGGCGTCGACCTTGAATATGCTGACCACCTGCGCCAGCTTGCCGGCCTGATCCTGCATGGCGCGCGCGGCGCCGGCCGCCTGCTCCACCAGCGCGCCGTTTTGCTCGGTTACCTTGTCCATCTCGACGATGGCGCGGTTGACCTGCTCGATGCCCGCCGACTGTGCCTGGCTGGCCGCGCTGATGTCGGCCATGATGTCGGTGACCCGCCGCACGCTCTCGAGCACCTTCTCCATCGTATTGCCCGCCCGTCCAACCAGCCTGCCGCCGGCCTCGACCTGTTCGACCGAATCGCCGATCAGGTCCTTGATCTGTCTGGCAGCGCCCGCCGAGCGTTGCGCCAGCGCGCGCACCTCGGCCGCGACAACGGCGAAGCCGCGGCCCTGTTCGCCCGCGCGCGCCGCCTCCACCGCCGCATTGAGCGCCAGGATATTGGTCTGGAAAGCGATGGCGTCGATCACCCCGATGATATCGGCGATCTTCCTGGCCGATGCATTGATCGCGCTCATGGTCCGGACCACTTCGCTGACCTCGTCTGCACCGTTCAGCGCCACCTGCGCGGCCGATTGCGCCAGCAGGTTGGCCTGGCGCGCATGGCCGGCGTTCTGCCTGACGGCGCCGGTAAGCTGTTCCATCGAACAGCTGGTCGCTTCGAGCGAGCCGGCCTGCGCTTCGGTGCGGCGCGACAGCTCCAGGTTGCCCGCTGCGATCTCGCGCGACACGGCGCTCACCGTGTCGCTGCTGCTGCGCACTTCGCCCACGGTGCGCGCGAGATTGTCGTTCATCTCCTTGAGCGAGCGCAGCAATTGGCCGGTCTCGTCGCCCGAGCCGGCCTCGATGCGCGCAGTGAGGTCGCCGCTGGCCACGCGCCGCGTCAGCTCGACCGCCCGGGTCAAGGGAACGGTAATGCTGCGGATGAAGAAATAGCCGATCACCAGGCCGCACACGGCCGCCATCGCGAGCATGCCGACAATGAGGTTGCGGCCATTGCGGAAGGCCGCCGAACTTGCGCCGCGCGCCTGGGCAATATGCTGCTCGTTCGCGGCCTGCAGCGCGTCGATGTGCTGCAGCAGCCCGTCCCTTGCGCCTTGGGCGGCGAGCAGGCTTGTCGCCAGCGCCGCGTCATAGCGCGCACCGGCCTGCGCGACCGATGCCAGCAGCGCCAGCGCCGGCCGGTCTTGCGCCCAGTGCGTTGCGAGTCTTGCCTGGCTGACGGCAAGGCCCTGCCCGAGCCTGCCATGCGCCGCCGGCCGGGCTTGCTGCTCGCTGCCTGGCAGCTGCGGCAGGGCCTGAACCCAGTGCTCGAGCGCCTGCTCGCGCATCCGCGCAATCAGCCGCGCCGCCTGATGGTCGGCCGCCATCTGCGACTCGATGGTCTGGTTCATCTGTCCGGCCAGGCGTATTCCCAGCCAGCCGACGAACACGATGAACAGGAAAGCGAGCGTAAACGACGCGATGAGCCTGGAGCCAATCTTGATGTTGAGCATGGGACAGTGGGTAGGGCAACGGTTCATGGACCGACCAGGCCGGGCGCAAATTACTGGGTAAACGTTGCTGCCGGAATGCCGATCCTCAAGTGGCCGGTGAATCGAAGCCCATCTTGCGCGCAATCTGGCCACACACCGTTTCGCACATCAGCAGCGTGTCGACACTGGCGATGCGGTAGTAGACCATGGTGGCTTCCTTGCGCCGCGCCAGGATCTTGGCGCGGTACAGCATGTTGATCTGGCGCGATACATTCGCCTGCATCGAGTCGACGGCAATGACAATTTCCCCGACCGATTTTTCGCCATTGCAGACGGCACTCAAGATCTTGAGCCGGGTCGGTTCGCACAGCAGCGAGAAGTAATTGGCTACCTCCTCGAACAGTGCCTGTGCCTGTTGCTTGCTGAGATTGTCGTTCACCGTATGAGAACCATCCAAGTTGTGCTTAACTACATTTCAGGCGCCGCCTCGGGATGACTGCCATTGCCTGGCGCGCGGGCGCGCTCACGCCCGGCGCCCGCCCGGACGCCGCGCTCGTGTCAGAATTCTCCCTGGGAAGCCACTTCCATCATTTTCCAGATCGTATTGCGCACTTTCATGGCATCGCGCTCGAGGTCTGGCGGCAGCTTGCGTCCCATGCGCACCATCATGTCCATGTTGAGCGTGTACATCCACAAGCCGTCGTCGCGTTCGACGACGCTGATCCGGCACGGCAGATAGGCGGCCATGTGGGGGCTGAACTCGACCATCATCTTCGCCGTGCCAGGCGAGCAATACGAATACACCTTCAGGAATTTTTCCTTTTTGCCCGAACGCGCTTCCAGTTCCTTCGACAGCGGCAACTCGCCGACCGACCGCATATTGTCCTCGGCCGACACGCTGCGCAGGGAAGCCTCGATCTGCTCGACCGTCACGCCCGCCTTGACCTTCCGTTCCCAGGTCGTGGCAACGGCGATGTCGCCCTTCGAATCGACCCAGCGGTCCCACATCTTCATCGATTCCGAACCGGCGCCGTCGGCCAGGTTGTTGATCGCGCCTATCGTGCCGCAACCGGTGAGCAGCAGACCCAAGCCCGCCACCGCCATCAGGTACCCCATCCGCTTGATCTGTTTCATTTTTCCCGTCTCCTTGTTATATGAAGTGCGCTATCTGCACACTGTTGTGAAACCTTCGATGCCCTACTTGAACCGGTAATGCTCGCTGTTGAGATAGGCGGCAATATCCTGCTCGTCTTCCGGAAACAAGCCAAGATTGATTTGCGCGTTGCACGCTTGCACCTGCGCCAGCAATTTCTCGCGCGACTGGACCTTGCGCTCGGGCCGCGTATAAAAAGCATGCTCGCCTTGCCCGGTGCGTTGTTGATGGCAGGCGACGCACGCTTTCTCGGCGTGCAGGGCCTTGCCGGCGGCAATGCTGGCGCCGGCCGGCGCCGCGCTCTGCGCGCAGGCGCCCGCTGCCACGAAGGCCAGCGCCCCGAGCGCGCCGTGGCGGTGTTTTCCAAGTTTCATGAAGGTGTCTCCCACGTTGGTATCCGTTTCAAGGCTTCAGGTAGGCGTAGCCTTCCTGGGTTTGCAGGCGGCCTATTTCAGCCACGCCCGACGGCACGATGGTCGCTTCCGGCAAGACCTTCGATTTATCGATATTGCGGCTGGTCAGCGTGTTGTTACACACCCGGAACGAAACCTTCCTGCCAGCCAATTCCTGCACCATCACATCGTAGGGATTGCCGTTCTTGTCGACTGCGCCTTCGAGCAGGAAATCGATCCCGGGCCCGTGCGTGACCACCACGATCCGGGCCTTCGGGTTCTGGTCCAGATGGTTGCGCACATTTCTCAGGCCAGTGGTCGCATTGGCGCTGTCGCTGAAATGGTAGACCACCTTCTCTTCACGCCCGGCCGCGGACGCGGGCGGCACGAGCATCACGGCGAACATCAGACATGCCAGGTATTTCCATACGGTTTTCATGATCGTTTCCTTGTCAGTGTTGTTGAAGGCTTTCCTGTTCCATCAAAATATAGGTGCCGAAGGCATTGAGCCGGTTGGCCTGCTCGAATGCCGGGACCCTCTCATAGGCAGACCAGTCGGTCTTTCGATACGCTTCCTCGAAGCCGGTCAAGTCCTGCACCGCCGCCCCCATCTGCGCCCTCAGGAACAGCAGGTACTCGCGGGTGAGGCGCATGTCCTGCACGGTCTTGGTCGATGCGGCGCCGTGCCCCGGGATCACGATCGCCGGCTTGGCGTCAAGCATGCGATCGAGCGCCTGCAGCCAGCGCTTGCTGTCGGCATTGCCGACGAAGGGAATGCGCCCGGAGAAGTACAGGTCGCCGGCGAACAGCACCCGGTCGTTCTCGACGAACAGCATGATGTCTTCCGGCGAATGGGCGCCGCTGCTGTCGATGATGCGAAAGCGCACCCCGCCCATCTCGAAGGCGATCGTCTTGTTGTCCTCGAAGCTGAGCCATTTGTCGGCCGCGACCACCACCGTATCGTCGTCGACCCAGGGAAACAGTTCGGCCTTGCGCTGCTCGAGGCGCTGGCGCGCGACGTCCGAATGGAGGTACAGCTGGCCGTTGTGGTGCGCCTCGATGTGGGCGCCGATCTTCTTGAATTCCTGCAGGCCATAGATATGGTCGGCATGGTAATGGCCGACGATCACCTTCCTGATCGGCTGCTTGCTCACGCGGCCGATTGCCGCGATCATCGCCTTGCCCAGCACCGGCGTGGCCAGCGCATCGTACACAACCACGCCGTCCCTGGTCACCACGAAGCCGGCATTGGACATGAAGCCCTTGTTGGCGGCGCTCGCAGCGCCCGCGGCGCCCCGAAAGTAATAGACGTGCTCGGACACCTTGACCGGATCGAGCCGGACCTGCTCCTGCGCCTGCGCCCGGGCGCCCTGCATGAACAGGGACCCGGCCAGTGCCAGGGCACAAGAAAAAATAGTCGGTTTCATCACTTTATTTCCATCAGTTGCGGCAAGGGCGGCGGGCCGGCCGCGCAGTCCATGGACTGCGCGGCCGGCCCGGACATCAGAAGCTGCTGCTCCAGGCAAGCGCCACCGAATTCTGGCTCATGCCGATCGTCTCGTCGCCACCGGCATTTGCCGGCAACGCGAACAAACCGTTAAAGAGCGACTTGCCGCTGACGTTACGGCGCGGCGCATGCATCGCCGAGACCGAAATGGAGCAGCTCGCGCACACGGCGTAGCTCATGCCAAGCGTATAGTGGTTTTGAACCACGCCGGGAGCGAGGATGTTGAACGACACATCGGCTGCGCCAATCGGGTTGCCGCCATGGTTGTAGCCGGCGCGCACCGTCATCTTCTCGTTGAGCTTGTAGGCGCCGCCGAGCTTGAAGACATCGATGTCCTTCCAGCCGAATCCCGGCCCGTTGCTCGCCCCCAGGGGCGCGACCGGCATGCTGGCAGTGCCGATCGAGCGCACCTGGCCGTAGCTGATGTGCTGGTAGTCGAATGCGATCGTGGTGCGCGGGTCGGGCCTGAACGCGACACCGATGCTGTAGTTTTCGGGAATGTCGAAATCGCCGGCCCCGCTGAACAAGCCGCGGTACATGTCGAATTTGCTCATGTTCATCTTGCTGGCGTATGCAGCGCCGAGCGTGATGCTGTCGCCGAAGCGGCCCAGGTAACCGATCCGAAACCCCACGCCCCTCGATGAATCGTAGCCATTGTTGGTGACGCTGCCGGGCGCGCCTGTGAACGGCGGAAAGCCTGGCGCATTGTCGAACGCCTGCAAGCCGTCGGCCTTGAAACGCTGATAGCCGATCAGCAAGGAGAGGCCGACCGAATGCCTGGCGCCCAGTTTTGCCGAGACGGTCGGGGCGACGATCAATTGCATCATGTCGACCCCGAGGGTGCCGACGCCGCACAGCATGTTGTTGCCGGTTTGCGAACCGCAGTTATAACTGCCTTGCACATAGGTGGTATTCAAGCCGCCATTGCCATAGGCCGAAACGCCAAAGGACAGGTCGCTGCCGGACATCCTGTTGTAGCCAATTTCCGGGATCAGGAAATTGGTGCTCCCGCTCTCGCTGGTGCCGTTCAGGCTCGCGATGGCCGCGCCGCTGCGGGTCGCGCTGCGGCTGGGCTGGAACCAGTCCGCGCCGGCGTCGAAGCGGTTGCCGACCCAGACCATGGCGGCAGGGTTGTTGGCGCCGCCGAAGCTGTCCTCGGTCATCGCCGTCGCCGCGCCGCCCATTCCCTTGGCCACGGTGCCATTGCCATGCGAGAAGTAGCCATTCGTGGCCGACGCGGGGTTCTGGCAAAGAAAAGCAAGCGCGGTGGCGAGCATGCTCAGCTTGAATTGGTGTTTGTTTCTTGTTGTCTCCATCTCCATCTCCATCTCCGAATATAGTAGTTTTTATAGGTGCTGGCAGCGCTCTGCGGGTCGTTATATGAGTAGTCGGTCAGCTTGCCCGCCTCCGTCGGGTCCGTTCATGGCGTGCACAGCATGCCGTACTGGTTGGGCCGCTAGCGGCCGGGCGCTCATGCCTTGCTGATCGCTGTGGCGATCCGTTCATCGAGGTAGGCGCTGTAGAAACCGGCCCGGTCCAGCCCCACCAGCGCCGCGGCCACGATGCGCATGCCGCTGCCGAGGAACACGACGGTCGGAAAAAACCTTACCTCAAGACTCTTCAAGAGCGCGTCGGTGGCGAGCGCCGCGCCGTCCGCCCCCACGATGCGCTCGCTGCGGTCGGCGACCAATTCGCGCACGATGAAGGCGCCCTTGGCCGTCTTCGACAGCGGATACAGGTAGTTTTGCCGCACTTCATGGCAAAAATGGCAGTCCGAGCGCGAGAACAGCACGATCAGCGGAACCCGTGCGCGCCCGGCCTGCGCCAGGTCGTCTCGCAAGTCCCTCAAGCCAGTGAGCCTGGCCGCCGTCGGCGCCTGCCGCATCAGCGGCCCTGCGGGGGCAGCGCCGCGCTCATCGCGCGATCCCGGGATTGCCGTCCATGCCCATCACGCGTGGCTGGTTCAGCTTTCTCGGCCCGATCACCGGATGCGACTTGAAGTAGGTCTCCATCACGTCCCAGATCGGTTCGCCGCTCGCCCCTTCCGCCACCGGCGCCCAGCTGGCTACCTTGTAGGCCTTGTCCGCTTCAATGGCCTTGCCGTTCAAGGTCATGTTGTCGATGCGCGCGCCCGATTTTGCGTTCGGCGTGCAGGTGTATTGGAGGCCGCCCACGCGCACCATGTCGCCGCCCTGCTGGTAATAGGGGTCGGGGTTGAACAGGTTGTCGCACACGTCCTCGAGCACGTTCTTGATGGCCGCGCCGCTCAGCTCGGACACGGTGGTGGCCGGGTAGGTGATGGCCACCTGGTCCATCAGGTGATCGCGCGTGATGGCCTGGCCCGGCAGGATCGTGGTGCCCCAGCGGAAACCCGGCGAGAACGCGATCTCGGCGCCCTTTACCTCCATCAGGGCGTCCACGATCAACTGGTCCCATGCACCGTTGAAGTTGCCGCGCCGGTACAGCAGCGCTTCGGTCACGGCCAGCTTTTCATCGAGCTTCTTCTTGTAGGGCGCGCGCACCTTGTCGATATGGGCCTGCATCTCGCGGTCGGCCGGCAGCAGGTTGGAGAACACCGGCATCAGGCGGTACTTGTAGCCCTGCACCTTGCCGCCCCTGACGTCCAGGTCGAGCAGGCCGAGGAACTTGCCGTTCGAACCTGCATTCGTGACCAGGGTCTGGCCCCTGGCATTCTTCACGACCACTGGAACCGGCACCCCGTCATGCGTGTGCCCGCCCATGATGGCGTCGATGCCGGTCACGCGCGAGGCCATCTTCAGGTCGACGTCCATGCCGTTATGCGACAGCACGATGACGGCCTGGGCGCCCTTCTGGCGCACCTCGTCGAC
>Ga0208123_100638_pt1 | contig 13175 bp, 14 predicted proteins | sample LakWasMe92_HOW11_2_FD_183914 | JGI IMG/M metagenome (GOLD analysis project Ga0208123, IMG submission 183914) | Freshwater sediment methanotrophic microbial communities from Lake Washington under simulated oxygen tension - Sediment Metagenome... | ecosystem: Environmental > Aquatic > Freshwater >... | reverse complement strand
CCGCCTGCGAGACCTGCCATAAGAGTACCAGCACATTTAGTACTGGCACCATGAACCATACGGGTATTATTTCGGGCTGTGCCAACTGCCATAACGGTTCGACGGCCAAAGGCAAGCCAAGTAACCACGTGCAGACCACCGTAGCCTGCGAGACCTGTCATAAGAGCACCAGTACCTTCAGCGGTGCCACGATGAACCACACCGGTATTATCAGTGGTTGCGCCAATTGCCATAACGGCTCAACTGCCAAGGGTAAACCAAGCAACCATATCCAGACGACAGCAGCATGTGAAACCTGCCATAAGAGCACTACGACTTTCAGCACTGGCACCATGAACCATACCGGTATTATTTCGGGCTGTGCCAATTGCCATAACGGAAGCACTGCCAAAGGTAAATCCAGCAACCATATTCAGACGACAGCCGCCTGCGAGACCTGCCATAAGAGTACCAGCACATTTAGTACTGGCACCATGAACCATACGGGTATTATTTCGGGCTGTGCCAACTGCCATAACGGTTCGACGGCCAAAGGCAAGCCAAGCAACCACGTGCAGACTACCGCAGCCTGTGAGACTTGCCATAAAAGCACCAGCACTTTTAGCGGTGCCACGATGAACCACACCGGCATTATCAGTGGTTGCGCTAATTGCCATAATGGCTCAACTGCCAAGGGTAAACCAAGCAACCATATCCAGACAACGGCGGCTTGTGAAACCTGTCATAAGAGCACTACGACTTTCAGCACTGGCACCATGAACCATACCGGTATCATTTCGGGCTGTGCCAACTGCCATAACGGTAGTACGGCTATTGGTAAGCCCGGTACTCACGTTCAAACGACAGCTGCCTGTGAAACCTGCCATAAAAGTACCAGTACCTTCGCCGGTACAGCGATGAACCATATTGGTATTGTTTCAGGCTGTGCCAACTGCCATAACGGCGGTACTGCTAAAGGCAAGCCAAGTAATCATGTCCAGACAACGGCGGCGTGCGAGACTTGCCATAAGAGTACCAGTACTTTTAGCGGCGCTACGATGAACCACACCGGCATTATCAGTGGTTGCGCTAATTGCCATAATGGCTCGACTGCTAAAGGTAAACCAAGCAACCATATCCAGACGACAGCCGCTTGCGAGACTTGCCATAAGAGCAACAGTACTTTTGCCGGTGCGACGATGAATCACTCTGGTGTGGTCGCTGGTACCTGTGCTAATTGCCATAACGGTAGTACTGCCAAAGGTAAATCAAGTAACCACGTACCAACTACGGCTTCATGTGACGTTTGTCATGTAGGTATGACTGATTTTGGATCGACCAAGAAACCAAATCATTCACTACTGATAGGTACGTGTAAGTCCTGCCATGGAGCCAATTATTCTGGGGTTGAATCCAAGTCAATAACGCATGAAAAGAAAACCGCTGTAGATTGTAATGACTCAGGATGTCATAACACCAGTACGTTTGATAAAGGTTGATTTAGAAGCAGTTCAGTTGGTTATCCAGTTTTACGTTATTACTTGATTAAATTTGATATTTAGAAAATTTATGGAAAATATGAATATTTTTAAGAGGTTTTATACTTGTGTAATTTTGAGTTGTGTATTGTTACCGTCCTATGCGTTCGCTGAACCGATACTGGATAAAGTAGAGGTTATTCAGACAGCGACAGAGGCGGATATTCATATTGATTTTCAAACGCAAATTCGTTATATCAGGCATTCTCCTACTAAAGCGACCAGCCGTATTCAGATATTTTTAGAGTTTCCTGAGTATCAGTCATTAGGGCTTGCACTACCAATAGGCCGTGAGTTTTTAAATTCGCCGCCAACTAACTTGGTGCCTGCTTTTACGGTAAATTTCCCGGATCAAAAAATCAATAGTATTTCAATCAAATTTAAAAAACCTGTCAAATTCAGGATTACACCGGATAGTAGCGGTCGCGGCATTATTTTACATTTACCTTTGCCAAAAGGCGTGGAACCTTTACCTTCAGAAACGAATGCGTCACCGCCACCGCCTGTTGTAAATTCAATGCCTGTTGAAGTGCCTGGAATTCCTGCAGGGATGCCGATGAATGATTATGCAAGTAAGCTGGTGGCAGAAAGCCGTGTGGCAATCGGGCTTGCCGAGTATCCCAAAGCGATAGAGTTGCTTAATACAGTGCTTAATCTACCTTTGACGACATCTTCACAGATGGCGCAGGAGTTGATTGGCGTCGCACGTGAAAAAAATGGTGAGTTTGCTAAAGCTAAAGCCGAGGATGAGTTGTATCTTAAGCTTTACCCGGATGGTGAAGGTGTTAAGCGAGTGAGTCAGCATCTTGCTACTGTTGAATCCAGCATTAAAACCAGTGGCACAGGCGATAAAAAAGATAAAAAAAGGGAAATCAGGGAGATTCATGAGACAACCGTTTATGGTAGCTGGGATCAGTACTATTACGATGCGCACAGCCACACCTATAATCCTGCCCCAACTAAAAATAGCAGCAGGCATGACCAGACCGCGTTAGTGAGTAGTATCAACCTTACGGCGCGCTCACGCCAAAATCAGTATGATAGCAAGATAGTGTTTCGCAATAGGCAGACTATGGATTTCCTGCCAGGTAAAAACCATAGCAATAGAGATAGAACCGATGCTGCCTATTTAGAAGTGGAAAATAAGGATGTTGACTACTTGGTACGCCTAGGCCGCCAAAATGGTAATACGGGAGGCATCCTTGGCCGCTTTGATGGCGCATTGCTGCGTTACGGATTTACACCCAAGTATCGTGTAAATTTTGTAACTGGTACTTTAAATGAATACAGGGTGGATTACAGACGCCACTTTTACGGCGTTAACCTGGATATTGGACCGATTGCGGAAAAGTGGAGTGGTAATGTATTTTTTGTTAATCAGGAAGTTAACGATATAACAGATCGCCGTGCAGCTGGTGGTGAGTTGCGTTATTTTGATAATGGACGCTCTGTTTACTCATTGTTTGATTACGATACGCTATACAATCGTACCAACATCGCAATGGTGCAGGGTAACTTGCAAACAGAGGGCGGTACTAACTACAACATGCTTATCGACCATCGCAATTCACCGATCTTGACTACAATAAATAGCCTCACCGGAAATACGCTGAATGGTCAGTATGGAACATTGAATGAAGCAATACGCGCCGGTATTACTGAATCAGAATTACGTACATTTGCCATAGAAAACACCTTGAAAACAGATACTGCCTTGTTTGGTGCGACACGTCAGGTTACCCCTCGCTGGCAACTTGGCGGCGATGTCCAGGTTAACCGGACAACAGGAACGCCGGGCAGAAGTCAGGCATCTATCGATTTTTTTAAAAAACAATTTTTCAATAATAACGGCATAGACCCAACCGCTTTGGAAATCGAAAACTTTAGGAGATCTGCTGGCGGTACAGGTAATATCTGGACCTATCACGTTCAGGCAGTAGGTACTGATACTTTGTTTAAAGATGATACTTCGGTGATTAGTTTTAGTTACAGTACGAGCGATGTCAGCCGCTCACAATCAATCTTGTTAAGTAATGGCTTTGTGCCTGCCGAAAAATGGCGTATTGATAGTTCACTGCAATTGTTACGTCAAGACGCCGATCCGAACACGATGACTTATTTAATATCACCAACATTTAGGGCGAGTTATCGGATGCGTGAGAAGGTAACTTTAGAAGCTGAAGTCCGCTTTGATGTAGACAATACATTTAATGATGACGGGCACACCCGTACATTCCGTGATGCAGCCTTTATCGGCTATAGGATCGATATCTAATGTTGTCTGTGCAAGGTTTGACTTGTATGCGCGGTGATCGCGTACTGTTTCGGAATATTGACTTCGCGTTAGCTGCTGGCGGTTTATTGTATGTACTGGGTGAGAACGGGAGCGGGAAAAGCAGTTTGCTGCGGCTGTTATGCGGGCTTTTGATGCCAGAGGCCGGCTCGGTGTTCTGGTGTGGCGAGGCGGTTAAACAAACTTCAGAAAGCTATCAGTCAAACCTGCTGTATATCGGGCATTTGAATGGTCTGAAAGATGATTTGACCGCTGCCGAAAATTTGCAAACCGCTGCGCGATTGGCAGGTCATCAGGCAGACACTCCCAGTGTGCTGGAAGCGCTAAAGGCGATAGGAATTGAACGCTGCGCACATTTGCCGGTACGCGTGCTATCACAAGGCCAAAAGCGGCGAGTGGCTTTAGCACGGCTGTGGCTCACGGAGTGCCCGTTATGGATTCTGGACGAACCTTTTGCCACGCTGGATGCGACCTCGGTTGAGGTGCTGGCAGCACGCTTGAACCAGCATATGGCTAATGGCGGCATGGCAATTATCACAACGCATCAGGATGTTATGATTAACGCCCAATCGACACAAACGCTGAGGTTAGATTCTTGAACGATGCCTGGGTAACCGTATTAAGGCGTGACCTCTTGCTGGCGCTGCGCAGGCGTTCAGATGTTGCTACCACCTTATTCTTCTTTCTGATCGTATCCAGTCTGTTTCCGTTGGGCATAGGCCCGGAGCCGGCTGTATTAAGCAGCATTGCGCCAGGCGTGCTTTGGGTGGCGGCGCTATTGGCGGGGATGCTGTCGCTGACACGTTTATTTGCAACGGATTTTGCTGACGGCACTCTGGAGCAAATGTTACTTGCCCCGCAGCCTTTGGCTTTGCTGGTAACAGCCAAGATCCTGGCACACTGGATCGTCTGCGGTTTGCCGGTGGTGTTGCTGGCGCCCATCATCGGTTTGCAATACGCGCTGCCGAATGATGCATTGGTGGTGTTAGTTCTGGCTTTGCTGTTAGGTACGCCGGCATTAAGTCTTATCGGTGCGATTGGTGCGGCATTAACGCTTGGCGTGCGCGGCAGCGGTCTGCTCATTGCCTTGCTGGTGCTGCCGCTGTATATCCCGGTGCTGATTTTTGGCGCAGGTGCTGTGGCCGCAAGTCAGCATGGCATGGGCGCACAGGCGCACCTTTCATTGCTTGCAGCTTTTTCCCTGCTTTCGTTAGTGCTTGCGCCTATGGCTACGGCAGCAGCTTTGCGTATTTCCGTTGAGTAACTATATCCGAGTAAAAAACTGTTATGAACATTAATTGGTTTAAATATTCTTCACCACAAACCTTTTACCCACTGGCCGGGAAGATGATTCCTTGGTTTGCATGGCTGACGGCAGCTTTTGCCGTTGCCGGGCTTTACATAGGCTTTGCGATTGCACCGACTGATTTTCAGCAGGGCGAGGCATACCGTATTATTTTTGTGCATGTACCTGCGGCCTGGATGTCGATGGTAATTTATATCGTGATGGCCGGCTGGGCAGCATTGGGCTTAGCTTGGAATGCACGTTTATCAGCCATGATGGCGCAGGCCTTGGCACCTACGGGCGCAATTTTCACCTTCATCGCCCTGGTTACCGGATCTTTATGGGGTAAGCCCATGTGGGGGACATGGTGGGTGTGGGATGCACGCTTAACCTCTGAACTGATTCTGCTGTTCCTGTATCTGGGTTTTATTGCACTGCAATCCTCTATTGATGATGTGCGCAGGGCTGATCGGGCAGGGGCTTTGCTGGCACTGGTTGGCGTGGTCAATGTGCCGATTATTTATTTTTCTGTGAAATGGTGGAACACCCTGCACCAAGGCTCTACTATCAGCATGGGCGCCGCACCAAAAATGGTAACCACTATGCTCATCGGCATGCTGCTGATGGCTTTGGCGTTCTGGATGTACACCATTGCCGTAGCGCTGATGCGCGTGCGCTGCATCATGCTTGAGCGTGAACGAACAGCAGAGTGGGTTAAACAGTTATCAAATTTCCAGGAGTAAATTAATGATGCAATGGGCTAGTTGGGCAGCATTTTTTAACATGGGCGGCTATGCCTTCTATGTATGGTTTTCGTTTGGACTCACAGCGTTCTGCCTGATATGGGAAGTATTGGCGTTACGCAAGCGTAGCGCGCAGGCATTGCGTTTATCTCGTTTGTTGGCACAGGGTTGATTTATGGTGATTAAAGCAAGGCATAAACGTTTCATTCTGATTGCTATCGGGCTGGCTTTGCTAGGTTTGGCGGCGATGCTTATTTTGAACGCGTTTAAAAGTAATATGGTGTTTTTCTATACGCCAACACAGGTTGAAAAAGGCGAAGTGCCAAAAGGCACCGGCTTTCGCGTTGGCGGTCTGGTCGTACCCGGCAGTTTAAAGCGTCAGGATGATGGTTTAACTGTGCGCTTTGAAATCACCGATACCGCTAAAACTATTCCGGTGATTTATAAAGGTATTCTGCCTGACCTGTTTAAAGAGGGTAAAGGCGTTGTGGCACAAGGTAAAGTTAGTGCAAATGGCTTGTTTGAAGCCAGTGAGGTATTGGCAAAGCATGATGAAAACTACATGCCGCCAGAAGCGGCCGAAGCCTTGAAACGGGCAAAAGCGCAGAGCTCCGGCTCATTGGCCGCACCGAAATAGTTTTTTATAGATGTAGAACACCGAGTTTTAGAACACCTGGCATTAGACACTAGGTACTTTACTCCCCGAATGAATACAAAAAGGATGTTGATGTGATCCCTGAAATTGGCCATTTTGCTTTAATTCTTGCCTTGCTGGTTGCTCTGGTTCAAGGCAGCTTTCCCATTATCGGTGCCGCGCGCGGTAACGCTGTATGGATGGGCTTAGCCAGACCCGCGGCACGTGCGCAATTTCTGCTGATTGCAATTGCTTTTATTTGCCTGGCCTATGCTTTTGCCAGCATGGATTATTCGGTTACTTATGTAGCCACTAACTCTAATTCAAAACTGCCGCTGCAATATCGCATTGCAGCAGTGTGGGGTGGGCATGAAGGCTCCTTATTGCTGTGGGCTATGATACTAAGCATATGGACAGTGGCCGTAAGCTTTTTTTCGAAACACCTGCCAGACGCCATGCGCGCGCGCATATTGGGGGTGATGGGCTTGATCAGCATCGGCTTTCTACTGTTTATGCTGACCGTTTCTAACCCGTTCGAGCGTTTGATTCCCGCGGCAATGGATGGCCGTGATTTGAACCCGCTGCTGCAAGACCCCGGCATGGTGTTCCACCCGCCTATGCTTTATATGGGCTATGTTGGCTTTTCTGTTGCATTTGCCTTTGCGATAGCGGCATTGCTGGGTGGTGAGCTGGATGCAGCTTGGGCGCGTTGGTCACGCCCGTGGACAACCATGGCCTGGGTATTCCTTACCGCTGGCATCATGGCTGGCAGTAACTGGGCATACTACGAGCTGGGCTGGGGTGGTTGGTGGTTCTGGGATGCAGTAGAGAATGCCTCATTCATGCCGTGGCTGGTGGGTACTGCGCTCATACACTCATTGGCCGTTACTGAAAAGCGCGGCAGTTTCAAGGCGTGGACAGTATTGCTTGCGATCTGTGCTTTCTCTTTAAGCCTGCTCGGTACGTTCCTGGTACGTTCCGGGGTACTTACTTCAGTGCATGCTTTTGCCACAGACCCAAGGCGCGGTTTGTTTATTCTGGCATTTCTGGTTGTTGTCATCGGCGGGTCGCTAATGCTTTTTGCCTGGCGTGCACCAACCATCGCGCGTGGCGGTAAGTTCGATGTGGTTTCCAGAGAGAGCTTCCTGCTTGCAAATAATGTACTGTTGGCCGTTGCCGCTATCTCGGTACTGTTTGGCACGCTTTACCCGTTATTTCTGGATGCGCTGGGACTGGGTAAAATCTCGGTAGGGCCTCCATATTTTGATACGGTTTTTGCACCGCTCATGGCGCCGGCTTTGTTTTTAATGGGCATTGGGCCTATCGCACGCTGGAAGCAAGCCGCATTGCCTGAGTTGGCCAAGCGCTTGCGCTGGGCGTTTGGCGTGAGTGTGGCTACGGCCATCATTCTGCCTTTGCTGTTAGGGCATTTAACGCCAATGATAGGTTTGGGTCTGTTTCTGGCTTTCTGGATTTTTGGCACCAGCGTGAACCTGGTTTACCAGCGGCTTCGCACATCTGAGCAGCCATTGGCTATGCGCATAAAGTCTACCTCGCGTTCATGGTGGGGCATGGTCATCGCACATTTGGGCATTGCCGTGTTCACCTTGGGTGTGACCATAGTCAAAGGCTTTGAATCCGAGATTGCCGTACGCATGCAAGCTGGTGATGTGGCGCATTTAGCCGGTTTTGATTTTACGTTCGAGGGTGTCACCGAGATAGAAGGGCCGAATTACACCGCAAGCCGCGGCCAGATACGCATCACAAAAAATGGTGTTGAACGCACAGTGCTTGCGCCGGAAAAACGCATGTACACCGTGCAGAATATGCCGATGACAGAGGCCGGCATTAGCCCGAGTATTATTCATGATCTATATGCGTCCCTGGGCGAGCCATTGGATGGTGGTGCCTGGAGTGTGCGTATCTATCACAAACCGATGGTGGAATGGATATGGTTTGGCTGTTTAATGATGGCTTTAGGCGGCTTATTGGCATTGTCTGATAAACGCTATCGTTTGAAAAAACGTACAGATCAAGCAGGTGTAGTAGAGGCAAAACTATGAAGCGTTTTTTGTTACCTTTGGTTATTTTTCTGGTTGTAGTGGGGTTTTTAGGCGTTGGTCTCAACCTTGATCCACGCGAAGTGCCATCACCTTTGGTAGGTAAGCCTGCACCGGCGTTTAACCTGCCGCGCCTTGATGATCCGGAAAAAAAGATTTCCAACAAAGATATGTTGGGTCAGGTATGGCTGTTTAATGTGTGGGCATCCTGGTGCGGTGCATGCCGGGACGAGCATCCGGTGCTGGTAGCGCTTTCTAAAAGCGGTGCTGTTCCGTTATACGGCATGGATTATAAAGATACCCGGCAGGAAGCCCAGCAGTGGCTTGATCTGGGCGGCAACCCTTATATAGCTTCCGCCATGGATGCGGATGGTCGCGTAGGCATTGATTACGGTGTTTACGGTGTGCCTGAGACTTACGTTATTGATAAAGCAGGTGTTATTGCCTACAAACAGATCGGGCCGGTCACTGAAGAAGTTTTACGCAATAAGATTCTGCCTCTGGTAAAAAGGCTGCAAGCACAATGAGACGCATACTTTGTTTAATCGCTGGTTTTTGTTTTTTAATTAATATTGGCTGGGCAGAGGAAGCGCGGCCTCTACAAGAGGATGTTGTGGTAGAGGCGCAGGTGCAGCGGCTTTCCGAAGAGCTGCGTTGTCTGGTGTGCCAAAACCAGACGCTGGCAGATTCGCATGCGGAGTTGGCAGAAGACCTGCGTAAGGAAATCCGCGAGCTGGCAGCCAAGGGCATGAGCGACCAAGCCATTATTGATTATCTGGTTGCACGTTATGGTGATTTTGTACGTTACCGCCCGCCGCTTAAGTCCACCACCGTGTTGTTGTGGTTTGGCCCTTTTGTGTTGTTACTGACAGGCGTTGCCGGTTTATTTGTAATGTTGCGCAGGCGTGAAAAACTGGCTGTAGAGTCAGCACTTAGCGCAAATGAAGCACGCAAAGTCAGTGAATTGTTAAATAAGGAATCATAATGCTGGTGTTCTGGATAATTGCTATTGTATTGCTGCTACTTATACTGGCGTTGATGCTGCCCGCGTTAATTCGCCCTAATTCTTCCGCCACTGATGCTAACGCAGAAAAGCGTGCTATCTTCCGTCAGCAGTTTGCCGAGCTTGAGCAGGACAAAGCCAATGGCGTCCTGAAGAGCACTCAATATGATATGGCTAAAAGTGAACTGGAGCGCCGGTTTCTGGAGGAGGTTGGCGATACAGAAACTGCTGTAGTCGCAAGTTCACCGGACAGGCGATTAGCCGTTGTGCTGCTGCTGGTATTGCCTTTGGCGGCAGGGCTGTTGTATTACCAGCTTGGTAGCCCGGTTTCTATTTCAATTCCGGCAGTTACGCCTGATATGACATCTCAGGCACAGTCAGGCCATAGCGCCATGGATAACAGCACGATGATGACTGATTTGGAGCCGTTGTTAGCCTCACTGAAGCAGAAGCTTGAAAAAAATCCGGGTGATGGTGCTGGCTGGGCTTTGTTGGGCAGGTCGTATGTAGAACTTAGGCAGCACGCCAATGCGATACCGGCCTATGAAAAAGCCGTGAATATCATCAAGGATGATCCGCAATTGCTGGCTGATTATGCTGATGCGCTAGCGGTGGTGAATGGGCATAAGCTTGCCGGCAAGCCTGAAGAACTGGTCAAGCAGGCGCTGGAGCTTGATGTAAACCATCCTAAGGCTTTGATGATGGCTGCAACAATTGCATTTGACCGTAAAGACTATAAGCAGGCAATTGATTATTGGCAGCGCCTGCAACAGCACCTTCCCGCAGATTCAGAATTGTTGCCGGAGGTTAAAGCTTCACTAAGCGAGGCCCGAGCTTTAGCCGGCGAGAAAGAACCCTCGCATCCGGCTGCCGCAGCAGTGAATGAACGTTCTGGCGTGACTGGTACGGTAAGCATCTCCCCCAAACTCATCAGCAAGCTCGATCCGGCGGCAACAGTGTTCATTTTTGCACGAGCTGTACAAGGTCCGCCCATGCCGTTAGCCATCGTGCGTACAACCGCTGGCAATTTGCCCTATAGCTATCATCTGGATGATGCAAACTCGATAATGCCCGCCCACAAGCTTTCGCAGGCAAATGAAGTGGTATTGGTGGCTCGCGTATCTAAAACCGGAGACGCAAAACAACAGGCCGGTGACTTGCAGGGCATTACAGCCGCGATAAAACCTGATGGCAGATCTGTTGATATTGAAATTGACCAGGTGCTGCCATAAGGTTGATTTAACGTAATTCAAGCTTTAGTTTGATTGCGGCAATAATAATTTGATTGTGATAAAAATTTAGGGGGTAGTAATGCGATTTTTCTCAGTAGCATGTTTCCTGCTGGCAAATATGATGTTAATAACCGGTTGTATCCCTGCCGTGACCACAGCAGCTGGGGTAGGTGGGTCAGCTGCGCTTAACCACACCTTGGGCGGTACAACAACTCGCACGTTTACAGCGCCTGCTGCCAAGGTCAGGGTTGCAACTGCAAAAGCATTAGGCCGCATGAAAATTACAGTGGTTTCAGAGAGTATGGATGCAAAAAATAGTGTTATATCCTTTGCTGCAAAATCTACCGGGCGAAATATTGAGATACAGCTTGAGCCAATAAGCACTAACACTACACGCATGAAGGTTACTGCAAAGTGCACAATATTTACATACGATAATGCCACGGCAGAAGAAATCGTTATGCAAACCAAAAAAATTCTGGGGTAATTCCTGCAACTTCAGCTGTCTAGATAACCGTGCCAGAATAAGCGTGCCATGTTAAGACAAATAATTCTGTACGTTTAGCTACTAGGCCAGACTGGCAATTTCAAGTTCGATATAAACCTTGCGTAACCACGTTATCAATCCCACGGCTTGTTGAATAGCATTGCTAGCTCATCCAAGGCTAGCTCTGCCTTTTTTAACAATTCTTTCTTGTCTTTAAAGTAATGGGCTGGCTCATTAACATGCGGCGACTTGGCTTCTTCGCCCGCTATCCACTGTAGCCTTTTATGAATAATGGATAATTTACCATCCAGCTGTTCTATTTTGGTCTTGATAGATTCGTTATGCATTTTCATACTCCAGTTAGCGATTGCTACTGCATCAACTTTACTGATTTTTAATTGCCATGGCAAATGGCTGGCTGGTTAACAGCCGCACCGGTGAATTCCACAATTTCTGTGGATAACGCTGTGGGGTGTGTGGGGATATGAACGCTAAGTTGCTGGAGCAGTTACACAAATGGAAATAGAAGAAACTTTAAGCAAAGCATACAAATTGCCGCCACAGCATCATTAACGGCTGCTACGGCAATTTGGGTCGGTTAGATCAATGAATGATAAAGTCTGAGGTTTAAAACGAGTACATGGCAGTAAGCCAGACGATTTCCTTATCACCCTTACGTGCAGCATCTTTTAGCGTGGTGCCGTATACGTCGCTTTCGTTAAACTTGGCGTATTCAATTTTGCCAAGGATTTTGTCGCTGAATGGATAGGCTACGCTGGCATCAAATTCCGTGCCGTATTGATTGCCCAATTTGCCATTGATGGATTGATAATTCTCGTCAGCTTTGAATACATGGTATTCAGCATAAAGTTTGGCTTTTTCAATACTGCCGGAAAATGTAATAAAGGTATCTTCAATACCCTGGCGCGGAGTCACCAGAAACTGGTCTGCCCAACCTTGAAACAGGTGGTTAGTGCCAAGCGGGGTTTGGAAAGCATATTTGCCATTGTTGCTGGAAAGCTTTTCGTGATCAATCCGTAATGACCATACATCATAAGCGGCACCGCCACCAAGCTTGAAGTAATGCGCATCAATCAGCGGGCTGCCGCCTGCGTAGTCACTCTGCTTGGCGTATTCTGCCGTGTACAGCACTTTCCAGTCGTCGCTAACTTTACGCACGCCATCCAGGCGCATACCGAATGTTTTGGAGCTGGCATCGGTGGTGGCTGTTTTGGTTAAATCCTGGCTGGCGCCCAAACCGTTACCGCCTTGTGCTGCGGTACTTGCCGCGGCTGGGTTACCGTTGTTCTGGCTTAAATTGGCTGCATCAATCAAATAACCGTAGCCAGCGACTGATTCACCAGGAGAGATGCGGTATTTAGCATTCAGAATATCGATGTTGCCCTGGCGAAGCTCGGTGTTGATTTGCCTTACCTGTTCAAAATGCGCGGCAAATAAATCTGTATCTGCAATGCTTTTGTTGAGCACAGATACGCCATCAAACACCTGCATGTTCTGCCGGAAACCAATGTCGCCGATAAAGCGCACATTGTCCAAATTAAGCTGCTGGCGGCCGAGGCGCAGTTTGGTATTTTTAATACCGGTCCAGTCGACATACAGCTGGTTGATGTCGGTGTAGCCGGGGTCAACGATATTTGGGTAATTGGCTTTGCCGGATTCGCTCAGGTTCTCACGCCTGTCATTAAAGTTGTCGTTAAATTCATGCACATCTGTAATCTGTGCCGCAAAACTCAAGTTGTGAAACGGCGCTGTCTGCCAGCCAATCAGGCTGCGTAAGGTAAATGCCTCTGCGGTATCCAGTTTTTTAGCGGCATTAGGGGCTGGCTGGTAGGCTTCCTGGTCTACGCTTTCATAGCGTAGCCTGAAATTGGTCATAGGTTTGCCTTGCTTGATTGAATCC
>Ga0208123_100627_pt1 | contig 13370 bp, 10 predicted proteins | sample LakWasMe92_HOW11_2_FD_183914 | JGI IMG/M metagenome (GOLD analysis project Ga0208123, IMG submission 183914) | Freshwater sediment methanotrophic microbial communities from Lake Washington under simulated oxygen tension - Sediment Metagenome... | ecosystem: Environmental > Aquatic > Freshwater >... | reverse complement strand
CACAACATGGCATTTGATCTCGTCACCTCCTCGGACCGCCGTCATTCCACGTTGCAAAAGGGTTTCAACCTGCGTTGGCCGTTGGGCAATGTGCAGGGTGAGTCGTCGCCCAATGGCGCCAGCCGGATCTATATCTGCTACAGCGAACAAGACATTATCGACGCCGCCGCCCAGGCCCTGGCGCTCGCCGATGGGCGCATTACGGTACGCAGCGGCGGCCATTGCTATGAAGGTTTTGTCTCCAACCGGATGCCCGGCCACCCCAACGAAACCCTGTCGATCCTCGATATAGGCCGACTCAAGACCCTGGCGTATCAAGCCGACGGGCAACTGCGCTCGGTGCTGGTGCCCGAGGCGCCCTATGGCTACCAATTCCGCGTGGCGGCCGGCTGCCAGAACTGGGACACCTATGTGGCGCTGTACACGGCCGCCGGCAAGACCCTGCCCGGTGGCTCCTGTTATTCCGTGGGCGCCGGGGGGCATATCTGCGGTGGCGGCTATGGCTTCCTGTCACGCAAGTACGGCCTGACCTGCGACTGGTTGTCCGGCGTCGATATCCTGGTGCCCAACCCCCAGGGCACGGGGCTGCTGGCCACCCATGTGTCCCGTGAAAGCAGCGACGCCGATGAACTGGACCTGTTCGCCGCCTGCTGTGGCGGCGGGGGCGGGCAGTTCGGCATCATTACCAGCTATTACTTCAAGGCACTGCCACAAGCGCCAAAGGAGGTGTATTGGCTGGTGCTGGAATGGGATTGGGCCGACCTCACGCAAGCGGCCCTGGAGCGTCTGCTTGAGACCTACCAGGCCTGGTTTGCGAACAATCAGGCGAATGCCAATACCTGGGGCCTGGCGACAAAACTGGAAATGCGCCATCAGAACACCGGCAACGTGACCCTGGGTATTCATTACGTGGACAAGGATGGCTTGCTCGATGACCTGGCGCCTTTCGAGGATTTTGTCGCCACGATGCTCGCCGCCGTCGCCGTACGCGCCACCGAGTCGATCCCGCCGTTTTATGTGGTCCACCTGCCGCGCAGCAGCCAGGCCGGGCGCACGATCGACTCACTGTCCAGCGCGCACCAGGCCGCCAGGCGCATGGATTGGCTACCGTTCAGTCAATCGGTCAACGGTTCCGGCGATAACCAGCGGGGTCGTTACAAGTCGGCCTATCAAAAGGGCGTGTTCACCCCCCAGGTGCTGTCGGCCATCTGGGCAACCCTCACCCGGCCAGACCCGGATAAATACCTGACCCAAAGCCTGATCCAGATCCAGTCGTTTGGCGGGTGTATCAATCAGCCCGATGGACCCACACGGGTACAAAGCTCGGTGGCCCAGCGCTCGTCGTATCTCAAGTGGCAGCCGCAATGCTACTGGCGCGATGCCAGTGCCGAGGCCGACCAGGCCCATGCCGACTGGATTCAAGGCCTGTATTTCCAGGCCTTCGCTGACAGCCAGGGCGTGCCGCTCAATGATCAGTTCGAGGGGTGCTACATCAACTACCCGGACCTGGACATGACCTACCTGGGCGGGAACCCGGCCAATGGGAAAAATACCCAGTGGTACCGGATCTTTTTCCCGAACACCATTATCGAAAGCCGCCTGCGCCGTACCAAAAAGCGCTGGGACCCGTTGAATATCTTCCGTAACGAGATGTCGGTGCCGACCACGCCGTAGCCGGGGTAGAACGGGCGACCCCGGGTCGCTCGTCACTCCTTGAGTTCGATGCGCTCGACCTTGCCCACCAGCAATATGTAGGACAGCGCACCGAGCAACGCCAGAACGGCAATATAGGTGATCGCCGGCGCAAACGAATCGCCGGTGGCCAGAAAGCCGATGACGATCGGCGTGGTGATCGCCGCCAAATTGCCGATGAAATTGAACACCCCGCCGGTCAGCCCCAACAGCCGTGCCGGCGCCAGGGTCGACACCAGCGACCAGGTGATCGAGGCCAGGCCGTTGCCGAAAAACGCCACGGCCAGGAACGCAATCACCCACGGCGTCGAGTCGACGAAGTTGGCGCCGATGATCGCCGTGGAGATCAGCAGGCCGCTGATGATCGGCAACTTACGGGCAAAGCCTACCGAGGCGCCACGACGGATCAGCCAGTCGGAAAACAACCCGGAACACAACACCCCGACAAAGGCGGCGAGGAACGGCAGCGAGGCGAGCAGGCCGGACTTGATGAAGTCCATGCCGCGATATTTCACCAGGTAGGTCGGGAACCATGTCAGGAAAAACCACAGGGTCGAGTTCAGGCAGAACTGGCCCAGGTAGATGCCCCACAGCTTGCGTTTGCTCAAGACGATGCCCAGGTCGACCCAACTGAAGGGGGCCTTGCGCTTGGCGGTTTGCGCCTCCAGGTCTACCAGCCCGCCGCCGGCGCGGATCAGCTCGATTTCTGCGCTGTTGACCCCTTTGAAATCCCGTGGCTCGCGGTACACCGCGTACCAGACCACCGCCCAGAGAATGCCCACCGCACCGGTGCTGATAAACACCATGTGCCAGCCATAATGGTGCTGCAACCAGGCCAGCACCGGGGTCAGGAACGCCAGCCCGACGAACTGCCCGGACGTGTAGAAGCCAATGGCCGTGGCGCGCTCACGCTCGGGAAACCAACTGGTGACCACCCGGCTGTTGATCGGATAGGCCGGCGCTTCCAGGGCGCCTACGGCCATGCGCAACACGAACAGGGCAATAAAGCTTGCGGCAAACCCCAGCATTACCGTGGCAATCGACCACAGCAGCAGGGCCGCGGTGTACAGAATGCGCGGCGGCACCCGGTCCACCAGCCAGCCGCCGGGGATTTGCATGGCGGCGTAGGTCCAGCCGAACGCCGAGAAAATCAGCCCGACGTGCACCGGGTCTATCCCCAGGTCACTGGTCAGGGCCGGCGCGGCAATCGACAGGTTGCTGCGGTCCAGGTAGTTGATCACCACCGTGATAAACAGCAGGACCATGATGAAGTAACGCTTGCGGCTGGGCGTGACAAGGGACGCCTGCCCGGTGAGGGTTTCAGGATGCATGAGGGGGAGCCTCTTATTATGTTTATTGAGGTCTGAAAAAATTGACTGAAGAAACCGTACTCAGTGTGGGAGCGGGCTTGCTCGCGATAGCGGTGTGTCAGTGCCTGATAAGTTGGCTGATTTACCGCAATCGCGAGCAAGCCCGCTCCCACATTGACCGCGCTCTTTCAGGCAGGGCTTACCACTCGGCAAAACTGCCATCGGCATGCCGCCAGATCGGGTTGCGCCAGCGGTGACCAATGGCCGCGCGCTCGATCACGTATTGCTCGTTGATCTCAATCCCCAGGCCCGGCCCGTTGGGGATCTTCACAAAGCCCTGGTCGTAGTCGAAAACACCCGGGTCGCGCACGTAATCGAGCAGGTCGTTGCTCTCGTTGTAGTGAATGCCCAGGCTTTGCTCCTGGATAAACGCGTTGTAGCAAACCGCATCCAGTTGCAGGCACGCCGCCAAGGCGATCGGCCCCAGCGGGCAGTGCAGGGCCAGGGCCACGTCGTAGGCTTCGGCCATGTTGGCGATCTTGCGGGTTTCGGTGATGCCGCCAGCGTGGGACGCATCCGGCTGGATGATGTCGACATAGCCTTCGCTGAGCACACGCTTGAAATCCCAGCGCGAAAACAGCCGCTCGCCCAGGGCAATCGGGGTGCTGGTCAGGGGCGCCAGCTCCTTGAGCGCTTCATAGTTTTCGCTCAGCACCGGCTCTTCGATAAACATCAGCTTGTACGGGTCCAGCTCTTTCATCAGCACCTTGGCCATGGGCTTGTGCACCCGGCCATGGAAGTCCACGCCGATACCGACATTCGGGCCGACCGCATCGCGCACGGCGGCAACATTGGCCAGGGCCTGGTCGACCTTGTCGAAGGTGTCGAGAAATTGCAGCTCCTCGGTGCCGTTCATCTTCACCGCCGTAAAGCCACGGGCCACGGCTTCCTTGGCTGCACGGGCAGTGTCGGCCGGGCGGTCGCCGCCGATCCACGAATACACGCGGATCTTGTCCCGCACCTGGCCGCCCAGCAGGTCGCTGACTGACACGCCGAGGGCCTTGCCCTTGATGTCCCACAACGCCTGGTCGATACCGGCCAGGGCGCTCATATGGATCGCGCCGCCCCGGTAGAAGCCGCCGCGATAGAGCACGGTCCAGATATCTTCGATATTGCGTGGGTCTTTGCCGATCAAGTAGTCGGACAGTTCTTCGACCGCCGCCGCCACGGTATGGGCGCGGCCTTCAACCACGGGCTCGCCCCAACCGGTTACGCCGGCGTCGGTTTCCACTTTGAGGAAGCACCAGCGCGGCGGCACGATAAAGGTGGTCAGTTTGGTGATTTTCATCTGCTTGTCTCTCTTGTCGGATGCAGCGCCGGGGCGCCAGGCACACTCAGTTCAAGGCGTTCCAGGCAGCGACATACGCCTGGGCACGGCCCGCCACCTGTTCGACGCTCATGCCGGGCTTGAACAGCCCGGAGCCCAGGCCAAAGCCCTTGACCCCCGCGTCGACGAACACCTGCATGTTGTCCGGGGTAATCCCGCCCACCGGCAGCAGCACCGTGCCGGCCGGCAACACCGCCAGCCAGGCCTTGATCACCGCCGGGCCCATTTGCTCGGCCGGGAACAGCTTCAGCACGTCAGCGCCTTCGGCCAGGGCGGCGAAGGCTTCGGTGGGCGTCGCGACCCCGGGCGACAGGTACAGGCCCGCGGCTTTGGCGGCGCGCAGCACCTTGGCATCGCTGTGGGGCATGACGATGACCTGGCCACCGGCCGCCTTCACCTGTTGCACCTGCGCCGCGGTCAACACCGTGCCGGCACCGATCAGGCAATCGGCCGGCAACGTCTCACGCAGGGTGCGGATGCTGGTGTAGGGATCGGGCGAGTTGAGCGGCACTTCGATCACCCGGAACCCGGCCTGGTACAGCACCTGGCCGACAGCGGCGGCCTCGTCCGGGCGCAGGCCGCGCAGGATGGCGATCAAACCGTTTTGTGTGAGTGCTTGCTTGAGCATGTCAGGCCTCGATGGCAGGTTGAGTGAGCCCGGCGGCCAGCGCCAGTTGCCACAGGCCACGTTCGCTCGCTGCTTGCGCAAGGCTGACGTGGCTGAAACCACACCGGGCGAGGGCGCGTTGGTAGCGGGCACAGAGGGCAGCGGCACCCACCAGGATGATCGGCGTGGTGCGTGCACGGTCGGGCAAGCCGGCCAGTTCATGGCCGATCAGCAGGCCAGACAGGTAGTCCGGCTGCTGCTCGGCAGTCAATTCGGCGGTCAGTCCCAGGGTGCGCGCACTGAACAGCGTCGACAGCACACCGCGCCGGCCATCCTCTGAACGTGCCACTTGCACGCCCCGGTCAAAGGCCTCTGCCTGGAACTGCCCGGCGCTCTTTTGCGTACGCCCGAGCAGGCTGTGCTTGCTCAGCACCGCAAACAGTTCGCCGGTCATGAAGGTGTCGAAGTGGGTGATGCAGCCATCGACCACCTCGACCCATTTGGAATGGCTGCCAGGCAGGCCGATCAATAATTCACCGCCGGCAGGCAGGCTTTGCAGCACGCCGAGCACCTGGGTTTCTTCGCCGCGCATCACATTGGGCAAGCCGACCTGCTCGATCACCCCGGGCACGATATGCACCTCGACACCGCGCAGGCTGCGTACCTTGTGCAGCGCCTGGCCCAGGCCTGCGACATCGACCGGCGTATTGCGGTAAGGCGCCTGACCCCACCCCTGGGCGCTGCCGACCATGCCGCAGGCGATCACCGGCAGATGGGGCTGGGCCTCCAGCCAGTCGCCACAGGCGCTATCAAACGCCAGTTCAAAACCATCGCTGCAGTGAACGCCGGCAATTAGCCGAGGTTCGCTGGGCAAATGCATGATCCCCGACGCCAGCGAGCGCTGTTCGAGGACCTGGCCACCGGGGCCGAGTTTATAAGCACGAAGGGAACTGGTTCCCCAATCGAGCGCGATCAATTGCGCCGGCATCGCTTCACCTGGAATGTGAGTGCTGAAAAAGCAGATGGCCGAATATAAACCCAAGGTTTGAAACATCTCAATATATAAATATCAATCCCATATATTGGAACAATGAAAAGAAAATCCCTACGCAATCGTGCTTTTTATCGCACGCAAACGTAAGGATTCAGCTGACCGTAACCGGTTAAAAAATCGACAGATCCAACGGACGCATGGCCCCCATCCAGATCGCGTAGTCGGTGTGGTCCTTCAGGTCATCGCCGGTCTCGGGGTGCAAGAACACCACCAAGCCATTGCGATTGAGCGCCAGCCACGGCAGTGCCACACCAATGTACTGGGGGTCGAACGCCAATTGGCAGCTCCAGTCCGGGTGGGGCCCCACCGGCCGCTCATGCATGCGCCCCCTGTGCAGCGGGAAGATGGCCGCCGCGTCCTCACAGAGCTTGCGCGCCTGCTCGATCGTGCTGGCGTCGAAGTAGATATGGGCGTGATAGCCCTTGATACATGGCATGACAGGCTCCGGGCTCGTTGATCGGCCGATCCTAGACCGCAATCGACGGCAGGGCCAGCCCGGCCAGGGACTGCACACTGCCGGCCTGCTCGGCCATCAGCCACTCGACAAACCGCTCGATCAACGGCCCACGCCGTTTGCGCTGGGGCAGTACCACGTAATAGCCAAAGCGCGAGATCACCGTGCCGTCAATCGGCCGGCACAGCCACTGCTGCTCCAGCAGGTTATCCACCAGGTGACGCCAGCCAATGGCCACGCCCTGGCCGGCAATCGCCGCCTGGATCAGCAAGGTGTAGTTATCAAACCGCAGCGGCCCCGGGGTCGGCGCGGCAGTGATCCCCAGTTCGCGAAACAGCCCGTTCCAATCGAACCACTGGCTGTGGCTTTCCTGGCGCAGGTGCAGCAACGGCAACGCCTGCAGGCTCTGCAGCGACAGTGGCGTGGTGCGGCCCTTGAGCAGTTGCGGACTGCACACCGGGAACACTTCCTCATTGAACAGCCACTGGCTGTGGCCCTGGCGAAAACGCCCATCGCCAAACAGCACGGCCACATCGATGTCACTGCGCAGGGTCGCGTGGTTACGCTCGCTGGTGACCAGGCTCACATCCACCTGCGGGTTGGCTTCATGAAAGCGATGCAGGCGCGGCATCAGCCAGTAGGCGGCGAACGCGAAGTCGGTCGCCACTTGCAACACTTCGTGCTGGTCCTGTTGCGTGATCAGCCCCAGGCCAGCCTCCATGCTCTGCAACCCGGCCTGGACGTGCTCGAACAACAACCTACCGGCGTCAGTCAATTCGATGCCGCGGTAGATGCGATCGAACAAGCGTACGGCCAACTGCTCTTCCAGGCGCTTGATCTGCTGGCTGACGGCCGGCTGGGTGGTGCCCAGCTCCATCGCCGCCGCCGTGAAGCTGCGATGACGGGCGGCGGCTTCAAAGGCGCGCAACAGGTCCAGCGACAGGTTACCCAGGGCTTTATACATAAGCAGTACTTATCCTAGACATTGTTCTCCATGGGCTTTACCACGTATTCCATGGCCCCCATGCTCAATCGCATAAATATTGACTATGGAATGCCGAGAGACCATGAAGCGCAAGAACATTCTTTTCATCATGGCCGACCAAATGGCCGCGCCGTTGCTTCCGTTCTACGGTCCTTCGCCGATCAAACTGCCCAACCTCAGCCGCCTGGCCGCCCAAGGCGTGGTGTTCGACGCCGCGTACTGCAACAGCCCGCTGTGTGCGCCGTCGCGATTTACCCTGGTCAGCGGCCAGTTGCCGAGCAAGATCGGCGCCTACGACAACGCGGCGGATTTCCCCGCCGATATACCGACCTACGCCCACTACCTGCGCCGCCTCGGCTACCGCACGGCGCTGTCGGGCAAGATGCATTTCTGCGGGCCGGACCAGTTGCACGGCTATGAAGAGCGCCTCACCAGCGATATCTACCCCGCCGACTATGGCTGGGCGGTGAACTGGGACGAGCCCGACGTGCGCCCCACCTGGTATCACAATATGTCGTCGGTGCTGCAAGCCGGCCCGTGTGTGCGCACCAACCAGCTGGATTTCGACGAAGAGGTGGTGTTCAAGGCCCAGCAGTACCTGTTCGACCATATTCGCGAGGACGGTGACCAGCCGTTCTGCCTCACGGTCTCCATGACCCACCCCCACGACCCGTACACCATTCCCAAGCCGTTCTGGGATCTGTACGACGACAATGACATCCCAATGCCTACAACCCCGCCCCAGGCCGACCTGGACCCGCATTCCCAGCGCCTGCTCAAGGTCTACGACCTGTGGGACAAGCCACTGCCTGTGGATAAGATCCGCGATGCACGGCGCGCCTACTTCGGGGCGTGCAGCTATATCGACAGCAATGTCGGCAAACTCCTGCAAACCCTGCAGGACACCGGCCTGGCCGAGGACACCATCATCGTGTTCTCCGGCGACCATGGCGACATGCTCGGCGAGCGTGGGCTCTGGTACAAAATGCACTGGTTTGAAATGGCCGCACGGGTGCCGCTGCTGGTCAGCGCGCCGGGGCAATTCCAGGCTGGGCGGGTGAGTGCGGCGGTGTCCACCGCGGACCTGTTGCCGACCCTGGTGGAGCTGGCCGGCGGCGAACCGGACCACCGATTGCCCCTCGATGGCCGCTCACTGGTCCCGCACTTGCTGGGGCAGGGCGGGCATGACGAAGTGTTCGGCGAGTACATGGCCGAAGGCACCATTGGCCCGCTGATGATGATTCGCCGGGGCGCCTACAAATTCATCTACAGCGAGGATGATCCCTGCCTGCTGTTCGATGTGCATAACGACCCCCGTGAGCAGCAAGAACTCAGCCAGTCGCCAGCCCATCGCACACTGTTCGACGCGTTCCTGGCCGAGGCGCGAGGCAAATGGGACATGCCCGCGATCCACCAGCAAGTGCTCGCCAGCCAGCGCCGCCGGCGCCTGGTAGGTGCGGCGCTGGCGCTGGGCAAACTCAAGAGCTGGGATCACCAGCCGCTGGTAGACGCCAGCCAGCAGTACATGCGCAACCATATCGACCTCGACGATCTGGAGCGCAAGGCACGTTATCCACAACCCTGCCAAAACCAATAAATCCAGTAAGGGGAAGGCCATGCAAACGTTATCCACAGTCGTGAGTGCCGTGCTGTTGTTGAGTGCGACCCAGGTGTATGCCGACGCCCGTTGCGAGACGGTAAAGATGGCCGACCCCGGCTGGAGCGACATTGCCGCCACCAACGCCATTACCGGTTTTCTACTGAGCGGCATGGGTTACAAGGCCAAGGTCGATACCCTGGCGGTGCCGATCACCTTTGGCGGGCTCAAGGACGGCCAGGTGGATGTGTTTATGGGCAACTGGATGCCGGCGCAGCAGGGTTTCTATGACAAGTTCGTGGCCAATGGCGATGTGGTGCAACTGGCCAGGAATCTCGAAGGCACGCAGTTCACCCTCGCGGTGCCGGACTATGTGTGGGAGGCCGGTGTGCGTGACTTTGCCGACCTGGATAAATATGCCGACAAGTTCGACAAAAAAATCTACGGCATCGGCTCCGGCGCGCCGGCCAACCTGTCGTTGCACGAGATCATCAAGAAGAACGACTTTAACCTCGGCCAGTGGAAGCTGATCGAGTCCAGCGAACAGGCGATGCTCGCCGAGGTGTCCAGGGCAGTGAAGCGCGAGCGTTTCGTCACCTTCCTCGGCTGGACACCGCACCCGATGAACGTGCAGTTGAAGATGCGTTACCTCAAGGGCGGTGAAAAATACTTCGGCGACACCGGCAGCGTGTACACCCTGACCCGCAAGGGTTATGCACAGGCCTGCCCGAATGTGGCCAGGCTGCTGACCAACCTTACGTTTACCCAGGACATGGAGAACAGCATCATGGCCGAGGTGGTGAACAACAAGATCAGCCATGCCGACGCGGCGAAGGCATGGATCAGGGCCAACCCGGCGGTGCTGGAGCCGTGGCTGGAGGGGGTCAAAACCCTGGATGGCCAGGAGGCGTTGGCGGCGGTCAAGGCCAGGCTTTAACAGTTCCACCTTGTGGGACCTGGCTTGTGTTTGTGCTGATACCCTGACTCAAACCTTTCGACCTGAGCTGCCCAATGCCCCGGCCCCATACACTCTTCCCATTCCTGCGCTGGCTGCCACGCCAGACCCGCGCCAGCGTCGGCCGGGATGCACTGGTGGGCCTCAGCGGCGCGGTGCTGGCATTGCCACAATCCATCGCCTACGCCCTGATCGCCGGCCTGCCTCCCGAATACGGCCTGTATGCGGCGATCATCCCGGTGCTGATTGCCTGCCTGTGGGGTTCGTCCTGGCATTTGATCTGCGGCCCGACGGCGGCGATTTCCATCGTGCTCTACACCAGCATCAGCCCGCTGGCAGTGCCGGGCTCCCAGGACTACATCACCCTGATCCTGTTGCTGACCTTGCTCGCCGGCGTATTCCAATGGCTGTTGGGCCTGCTGCGCTTTGGCGCGCTGGTCAATTTCGTCTCCCATTCCGTGGTCCTCGGCTTCACCCTCGGCGCAGCGGTGGTCATCGCCCTGGGCCAGTTGCCCAACCTGCTGGGGCTCGACCTGCCCAGCCAGGCCACCGCCATCAACAGCCTGCTGGCGCTGATCGACCACGGCGGCGAGTGGGATCGCCCGTCACTGGCCCTCGGGCTCGGCACTTTGCTGGTGGGCGTACTGCTCAAATACTGGGTGCCGCGTTGGCCGAGCCTGTTGATTGCCCTGACCGTGGGCAGCCTGATGGCGTGGGCATGGCCAGCGATGTTCGGGCAAGTGGCGCGGGTCAGCTCGTTTATCGGCCAACTGCCGCCGTTCAGCCCGTTGCCGCTGGACCTGGACATGATCCTGCGCCTGCTGCCCAGCGCCGTGGCGGTGGGCATGTTGGGGCTGGTCACCAGCCTGTCGATTGCCCGCTCGCTGTCGGCACGCTCGCAACAACTGCTTGATGCCAACCAGGAAGTGCGCGCCCAGGGTTTATCCAACATCGTCGGCGGATTTTTCTCCGGCTACCTGTCTGCTGGTTCCTTCACTCGCTCGGGCCTGAGTTACGAAGCGGGGGCCTGTTCGCCGCTGGCGGGGGTGTTTTCTGCGCTGTGGGTCGCGCTATTTGCGCTGTTCGGCGCGGGGTTGATTACGCACATCCCGATCCCGAGCATGGCCGCCAGCATCCTGCTGATCTGCTGGGGCCTGGTGGATCATCGCGGCATCCGCGCACTGTGGCGGGTCAGCCGTGCAGAATTTGTGGTAATGGGCCTGACCTGCCTGGCCACCTTGCTGCTGGAGCTGCAAACGGCAATCTATGCCGGGGTGCTGGCGTCGCTGTTTTTCTACCTCAAGCGCACCTCGCAGCCACGGGTGCAGCAATGGCGCGATGGGGAAGACGATGTGTTGCGGGTCGGCGGGTCGATCTTCTTTGGCGCCAGCCACTACCTGCAGGTGCGCTTGCAACGCCTGCAAGGCCCGCGGGTGGTGATCGAGGCGCAGCAGATCAACTTTATCGACTATTCCGGGGTGGAGATGCTGCATCAGGAAGCACGGCGGTTGCAGGGGTTGGGGCGCAGCCTGACGTTACGGCGGGCGCGACCGCAAGTGGTGGTGGAGCTGGGGAAGCTGGAAGGGGCGGACAAGTGCCCGATCCTTTTTGAAGACTGAACACGCTCAAAAACTGTAGACGCTGGCTTGCCTGCTCCCACATTTGATCTTCAGTGGCCTGAAAATCAGTGGCTTGCCAACTGCTGACGTAACTCGGCCAGCACCGGCGCCGAATCCGGCCGCACCCCGCGCCACAGGTAGAAGGCTTCCGCCGCCTGCTCCACCAGCATGCCCAAGCCATCCATCGCCACTGCCGCGCCGTGTTCAGTGGCCCAGCGGCAGAAGGCAGTCGGTTCCTTGGCGTACATCATGTCGTAGCAAAAGGTCTTGCCCGGCTCGACCAGGCTGCCGGCAATCGGCGGTACATCGCCTGACAGGCTGGCGGAGGTGGCGTTGATGATCAGGTCCACCGGCTCACTCAGCCAATCGAAACCGCTGGCGGAGACCGGCCCCAGGTCATCGAACAGTTCAGCCAGCCGCTCGGCCTTTTCCACGGTGCGGTTGGCGATGATCAACGAGGCAGGTTGTTGCGCCAGCAGTGGCTCCAGTGCGCCGCGCACCGCGCCGCCGGCACCCAGCAGCAGGATGCGCTTGCCCGCCAGGCGCAAGCCGGCGTTGACAGTCAAGTCGCGCACCAGGCCGGCGCCGTCGGTGTTATCGCCCAGCAGGCTGCCATCGGCCAGCTTGCTCAGGGTGTTCACCGCGCCTGCGCGTTGTGCACGCTCGGTCAGGGCGTTGGCCAGGCGATAGGCCTCTTCCTTGAACGGCACGGTGACATTGGCACCGCGCCCATGCAGGAAAAACTCCCGGGCGCAGCCGGTAAAATCCTCAAGTGGCGCCAGCAGAGTGCTGTAGTCCAGCGCCTCGCCCGTCTGCTCGGCAAACAGGCGATGAATCAGCGGCGACTTGCTGTGGCCGATGGGGTTGCCGAACACCACATAACGATCCATCAACTGGCCGCCTGGGGCGCAGCAAGGCCGAGCCAGTCACGGTCTTGCAGGAAATAGTCGGTCAGGCGCGCTTCTTCGCTGCCGGCGGCGGCCTTCCAGTCATAGCTCCAGCGCACTTGCGGGGGCAGCGACATCAGGATCGACTCGGTACGCCCGCCCGATTGCAGGCCGAACAGCGTGCCACGGTCGTAGACCAGGTTGAATTCCACGTAGCGCCCACGACGGAACTCCTGGAACTGCCGCTGCTGCTCGGTATAGGCCATGGCCTGGCGACGTTGCACGATCGGCAGGTAGGCGTCGATGTAGGCGTCGCCAATAGCGCGGATAAAGGCGAAGCAGGTGTCAAAGTCCCACTCGTTCAAATCATCGAAGAACAGGCCGCCAATACCCCGGGGCTCGTTGCGATGCTTGATGTGGAAGTAGCTGTCGCACCAGGCCTTGTAGCGTGAGTAGACGTCCGCGCCAAACGGCGCGCAGGCCTGCTCGGCCACGCGGTGCCAGTGGATGCAGTCTTCTTCGTTGGCGTAGTAGGGCGTCAGGTCAAAGCCGCCACCAAACCACCACACCGGCTCTTCGCCTTCTTTCTCGGCGATGAAAAATCGCACATTGGCGTGGGACGTCGGCACATGGGGGTTATGCGGGTGGATCACCAGCGACACACCGAGGGCTTCAAAACCACGACCGGCGAGTTCCGGGCGGTGGGCACTGGCGGACGGTGGCAGGCCGCTGCCGAAGACGTGGGAAAAGTTGACGCCGCCTTTTTCGATCACGCTCCCGTTCTCGATCACCCGCGTGCGGCCACCGCCACCGGCTGGGCGGG
>Ga0208123_100616_pt1 | contig 13520 bp, 10 predicted proteins | sample LakWasMe92_HOW11_2_FD_183914 | JGI IMG/M metagenome (GOLD analysis project Ga0208123, IMG submission 183914) | Freshwater sediment methanotrophic microbial communities from Lake Washington under simulated oxygen tension - Sediment Metagenome... | ecosystem: Environmental > Aquatic > Freshwater >... | reverse complement strand
GGTTCCGCAACAGAACGTTAAGGTTTCGGCAACAGCGCCTGACGGAACCGTTACGACCTTTAAGGCCGTAAGCCGCATCGATACGCCGATTGAAATTCAGTATTACCGGGATGGCGGTATTCTGCGCACGGTTTTAAAGAAATTAGCCTGAGTTGGATACGTCAATTAGCCGCAAGTGTCGATTTTGCGTTCTATCAATGGCTACGGCATCGAGCGGTAAAACGCTATTTGCATAATCCCAGAAAAATCATTTCATCCATGAAAAGCACGAAAATTTTCAAAAAGTTGTCAATTTCCAGGCTTTCAACCAAAGGGTGAATCACTCAATCAATACAACATATTGACTGATGTTACGCACTCATCTAATAAATAAAGCGTAGTCCACGAAAGGCGCGAAAAGCACGAAAAACAAAGTGGGTCCCTCTTCTGTCCGTCATGCCTGTATCAAGCCACATACCTGTCATGAACGTTGTCAAAAGGAATGTGGCTGAATGCTTGGCATTGCATCGTTAACCGAGAAATATACTGTTCTCTATTTTTTCGTGTCTTTCGTGCTTTTCGTGGACTAACCGCTGTTTTTAGGATAAAAGCCATTGCTGTCGGACCTCGACGACAGCGGCAACTCAACAGTCCCGGAAACATGGCCGGTACGCAGACCTTCCAGGTTTTTAAAACCTGGAAGGTCTAACTTGCAGCGTTTAATGGCGCAACAGGCCCCATCCTGCTTGATTTGAAAGTTGCCCGCCCCTCGCGCTACGTTCAGAACAGGCAGGGCGCTGGAACCCCTTAACAACACGAACCGCCGGATGCCGCCGATTCGCCCTGCGGTCCCGGCGTGCAGTCGAACAAACCGAAATGACGGGATTGATCGCCCAACACCTGGAAATGTTCGGCATAGCGGCCGGCGGCCAGCATGTCGGCGGTGTTGCCGCATACCCGTAGCGGCCTTCCGGTTTCGAAATGATGATGGTCGTCCAGGTCGAAAGCGTGAGGATGTTCCGTGATGCTGCCAAGATAACAAGCCACTTGACCGTAATCCTCGCAACGGTCTTCCAATGGCAGCTTGAAGGCGCGGACGGTGACCGAGTGAAACTTGACCATGCCGATTTTGGCGGCAACGTCGGGGTCGTCGAGGCTAATGGCATTTTGTTTAACGACGCGCACGTCGGGGCAACCCAGCGCTTGCAAAATCCGCCGGAAGTCTTCCCAATACAAAGCGCCGCCCAGACATTCGCCCAGCAACACCGGGTCTTGGCGCAAGGCGGCCGGGATACGGCGGTCAGCGAAGACATCGGAAAAATACAACTCGCCGCCCGGTTTCAGCACCCGGAATATTTCCGCCAGCACCCTCGGCTTTTCCGGCGACAGGTTGATCACGCAATTGGACACCACCACGTCGATGCTGTCGTCGTCGATTCCGATAGCGGCCAGGTTTTCGATATGGCCGTGCAAAAATTCGACATTGGCGTAGCCGAAGCGCTCAGCATGCCAGTCGCGGTGCCGCATCGCGACTTCCAGCTGCTCCGGCGTCATATCGACGCCGATCACCCGACCGCTAGGGCCGACCAGTTTCGACAACAAATAGCAGTCGCGGCCGGAACCGCAGCCTAGATCCAGCACGGTTTTGCCGGTTAACACCGGCGGCAGCGGCGAGCCGCAGCCGTAAAAGCGTTCCAGCACTTCCGGATGCAAACCGGCCAACAAGGCTTTCAAGTAAGCGGGCATCGCGTCGATGCTGCAACAGGCGCTGGTTTTCAGGTCGTTGCTGGATTGCAGTACCTGGCTGTAATAATGACGGACGGATTCGTTGATTTCGATGCTGGTCGTGTTCATTTGGCTGGTCTCTCGTGGGTCAAGTTAAAAACGGCTGCACGCCGCGTTACCATTCATTACGCGGGCGATCATTACGATCCACCTGTGTCGGTCTACGATATTACCTTAACGCGTCAAGAGAACAAGAAACCTGACAAAAAATAGTCAGGCCGGGGCTACGCTATTAATGGCCGCGTTACGCATCGGCCGCGAAAAGATAGCTTGACGATAGCTGAATCGCCCTACGACGGGTATTTCTATGCAGGGAACACTCTCTGTTCGGACAATGCCTGACTGCGGTAATGGGCGGTTAATAACTGATGTTACGCATTGTCCACGAAAAAGCACGAAAGGCACGAAAAAAACATCCGCTGTAGATTTCTCGCTGACGGCGTCATACCCGGCATGCATTCACAGACTCCCAAGACAAGCGCCTTACGTCATACACCCAGGTCTGTGGGATGCCGTCGTTCTGGCAGGGACAGATATTTGCTCCTGCAATATCTGCATTCCCCACCTCCCTGTGGGTTATGCCGGAACCCAGGCACAGGGAGGTGAAACTTCGTGTTACACAAGTATCTACGGGATGTGTCGTCATTCCGATAGTCCCTGGCGTCAGGCAAGAAGCAGGCCGATAGGTTAGACCTTCCAGGTTTTTAAAACCTGGAAGGTCTACCTGGCAACGTTTTGATGTGTTTTAACTATTTTCGTGTTTTTCGTGGACTACGCTTTTTATTATGAGCATGCGTAACATCAGAAAGTAATCCGAACAGGGGATTATTTCAGACCGGTTTGCCGCTGATAAAAGCCTCGTCGCTGGACTTCAAAGCCGTTTTTACAGCCGGATTCGATCAGGTAATCCCTGAACTGAAGGTAATGTTGCTCAAAATGAATGCCGTATTTAAAAGGCAAGGGGATAGTCGATGCCGAATCGCCAACAAGCAATTCGACAAACTCGTCATACTGGGCATTGCTTTGTTTATTGAACGCATGCACAACTTGTCCATTAAGCAAAAAGTGTTGTCCCTGCATAAAACAAAGCGTGATTTCAAGGCGATGGTTTGTCTTTAACGCCTGATGACTACAGATGGCGATGCCTTGTTTACTGATATTAAGTATTTTTACCGGCTGTAGCCGATTGAAAAAAAATGGGGTCTTTTTAAAAACGGCATTGATGTCGTTTCTTTCATAACGAACTTGTGTTCGGGCCGTTTTTTCCGCCATAAGGTCTACTCCGGATGGGCTTATTTTCCTCAATGCCCTTTCGCTATCGAAGCAACTGAAGCAGCCTCATAAAAGTGTTATGAAGCGCTTTGAAAGGACTCGCCGTTGAAAACAGATTGATCGCTATCAATCTGTTTTCAATCATAAGAACAAAGCCGAGACTCATCTATTCGTATCATTACCTAAAAACCGCGACTCCGGTCATGTGGCGTTCGACCGGCGGTCTTTATACTCATTGCCGCACATCAACTTCTCAATCAATACATCGGCAAACTCGCTACATTTGACTTCTGTCGCCCCTTCCATTTGCCGGGCAAAATCATAAGTCACCTGCTTACCGGCAATAGCGGCATCCATCGCATTAATGACCGCATCGGCGGCTTCCGTCCAGCCCATATAGCGCAGCATCATTTCGCCGGACAGAATCAATGATCCGGGATTGACTTTATCCAGATCGGCGTATTTTGGCGCAGTGCCGTGGGTGGCCTCAAAAACAGCGGTGCCGGTTTGATAATTGATATTGCCGCCGGGAGCAATGCCGATGCCGCCGACTTGGGCGGCCAAGGCATCGGATAAATAGTCGCCGTTCAAATTCAATGTCGCGATCACATCGAAGTCTTCCGGCCGGGTCAAAACCTGCTGCAAGGTAATGTCGGCGATAGAATCTTTAATAAAAATACGCCCCTTTGCCAACGCTTCGGCCTGAACCTTGTTTGCCGCCTCTACGCCGAACTCGGCGCGGTTTTTTTCCCAGTGCCCCCAGGTGTAGATATGCTCCGGATATTCGCGCTCGGCCAGGTTATAGGCCCATTTACGAAACGCCCCTTCGGTATATTTCATAATGTTGCCTTTATGCACAATGGTCAGCGACTTGCGTTTATTGACAATGGCATACTCGATAGCCGAACGGATCAGTCGTTCCGTGCCTTCCTGCGACACCGGTTTTATACCGATGCCCGACGTTTCCGGAAAACGGATTTTTGCGTATTGTTTCGGGAAATTCTCTTTTAATAAATTTAAAAAAATCTTTACGTCCTCGCTACCTTGCTCAAACTCGATACCGGCGTAAATATCCTCGGTGTTTTCCCGAAAAATCACCATATCGACGGCTCCGGGATTTTTTACCGGCGAAGGTACGCCCTGAAACCATCTGACCGGTCGCAAGCACACATACATATCCAATAATTGCCGCAAAGCCACGTTTAAAGAACTGATGCCGCCGCCTACCGGTGTGGTCAACGGGCCTTTAATGGATACCAAATAATGCTTGCAGGCCTCGACGGTTTCATCGGGAAGCCAGGTATCAAACAATCGATGCGCTTTTTCACCGGCATACACTTCCATCCAGTGAATTTTTTTTTGCCCGGAATAAGCGCTTGCAACAGCCGCATCCAAAACACGAACGGCGGCGCGCCAAATATCCGGCCCGGTACCGTCCCCTTCAATAAATGGAATAATCGGATTATCCGGCACGACCAGCTTGCCGTTTTGCAGGGTGATAGCACTGCCGTTTGCCGGTGGGTTAAGTGTGAGACTAGCCATAACAACTCCTTCAAATAATATTGAGCAATGTTGCGCAAGATAGCGACGTCGGACCGCAACGCCTCCATGGGACTTGGGGCATCATAACAAAAGGCGGGCGATTTGCACCATTTAACCACTGCAACTGGATAAATACAGGCCTAAAGCACTATAATTCACACGCTGATCTATTTTTTAAACTTGGAGAAATGAATGCATGCAGTTACGTTAATAAAAGGTGATGGCATTGGCCCATCGATAATGGATGAAGCTGTTAAAGTTATTGACGCGTCCGGCGTAAAAATTCAATGGGAAGAAGCGTTTGCCGGTTTGGCCGCTTATGAACAATTCGGCACGCCGCTGCCGGATGAAACCATGGCCTCGATAGACAAAACCCGCCTGGCATTTAAAGGTCCGTTAACCACCGTTGTCGGCGGCAACGGCTTCAGAAGCATTAACGTAGCCTTGCGCCAGAAGTATGAGCTGTATGCCAACGTTCGTCCCGCCACCAGCTGGGCCGGCGTCAATACCCGCTACGACAATGTCGATATTGTTATCGTCAGGGAAAACACCGAAGGTCTCTATGCGGGGCTTGAGCATTATCTAACCCCTAAAAAAGACATCGCGGAAAGTCTGGCCGTGGTTACCCGAACCGGTTCGCAACGCGTGATCGACTATGCGTTTAAATATGCGCAAGACAACAACCGTAAAAAAGTCACCGTCTGTCATAAAGCCAATATTTTAAAATTCACCCAAGGATTATTCCTGGATGTCGCCAGGGAAACAGCCGCGCGTTATCCCGACATTCAGTTTGACGAAAAAATCATCGACGCCGCCTGCATGCATATGGTCATGGACCCATCGCAATTCGACGTCATTGTCTGCACTAACATGTTCGGCGACATCCTGTCCGATTTGACCGCCGGACTGGTCGGCGGACTGGGCTTGATTCCCGGCGCCAATATCGGTAATGACGCGGCCTTGTTTGAAGCCGTACACGGCAGCGCGCCGGACATCACCGGAAAAAACCTGGCTAATCCTACCGCTGTGATCATGGCCGGCGTGATGATGCTGGATCATCTCGGCGAACATGAAGCCGCCGCTAAAATCAAAGCAGCGGTTGAAAAAGTGGTTAATGACGGTGAGTTTGTTACGCCGGATCTTAATCCGCAATCGAAATACGGAACCATTGAAATGGGTAATGCGATTGTTGAGGCGATGAAGTAGCACTATCGTTCCCACGCTCCGGCGTGGGAATGCAGTACGCGACGCTCCAGCGTCGCATGCGGCAATTAAACGTTTTAAACCATCTTCCAGGAATTCCCCATGCTAGCACAATACCGCAAACACGTAGCAGAACGCGCCGCCGAAGGCATCGTCCCCAAGCCGCTTGATGCCGAACAGGTCGCCGCTTTAGTTGAACTGATTAAACAACCGCCCGTTGGAGAAGAGCAATTCGTACTCGACCTGCTGGCTAACCGCGTTCCTGCCGGTGTTGACGAAGCGGCTTATGTGAAGGCAGGATTCCTGGCGGCGGTCGCAAAAGGCGAAATCAGTTCGCCGATTTTGGATGCGGCGCGCGCCACCGAACTGCTGGGCACCATGCTGGGCGGTTATAACATCGCGCCGTTGATCGACTTGCTGGATAACCAGGCGATGGCTCCGATTGCCGCCAAAGCGCTGTCCCACACCTTGCTGATATTCGACGCTTTCCACGATGTGCAGGAAAAAGCCGATGCCGGTAACTCATTCGCCAAGCAGGTGCTTAATGCCTGGGCGGAAGCGGAATGGTTTACCAGCAAACCCAAAATGCCCGAAAAACTGACCGTCACCGTGTTTAAGGTAACCGGCGAAACCAATACCGACGATCTGTCACCGGCACCCGACGCCTGGTCACGGCCGGATATTCCGTTGCATGCCAAAGCCATGCTGAAAATGCCGCGCGAGGGCATTACCAACGCCGAGCAGCAAATCGCCGAACTCAAGCAAAAAGGTTTCCCTGTCGCTTATGTCGGCGACGTGGTCGGCACCGGTTCTTCGCGTAAATCGGCGACCAATTCGGTATTGTGGTTCATGGGCAATGATATTCCGTACATCCCGAACAAACGCGAAGGCGGGGTTTGCATCGGCGGCAAAATCGCGCCGATCTTCTTTAACACCATGGAAGATTCAGGCGCCCTGCCCTTTGAATGCGATGTAACCCCAATGGCGATGGGCGATGTGATCGACATTTATCCCTATGCCGGTGAAGTAAAGCGTCACGACAGCGGCGAACTGATCTGCACGTTCGAACTGAAAACCGATGTGATCCTGGACGAAGTACGCGCCGGCGGCCGAATCCCGTTAATCATCGGCCGAGGTTTGACCGATCGCGCTCGCAAGGTGCTGGGACTGGCCGCATCCACTGTTTTTTGCCGTCCGGTTGACGCCGAAGACAGCGGCAAAGGTTATACGCTGGCGCAAAAAATGGTCGGCCAAGCCTGCGGCGTTGCGGGCGTTCGTCCGAACACCTATTGCGAACCGCACATGACCACCGTAGGCTCTCAGGACACCACCGGGCCGATGACCCGCGACGAGTTGAAAGACTTGGCTTGTTTGGGCTTTTCAGCCGACTTGGTATTGCAATCGTTCTGCCATACCGCTGCGTATCCGAAGCCGGTTGACGTCACGATGCAGCATACGCTACCGGATTTCATCATGAACCGCGGCGGCGTGTCGCTCCGTCCCGGCGACGGCATTATCCATTCCTGGCTGAACCGGATGCTGTTGCCGGATACCGTCGGCACCGGCGGCGACTCGCATACCCGTTTTCCTATCGGCATTTCATTCCCGGCCGGGTCGGGACTGGTCGCGTTTGCCGCAGCAACCGGCGTGATGCCTCTGGATATGCCGGAATCGGTGTTGGTTCGCTTTAAAGGCGAAATGCAGCCGGGCATCACATTGCGCGATCTGGTTAATGCGATTCCTTATGCGGCGATACAGCGCGGCTTGCTGACCGTTGAAAAACAAGGCAAGAAGAATGTGTTCTCAGGCCGCATCTTGGAAATCGAAGGCTTGCCGGATTTAAAAGTCGAGCAGGCCTTTGAACTGTCCGACGCGTCGGCGGAACGTTCCGCCGGCGGTTGCACAGTACGCCTGAACGAAGCGCCGATCCGCGAGTACCTGAATTCCAACATTACCCTGCTGAAATGGATGATAGCCGAGGGTTACGGCGATGTGCGCACCATTGAACGCCGGATTAAAGCCATGGAAGAATGGCTGGCTAATCCGGTATTGCTGGAAGCCGATGCCGATGCCGAATACTTTGAAATCATCGAAATCGACATGAATGAAATCAAGGAACCGTTACTGGCTTGCCCCAACGATCCCGATGACGTGAAAACGCTGTCCGCTGTGGCCGGGACTAAAATCGACGAAGTGTTTTTGGGTTCCTGCATGACCAATATCGGCCACTTCCGCGCCGCCGGTAAATTGCTGGAAAAACACCAAGGCGAATTGCCGACCCAATTGTGGGTGGCCCCGCCGACCAAAATGGATCAAAACCAATTAACCGAGGAAGGCTATTCCGACACCTTCGACAAAGCCGGAGCGCGTACCGAAATGCCGGGCTGTTCATTATGCATGGGTAATCAAGCGCGGGTCGCCGAAAACGCTACCGTGGTTTCCACCTCGACGCGCAACTTCCCCAACCGTTTGGGCAATGGCGCGAATGTGTATCTGTCATCGGCAGAACTGGCGGCAGTGTGCTCGATCCTAGGCAAGATTCCGACTTTTGACGAATATATGCACTATGCCGGTCAGATTAACGAAACCGCCGTGGATACCTATCGTTATTTGAACTTTGACCGGATGGATAGCTATCGGGAAAAGGCAGGCAGTGTCGCGTAGAACTAAACAGCCGACCTGTTAAAGTCAGACGCTGAGGTGTCGCACAATTTGTATCAACGTCAGACCGGCAGGGATTTTCTCGTTCCCACGCGCCGCGTGGGAACGCCGTGCCGGGCGCGCTGCGTCCCGTGCTTGTACTGGCTAGGTTATCAGACGTTGCGCCTGCTCCAAGGCGCAGCGCATCTTAACTACATTCCCACGCGCCGCGTGGGAACGAGGTAACACCTAACTTATGCTAAAAAACCTTCCCCAACAGAGACTCGCTGAACAATCCGGAATCCACCCCGGCTTACTGGAAAAACAATACAACAGCCTGGTAACCCAAGGCCACATCCACTACGAACCTGCGCAAATCACCGCGCTGCATCACCTGCAAACGCTACTCGACAACCTACTGACCAACGTCGACTACCATCAACAATCCCCGCTGCATAAACTCTTCCAACCCAAACCGGCCACTATCCAAAGCCTGTATATCTTCGGCAACGTAGGCCGCGGCAAATCGATGTTGATGGACTTGTTTTTCGACGCCTGCCCGATCCGCGAAAAGCGCCGAGTGCATTTTCATGCCTTCATGCTCGAAGTCCACGCCTTCATCCACCAATGGCGTAGGCAAAACCATACCGACGCCATTTCCGCATTGGCAAAACATATCAGGGCATCGGAACTGCTGCTGTGCTTCGACGAATTTCATGTTTCCGACATCGCCGACGCAATGGTGCTAATGCGGCTGTTCAACAGACTGTTCGACCTGGGCATTGTGGTCGTGATTACCTCCAACTGTCACCCTAACCAACTGTATCACGACGGCCTGCAACGGGAGCTATTCCTGCCTTTCGTCCGGCTAGTGCAACAAAAAGCCCAGGTCATCGAACTGATTGCAGACCAGGATTACCGGCTCAGCCATTTACATGCACTGAAGACCACTTATTATTATCCGCTGGATGAACAGGCCGCCAACTTCATACAACAAAGTTATAACGAATTGACTAATTCCGCCCCGCTGAAACCGGGCGTTGTCGAAGTACTCGGCAGAAAAGTCGCGTTGTTTGCGGTACACGGCAATGTCGCGCTAAGTTCATTCGACGAACTCTGCACGCATGCCTTAGGCCCTGCCGATTACCTGGAAATCGGCAGCCGCTTCGACATCGTCATAGTGGCAGGCATCCCGAAAATGGCCACGGAAAAATGCAACGAAGCCAAGCGCTTTGTCACCTTGATCGATGCGCTGTACGAGCATAAAGTAAAACTGATCTGCACCGCCGAAGTCCCGGCCCAGGAACTCTACACCGATGGCGAAGGTTCGTTCGAATTCGAACGGACGGTGTCGAGGTTGATTGAAATGCAGTCGGAGAGTTATTTGCATAGTGAGCATGCGACTCCCTTGCTACTGAAATCGCCGCACCAAACCGAACATATAACCTGAACCCAAAAACTTAACTGAACAGCGCTATGACCTGTGTCAACAAATGCAACCAGGCCGATTTAAAATCAGTCGCTGAAATTTGGCTGGCCCTGAGCATCCCGACAATGCCGACCATAATCCAGAACACATTCAGCAAGGTATAGGCGCTGTCTTTCTTGAGTATGGAGCACCAGGAAAGAATCACCGCATCCGTGGTATTAAAAGCCCAGACGAATAAAAACGGACTTTCCGGCCCCATCCAGCTAACCAATGAAAAACTGAAAATACGCATCAGCACGCCGAGCATTTCGATAAATTTAATATATTTAAGAACGAATGAATTTAATATGTCGATGAGCATTATTTAAACCTAAGCAGTGTGTATGCCGTTTGTGTTAATGCGGCTTTGCTCGTATATTATACGGTTGTTTAAATTGCCGGATTTATTTAATGGATACGATCAGCATTCGTGGCGCCAGAACCCATAACCTGAAAAACATCGATCTTGACCTGCCCAGGGATCAACTGATCATTATCACCGGGCTGTCCGGTTCGGGTAAATCATCTCTGGCTTTCGACACCATTTATGCCGAAGGCCAACGCCGCTATGTAGAATCCCTTTCCACCTACGCCCGCCAGTTTTTATCGATGATGGAAAAACCCGATGTCGACCACATCGAAGGCTTGTCTCCGGCCATTTCCATCGAACAAAAATCGACCTCGCACAACCCGCGTTCCACGGTCGGCACCATCACTGAAATCTACGATTATTTACGACTGCTGTATGCCCGCACCGGTACGCCGCGTTGTCCCGAACATCAGGTTTCGCTGGAAGCGCAAACCGTCAGCCAGATGGTCGACCACGTGCTCTCGCAAAATCAAGACCAGCGCTGGATGCTGCTGGCGCCGGTAGTTAACGACCGCAAGGGCGAGCATATCCAGTTGCTCGACGACCTGCGCGCGCAGGGCTTCATTCGCGCCCGGATCGACGGCACCGTGTACGACCTGGACGAGCCGCCGGTGCTGGATTTAAAAAAGAAACATACCATCGAGGTTATCGTCGACCGCTTCAAGATCCGCGACGACATCGCCTTGCGCTTATCCGAATCCTTCGAGACCGCCTTGCGCATCGCCGACGGCATTGCTATCGCCGCCTGTATAGACGACGCGACCGAGCTGCTGTTTTCCGAGCGCTACGCCTGTCCTCATTGCGGCTACTCGCTGACCGAACTGGAACCGCGCATCTTCTCGTTCAACAACCCCAAAGGCGCATGCGGCAGTTGCGACGGCTTGGGCGTGCGCCAGCATTTCGACCCCGAGCTGATTATCCATAACCCCGACATCAGCCTTGCCGGAGGCGCGATTCGCGGCTGGGACCGGCGCAACGCCTATTATTATCAGATCATCTGCTCGCTAGCCAAACACTACAACTTCGACCCTGAAGCGCCGTTTTCCGAGCTGTCCAAAGCAATTCAGGACATCATTCTTTACGGCAGCGGCCATGAAGTTATCGAGTTCAAGTTCATGGCAGGAACCGGCTCGGTCAAGAAAAAGCACCATAGCTTTGAAGGCATCATCGCCAATATGGACCGGCGTTACCATGAAACCGATTCGCAACTGGTGCGCGATGAACTGGCTAAATATTTATCGCAAAAACCCTGTAACGTTTGCGAGGGCGCAAGGCTTAACGTGTCGGCCAGGAACGTGTTTGTCGAAGATTTGCCGCTGCACCATCTAACCCGTTTCCCTATCCGCAAATCCTTGGATTTTTTTGCCCATCTTCATTTGACCGGCAAACGCGGCGAAGTCGCTGTAAAAATCGTCAAGGAAATCCAGGAGCGGCTGGAATTCCTGGTCAATGTCGGCCTCGATTATTTAACGCTGGATCGTAGCGCGGACACGCTGTCCGGCGGCGAAGCGCAACGCATCCGCCTCGCCAGCCAAATCGGCGCGGGTCTGGTCGGCGTGATGTATGTGCTGGACGAGCCGTCGATAGGCCTGCATCAGCGCGACAACCAGCGCCTGCTGAACACCTTGTTCCGCCTTCGCGATCTAGGCAACACAGTCATCGTGGTCGAGCATGACGAAGATGCGATCCGTTCGGCCCAACATATTGTCGACATAGGCCCCGGCGCCGGCGTGCATGGCGGGCAGATTATTGCGCAAGGCACGCTGCAAGACATTATCAACAACCCGGACTCGTTAACCGGGCAGTATTTATCGGGAAAAATCGGCATTACCGTGCCTGAAAAACTGACGCCGGTCGATAAAGACAAGCAGATCGTCATCCGCAATGCGCACGGCAATAACCTGAAAAATGTCGATATTGCGTTTCCTATCGGCTTGCTGACCTGCATCACCGGCGTCTCCGGTTCCGGCAAATCGACGCTGGTAAACGATACCTTGTACTGTCATGCGGCGCGGTTAATCAACCGGGCCGGAGTCATTCCCGCGCCTTGCGACGCCATCGAAGGCCTGGAGCATTTCGATAAAGTCGTCGATATAGACCAAAGCCCGATCGGCCGCACGCCCCGGTCGAATCCGGCCACCTATACCGGTTTATTCACACCGATACGCGAGTTATTTTCAGCGACGCCCGAAGCAAGGTCGCGCGGTTATTCGCCCGGCCGGTTCAGTTTTAACGTCAAAGGCGGCCGCTGCGAAGCTTGCAGAGGCGATGGCGTAATCAAAGTCGAAATGCACTTTTTGCCGGATATTTTCGTCCATTGCGACAGTTGCGCGGGCAAACGCTATAACCGCGAAACGCTGGAGATACGCTATAAAGGCAAAACCATCAATCAAGTGCTGGATATGACCGTAGAAGATGCGGCCGAGTTCTTCAGCCCGGTGCCGGTGCTGGCCCGTAAATTACAGACCTTGGTTGAAGTCGGCTTGAGCTATATCACTCTGGGACAGAATGCGACCACCCTGTCCGGCGGCGAAGCGCAGCGGGTAAAGCTTGCCAAAGAACTGTCCAAACGCGATACCGGCAAAACCTTGTACATACTGGATGAGCCGACCACCGGCCTGCATTTTCATGACATCAAGCAATTGCTGACCGTATTGCACACCCTGCGCGATCACGGCAATACTGTTATCGTCATCGAGCATAATCTCGACGTGATCAAAACCGCAGATTGGATCATTGACATGGGTCCCGAAGGCGGCGATGGCGGAGGAACTCTGGTTGCTGAGGGGACGCCTAAGCAGGTTTCCGAGAATGAGGCTTCGCATACTGGGGTGTATTTGAAGCGATTTTTTGAGTGATGGGGATTTGCAAAGAAGTTAGGCGCAGTCCTTCTCTATCCCGTCACCAACTCACGCAACATTTCCGGATGAGCCACCGCCACACGCAATAATGTCTGCGCCGCTCCGGTGGGTTTGCGGCGGCCCTGTTCCCACTCTTGCAGGGTGCGCACCGAAACGCCCAACAGCGCGGCAAATTGAGCCTGCGACAGGCCTGAGGCTGTGCGTGCCGCAATCGCTTGGGAACAAACCACTGTGCCGCGCCCGGCCTTCATTTCATGAATGGATTGCAACAAGTCAGCGTGAAAATCGCGTCCATCTTCGAAAATTTCCAGCTCTTCATCGGTCATTGGTTTAGTTGTCGAGGGCATGTTTAATCTCCAGTAATTGTTTAGCGGTCATCGAGTCATGCTCGGCTTTGGCT